>Ga0172379_10009973_pt1 | contig 11604 bp, 10 predicted proteins | sample GrowelOW334metaG_FD_119756 | JGI IMG/M metagenome (GOLD analysis project Ga0172379, IMG submission 119756) | Groundwater microbial communities from an aquifer near a municipal landfill in Southern Ontario, Canada - Groundwater well OW334 metaG | ecosystem: Environmental > Aquatic > Deep... | reverse complement strand
TGGTGCGCTTCGGTGACCGATTCGATGCTGTCGGCGATCAATTCGCGCGAAGGGAGAGAGTAGTGCATCCCTTTATGCCCCATCGCGATCCCGTCACAAATAGCCGGGAGACCGAAAGTAAAGGAGACGCCTCCGCCGGCGTGAATTCCCTTTTCAATGACCCTTTCAAGCGCGCGCATGTCGACATGGCCGGGGACAAGGTCGGTGAAACTTGAAGCCAGGCCGATAAAAGGTTTTTTCATATCGCTATTTGAAACGCCGGTCGCGTGTAGCAGGGCAAGGCTAGGAGCCTTCTTTTTTAAAACATTACTTCTCATTTTTTCTCCTTTTCATCTTCGAGTATTGATGCGATCCATTTTAGCGCGCCGCGGGCCTTATGCACCCCTTCTTCAACGCGGGGCTTTCCTCTTTTTTCGCCGATAGCCGTTAGGAACGCGACTTTACCGGCTTGGGATCTAATGTCGCTATATTTTGCCTGCTTCATGAGATCGTCGCTAAGATAAGGCGAGATACCAAAAGCACCCAGGCCGTTTATATTTATCAATTAATTCTCCTGCGGCGGAAGGATCGTTACCAGCTCTTCCGTTTGTGCGTGGAGGAAAAAGTAACGGACCAGCTCTTTAAAGCGGCCGAGTTCTTTTTCTCCACCGATCTTTTTATCAATAAAAATTTTCATTTCACGCGAATCGTATTCAAAGACCTGGAAAGGAGCTTTTGCTTTTTCCTGATAGACCAGGATCCAATGTTTTCCGTCGAGACCAAGCGCGATCTTGCTCCCATTGGGAAGAGAGACTTCTTCGCTGCGCAGTGCGATCGTTCCGACGAAATTCTCGTCAAAATAGTCGACTTTTTCAAGGTAATTGCACAAATTTGCCACTTAAGATAATTATAGCTGAAATTATTTAGCAGAACAAACGAAAACCATATTGATGAGAATACATGAAGTTGGGTTAAATATCAGGCCGCGGCGATCTTATGAGCGTGGTGGCCGAACGGGTTTGAGTCAGTCCTCTCTGCCGATGGCAAGAACGAACGCGCATATCATGTTGGCAAGCAGGAGAGAAGGCGAGTTTGATGGAGCGGTGATGGGCATTCAGGTTGCCGGTCTTTTGCATAGCGGCTGCGAGCAGGCTTCAAGAAGCGCGCTATTTGTTACTCCGAGCCCGATCGAAACTGCGGTAAAGAGAAAGGCCTTTGGCTTATGCCAAGGGATGGTTGAACATAATGGCGCAGAGGCTTCGGCTCTTGCAGCAGAGTATATGGTTGCAGCTTTTGGCGATGGGCGGGGTTTGGGAAAGGTTTTTCATGGGGTGCATACGGCAATGATCTCTCAGCGGCAGAGATTTATGATGGGGACGGCTGCCGTCGCGGTGTTGGTTGACGAAGAGAAGGGGAGTTTGTTTGTTGGAAGCGTTGGAAATTGCAGGGCATATCTATTCCGAGAGGATGGAAGCTTTATGATCCTTAGTGCGGATAATATTCGGCAGTATCCTATGCGGTTATTTCTTCCAATGAAAGGCGCCGCTGCCTTCAGGCATTATGAAGCGATCAGGCAGATAGCCGGTGATAAATTTTCATTATTAACGGCCCTGGGTGTTGATGGATCGATCGCTCCGGGGATGAACGAGCCTCTTCCTCCGCAAGAGGCAGAGGTTAAAATGGCGGCGGGAGATGTTTTAGTTTTATCTTCCAGTGAACTGCCGCATCTCCTTGATCATGATGCTTTGGCGCAAGAGATCGAACAAAATAGGAGCAAAGCGCCGCTGGAGATCGGCCAAACATTATATCGGGCAATGGCCGCAGCCGAATTTGGTTGTGCGCTTATGGTCTATAAGTTTGATGGCGATGAGTTTGCTAAAGCCGTAACTTATGCCAAGGATATGTATAATTATCTGACAGCCTTGAGGAGTGACTTAAGAAAGATGCGGGAGAATAGTTCGTATCCGATCTTGCAGTATGCCATTGCCGAGATCGGCCGGATCTTAGAGGCGCAAGGTTTGGAAGGGTATGCCGCACTCGGAGATAGTATCCGTGAATTCGGCGAAGAAGAAAGATTCATGCAGCTGATCGCCACTCTTCCGGCGCAGGTCCAAGCCCTGGTTGCAACCCTGGATCAGCTTAGTTGATCGAAATAAGAGAAAATTAAAGTGAAATTATTGATTATTGTGGGCGATAATAATATGGCAAGGTTTATCGTATTAAATTCAGGAGTAAATAATTAATGTCAGGACCAAGATCAATTACTGGCGCAAGCGTAGTAAGAATTAGGCCCAATACCTTGCAGATCGGAAAAGAAGTAAGAGCTTTTTTTAAAAGCACAGGAGTACAGTCGAACAGAACGTTGTCCGATAGGCTTAAAAAATATTCCGCAGAACAGATCCAGCAAATTGCCAGAAGGATCGGCGAGCTTCAAGCCGCTGCTAAAGTTAACACGGTCATTATTGACGACATATCAGCTGTGCAAAGTGAGTTCGATTTTAATACTATCCTGCCAGAACAGTTGCAAAGGCGGCTCGTAGATGGCGTTATTGACCTGAGAGGGAATTGGCAGGCGGCCGATCCTTTTGCCGGGCCTTATGCAACTTTATGCGTTTCACCAAGCACCTATTCCGACCCCGCTATAATAAGATTAAGCCCAAAAACCGCAGCGCTTATGGCAACAATGAGTGAAATAGTACGAGAAATTGGCTTATTCGCAGCACAGGAAAAAACAAAAGTTGCAGATATTTTTAGAATGCTTGAAGATCAACGGGGAAGGCTCGGGTTTTTAAATGTTAGCGTTCTTCGCCCTATCGGAGATGGAAAATGGATACGAAGCCAGTCGACTCGCTCTTGGGGGCCAACAAGATATGACCCCGCGACCGGTGGCAGCGAGCTGGAAGGGACCTATAAAAGTGTTGTCGATGGCGGAAACGCGATTAATCTATATGATGTCGATATAAACGACAAGGCTACCTTTGAAGCTGCAGAATTATTTTTTGATGAAGCGTCTGTTGCCAGAGACCTTGCCAGCTCAAAGGGGCCGGGAAGGATGCTCTTTATTGTTCTACCGGGGAGAAACGGCGTGCGAGCAGTTGTGCAGATCCATAGCCGGATCAATCTCGATGAAACAATTGAAACTCCTCCGGTTTTACCGGAAAATGTGAGAGAAGCAGAAACTTTAAAAAGAACTTTAACCGATTTTTTTGGAAGCGTTAATTTAGCGCTTCAAGTCGCGCTGGAAAGAGAAATGCTGACCAGCAGCGGGCAAAAAGCTTATGTGCGCCCTTTGGCGGGGCAGAAAAAAGCACCCGCTAGCGTGCCGCAGGCCGTTAGCAGGCAGGCATCGACGGCTCTTCCAGTTTCAAGAACAAAATATTTTCTCTATATTTATTTGTTGACCCCGTACCGGACGATCCGAAATCTCTATCGGGCTTTGCCGCGCGATCTTGAAACGGTTAGAAGTTTTTTTAGAAAAGATTTCGCTTTGCTGAAGGAGGCAGGAGCCAAGAAAGTAATTAAAGAGATATTTAAAACTTTTGGCAGCTTTTGTTCGGCAATTGTTGATTTTATCTCTCTTTGGACTCCGCGGCTGTCAAAAACAGCGGTTCCCGGAAGATTCGGGTTCTTGGTCCATCCCCGCGATATCAACGATCTCTATCGGCCGTTCCCATTTTTTAGATATCTCCCCGAATCGCTGGTCATGGAAATTGTAAAATATTTGCCTCCGATGATGATCGCTAAGATGACCGGGTTAAAACTTCAAAAAAGAGATACGGATATATTTGGAGTCCTATTCGGGATAATGATGGATCCGCAGCAGCATATGGCCAAGGAGCCATTGTTGGCTGTCCACCGCGCCAGGCAGGCGATCCGTTTAGCCTCAAAAATGAAAGTGAGTTTTCTTGGGTTAGGCGCCTTGATCCCGGCTTTAACAAGATATGGAACGATTCCCAGGGGGGAAGGGGCAAGTATTGGGATCACTACCGGACACGCGTTCACTTCTCTTATTATTGCCAGAACGGCCTTAAAAGTAAAAGGGCTTATTTCTCCAGATAAAGAAGAAATGATCGCAGTCGTTGGAGCCGCCGGCTCGACCGGATCGGCAAGCGCAAAGATATTAGCCGCAAGCGGTGCACGGAAATTATTGCTGATCGATCTTGATTCAAAAGCCAAGAAGCTTGAAGAGTTAAAGGCGGAAATAATTGCAACCAACCCGGAAGCTGCTTGGGATATCCAGCTGAGCACGCGGCTTGAAGATATTAGCAGGACCAGAATTATTGTTACAGTGACAAATTCTCCTAAGGCAATTATTACCGGCGAAATGCTTAAGCCTGGGATGATCTTTGTGGATGATGCCCAGCCCCCTAATATTAGTGAAGAAGTGGCGCTGGCACATAAAGAGGTCAGGATCCTAAAAGTGTTGGCAGATGTCCCAGGGCTTGATCCCCATTTTGATTTTGGATTGGGAACGCCTCCGAACGTGACTTTTACTTGTTTGGCCGAAGCGGCTGCTTATGCGATGCATGGCATGAGTGACGACGGGACCGTGGGGTTTGTTCAGCCGGGAGAGGTGGATAGGATCGATGCCCTTACGGCAGAGACAGGCATTACAATTCCTGTAAACTTCTACGGCTATCGCGGCGAAGTATACTCTCCGGAGGATATCCAGCAGGTTGCCGGGCGCTGGGCTGCATAGCTGGTTGTAGAAACGAGCGGGAATCGCTATAATTTCCATTATGCTCAATTCGTTTCTTCTGCAATATAGTTTTTCTTATTTGTTCAGCGGTCTCGTCTATATATTTTTAGCTGTCCTCGTTTTTATCAAAGCGCCTAAAGAATCGATCAATCGCGTCTTTGCCGTGTATTGTTTTTCGGTCGCCTGGTGGTGTTTTTTCTCTGTCTTAATGATCAATTCCCCTTCGGAAATGTGGGGAACTTTTTGGGACCGTTTGTGCCTGATGGGCGTGATCTTTATCCCCGCCACTTTTCTCCATTTTAATTACATCATGCTGGGCTACATGCAAAAATATAAATGGTTCGTATATGTCAATTATGTTATCGGCAGTATTTTCTTTTTGAGCAATTTTACTCCACTGTTCATTGACCATACCAGCCCGAAATTCAATTTAAACTTTTATACGGAACCGGGGTTTTTGTATCTGCCGTTCATAATTTACTTTTTTACCCTTAGCTTTTTTACCTTCGGTATCCTATTTTTTGCGAAGAATAACGCTCCCGAAAATAAGAAAAAGCAATTCACTCTTCTTTTTTGGTCGGCTTTGCTGGGTTACTCTTTGGGCGGGACGAATTTTAATCTCTCCTTTAATATTGGGCCGGCATTCATTCCGCTGATCGGGAATATTGGAAGCGTTATTTATGCAATATTGATCGCTTTTAATATAACAAAATATGGTCTAATGGATATGCGGGTGATCATTAGCCGCACGATCGCCGAATTGCTTTCAATAGTATTTTTGGGCGGAATATATTTAGCGTTTGTCTGGTTCTATGTCGGGTATATATCCAATAATATCGATTGGTTGTTTTTGACCACAACCATTATGTACGGGGTAGTTGTTGGAGAGGTCCACCAAGCCTTTAGGCTTTTTATTCAAACCACTTCAGATAAATTATTCCTGCGCGGCAAATACGATTATTACAAATCCTTGTCTGATTCCAGCTCCAAGGTCGGAGAAAAACTGGCTTTGCCCGATATCCTAAAAGTGCTTTATAGCACTTTTTACGACGTTGTCGAGATATCAAATCCGCGAATTTATTTGCCGGATAACTTTACTGCGGCGGACAAGATCTCGTCCGAATACGTTGTGTACAGCAAGCAGGACTGCAAGCCGGACAACAATGCGCAAAAAATAAAGATCGATTCCGCGCTGGTCAAAGAGCTCATTTCAAAACGGATGCCGATCATGGACGTGAAAGACTTGAATGCGGTGCTGGTCATTCCCTGTCTTCTCGAAAACCGCTTAATTGCGATCTTTGTGTTGGGGCCAAAATTATCGGAAGAGCATTATACCGATGATGATATTCGGCTCCTCAAAGTTCTTGCGAATCAGGCAGCCGTCGTTCTAGATCATACCCGTTCTTATGAAAAGATCCATGCAGAGCTCGAAATAGTTGAGCGGCAATTAGAAAGATCTCAGCGCCTTGCCTCGCTAGGAACGCTAACGGCCGGCGTTACCCATGAAATAAGGAATCCGCTGACGGTGATCCGCGCTGAAACGGAAGGGCTGGCTAATCAGCCGAGAGACATCGAATTTCTAAAAACGCATCGCGATCTATTGCTCAAGCACATTGATCGGATATCGGGCATTGTTCAGAGAATGCTGCAATTAGCTAAAGAAAAGCCGAAAGAAGAAAAAGAGATCGATCTCAATGAAGTATTGGAAAGTACACTTGCGTTTTTCCCTGCCAGTCTGGCGGTCTTTGTCAAAGATTTGCATCCCCTGCCAAAGATCAAGGCTGACATTGAGGAGCTGCAGGAAGTTTTTGTGAACCTTGTCCAAAACGCGATCGAAGCGATGCCCGGCGGCGGGAGGATCACAATTAAAACATATCTCGATGACCAGAAAAAAATAGTCGAGATAACGGACAACGGGAAAGGGATCCCGGAAGAGCTGCGGGAAAAAATATTTGATCCGTTTTTCTCGACGCGACACGAAGGGACCGGCCTTGGCTTATCGATCGTTTACCGGATCATCCGGCAATATGGCGGGAATATCTCCGTTAGCAGCGAAATGGGGAAGGGCTCGACGTTTAAGATCGTGTTTTAGGGCTGATTTTTCTTAAATTCTTCTTTTTTAAGCAGATGTTTTTCAAAAGTGTTGAGGACCATTTTGGTTTCATCGCCCTCAAAGAATTTATCAATAGTTGATACGAGATCTTCGGTTTTAAAAGGCTTTTTAATATAGTTGATGACAAATCCGGAAGTGGCTTTTTCCCATTTTTCTTCGTCTTCCCAAGCGGTCAGCATGGAGATGCCGATATCTTCTCCGTAATCGCGGCGGATCTTTTCGAGGAGCTCGAGCCCGTCCATCTCCGGCATTTTAATGTCCAGGAAAATTAATCTTATCTGGTTTCCGCCAAGGCCAAAGAGGGTTTTGTGTTTGGAAAGCTGCTCTAGCGCTTCTTTTGCGGAATAGGCTGTAACGACGCCATAGAGCGTGCTTTCTTTGATCGTTTTGGAAATTACATTAGCGACGTCGATCTCATCATCGACGACCATAATAATTGGTTTAGACATGCTTGTTTCCTCCTCTTGACGTTTAATTCTCTCACGAATATTTTTGGTAGTCAAACGTATTTTGTATGTTACAATAACGGCATTATGAAAAAAACAATAGTCCTGTTACTGCTGTGTATCGTGGTTTCCGGCTGTGCGCTGGCTAAAAGAATGTCGGAGAGAGGTGTATACGTTACGGCTACCGTGGCTTCGCTGCCGAAATGGTTCAACAACATCAAAACTCAATCCAAAGCTTGCGGTATCAACACAATTGTTATTGACGCTAAACAAGCGCTTACTCCTCAATTCCTGCCGTTAATAAAAGAGAGAAAATTAAGGCCCGATATTAAAGTTTCTCCAAGTCCATGGCTTTCAAAAATAACAAAAGAGCTGCATGCAGAAGGCTTTATCGTTACCGCCAGAGTGGTCGTTATTAAAGACGATCAGCTTGTCCTTGCGCGGCCGGATCTTGGGATCCACTTGGCCGGCGGGGCGCTTTACCGCGATAAAAAAGGCGGAAAATGGGTGGATCCGTATAAAGATGAAGTTCGTCTCTATAATGCCCTTATTGCCGAAGCGGCGGCTCTGTCAGGGGTCGATGAGGTCCAATTCGACTATGTCCGCTTCCCGGCGGAGGGGAACGCCAGGTCGGCGGTTTATCCGACGGCAGGTAAAGGGGTGACCAAAGTCGACATTATCTGTGAATTTTTAAAAGAAGTGCGCGAAAGAACAAAAAAATATGATACCTCCCTTGCGGTCGATATTTTTGGTGTTACAGCTTGGCAAAGCAAATTCGACATTGATACTCTGGGCCAGGACCTGAAGCGGATGGCAAAATATCTAGATGTGCTTTGCCCGATGCTTTATCCTTCGCACTTCCATGCCGGATACGATGGCTTTGCCAATCCCGGTTCGCATCCTTACTATTTTATGAACACAGGAGTTAAAAAATCATTGGAGATATTGTCGGGCGAGGCAACCGTTCTTGCTCCATGGATCCAGGGATTTAATTTAGCTTCGCCAAATTACGGGCCGCAGTACATCCGTGATCAAGTAAAAGCGTGCAAAGACGAGGGGGTTGATCGTTTTCTGATCTGGAACGCGCGCAATGTATACGATGTTTCGTTTAATGCGCTTAGGAAATAATTTTTGAAACGACCAGGCGCCACTCTCTGCCATGCAGGGTGATGGTCGACCAATCCGCTTCTTTTTTTACCGGGGTTGTTCCGTATTGGGGTAAGTATTCATAGACTCCTTGGCCGGTCGCCTCGGCTGTCATTCTGTTGGCAAGGGTTAACAATGCCGGATAATTTTTATAATTAGGCGATGTAAAAGTCATTTGGCCGACCTGTAAAATATCTTTGTCATAGATTATCCGTCCGTCCAGCTGGATCATGGTTACTTCAACTGTCGGGTTGATCGTTGCATATTGATCGATTATTTTTTTCAATAATGCGTCTGGCTTAAATACGACGCTGATATAGCCGAAAAGCTTGCCCCCGGTCGAGTAGATCGGATAGGCGAGCGAGCAGGCAGAAAAACCTTCGACCGCCATGAATTGTTCGCTAAGGAGCGGACTTTTTGTCTCTTTCATGATATCAAGCTGGTCCATCCCGTTGACCGGTTTTCCTTCGGCGCTTTTATAGGCTGCCGGTTCGATAATGCGGATGATCCCCGCGGGATCAATTACCGCGATGTCAGCGACGGAGGAGTGTTCATCATAGATCTTTCTTAAGAGCGGCCGGATATCCCCGCCGGTTGGCAAGAGGATGGCTAATTGCTGGGCAACTCCGGCAATATCGGAATCCAAGCTCATTAATTCTGTTACTACTTGCTGTTTTAGATCGTTGACGCCGGGGAGTTTTGGCGCGCTTCCTAAGGCGAAAGCCGAGATAGAAAGCATGACAACAAAAAGGACCGATAAATATTTTTTCATTGCAAGGATATTGTAATGCTTAACATTGTGAAACGCAACCCGGCGGGAGTATAATTGATCCGATGATCTTAGTTTATGTGACTTATAAAAATAAAAAATAAGCCGAGAAGATCGTTGGGCTCCTTTTGAAAAATCGCCTGATCGCCGGCGCCAATATTTTTCCCGTTAAAAGCGCGTATTGGTGGAAAGGGAAGATCGAAAAAACTAGCGAGTATGTTTCTGTTCTAAAAGCCGCGCCCAAGAACTGGAAGAGGATCCAGAGGGAGATAAAAAGTATTCATTCCTATGAAACTCCGTTCATTGCGAGAATTTCTGCACGTGGGACGGACGAGATTGAGAAATGGCTATTAAAAGAAAGCAGATAGCCGAAAGCAGAACTCAGTTAGCAGGGATAAGCATGGTATCCATCTGTGTTCTGCTTCCTGCTTTCAGTTTTCTGCTTTCTAGCCTGGCAATAACATTGCTATCCCTTTATATATAAGGGAGGTGATTTAAAATGCCATTTTTGTTTGAAAATCTCGAAGTTTATAAAAAAGCAATGTTGTTTGTGATCGAAATTTATTCCATTGGCCGGCAGATAAATGATAGATCCATAAAGGACCAGATCCAACGGGCGGCGTTATCTATTCCATTGAATATTGCAGAGGGGCAGGGTCGGATGCATCCCAAGGAAAAGAGGCAATACTACAATACGGCAAGGGGGTCATTGATGGAGTGCGTACCGTTGATACAGATTTGTGAAGGTATCGGATATATTGGGACAGAAAAGAAAATATGTCTTTATAATCAAGCCGATGAGATTGGCAAGATGATCAATGGATTACTGAGGGCTTTGAGGCATGAACTAGAAAGCAGATAGTCCCTTGATTAGAAGAAAAGAAAGCAGGCAGCCGAAAGCAGAACTCAGGAGGAAGTGGGAAAATATGAAAGCAGATAACAGAAAGCCGAGCTCAGTTAGCAGGGAGGTGCATGGTACCCACCTGTGCTCTGCTTTCTGCTTTCGGTTTTCTGCTTTCTAGATTACTGGAGCCGAGGGGAGTCGAACCCCTGTCCGAAAAGGCAGCTGGACTAGTCACTACGAGCGTAGCTTCTGATTTTATTTCACCCGGGACTTAACCCGAAGCCAGGTAATTCCCGCGCTATCCGTTTTATTGTTTTCCAGATCAGCCAGACGGAGAAGCTGAACTAGTATCCGACAAAATAACGTTTGTTCCCGGACCTATCGGCGAACCCGGCAAACGGCCAACTTATATTATTAAGCTGGAACACCGGCGGGCTCAAGAACTGTACTGTTAGTATAGCTCCAAACCACACCAGCTAATGCTTGTTTAACGTCTGCATTTGTACGTGTGCCACCAATGATTAACGAGGTGAGATGACATCCTCGGCTCGCGACTATTCCCTCCACGCTCCCCGTCAAAACCCTTACGGCCCCGATCAACTAGGCAAATTCTGTATTTTTTATCGTGGACTTAAGAAGACCAAGAAAGCCTTCGATCTGTTCTTCGGACATTTTGGACAGGGCCTCTGCAAAATTCTGCCAGGATTCGGCATCGTCCATTAGATCTTTGTTATCTTTAATTTTGGTGATCTCGTCTTCGATCTCTTTTTGCTGCCGCCGATTGACCTCTTCCATCGCCCCTTGCGGATTTGTCATTCCGGTTTCCTGGATCGCGCGGTCAATGATATCTTCAAACTTCAGTTCTTTTTCTTTGGCTTCCGCCGCCAAAAGTGCCATCCGCGTTGCGAGGGCATGCGCATCAAGCTCCGGTCCGTGTCCAATCCCCGGCCTTACAGGCTGGGGTGCGGCAGGTCGGGGTGCAAGTTTCTCGTCGGGCCCTTTTTCCGGTTTTACTTCTTTTGCCGAAATGGGCGGAATAAACGGTCTCTCTCCTGGTCCTTTAATGCTCATGCGATATTCATATCCTTTAATACGGTGTTTGCGATCAGCTTAGCCAGGGCGTCCATCTTTGCCAGTTCAACTTCCGGCAAAGGTTCATTGGCCGATAGCCCTTTAAGGCCGCGCATCTCTTTATCGAGCAACCCTTTTGCTTCGCCGTAAAGATCCGCTACCGTATATTTTTTTGGGGCGCTAGTGGCGCCGCTAGTCCTTTCGATCATAACCTTTTCCTTTAAAAACCTGATCAATTTCTTTTTTAACTGCTCTAGCTTTGAGTGTTTCACGTTTTTCAAAAGTTTTCTTTGGCTTGGCTAAACCGACATCAATTTTTGCCCAATTCCCATCAAAGTATACCTTAAGTGGAATTAGTGTCAATCCTTTTTCGGACACTTTCCCGACTAATTTCACTAATTCCCGCTTATTTAAAAGGAGCTTTCTCTCCCGCAGGGGATTGACCTTGTTCTGGTCGGCTTTTGAGTATGGACTGATATGCAATCCAAGGACCATGATCTCGCCGTTTTGGACCTTGCAGAAGCTGTCTTTTAGATT
>Ga0172379_10009972_pt1 | contig 11604 bp, 11 predicted proteins | sample GrowelOW334metaG_FD_119756 | JGI IMG/M metagenome (GOLD analysis project Ga0172379, IMG submission 119756) | Groundwater microbial communities from an aquifer near a municipal landfill in Southern Ontario, Canada - Groundwater well OW334 metaG | ecosystem: Environmental > Aquatic > Deep... | reverse complement strand
GGATTTATAGTATTTCCGAAACAGACTGCCCAACAACATTACTATGATCTTTCTGTGATGATCGCTTTACACTACACGGTAATCATAACATGCCGTTGTTCAATGTTCACCCTTGATGCTCCGCTTCATCAGATCTTCGGTAGCTCGGTGAGGTTCTTTGCCATTGAACATAATGTTGAACACTTCAGAAAAGATCGCCATCTCCGTATGGTGTTTATTGGCAAGATCGACAGCGGATCGGCAGGTCGCTACACCTTCCGCCACCATCATCATTTCACCGAGAATCGCATCAAGCTTTCGGCCGCGGCCGAGCTCCTCACCGACATGCCGGTTCCGGCTGTGTCGGCTCATACAGGTAACAATCAGGTCACCAACACCGGAGAGTCCTGAGAAGGTCCGCGGGAGTGCGCCCATCTTGTCCCCCAACCGCGTCATTTCCGCAATGCCGCGAGTAATAATCGCTGCTTTAGTGTTATCGCCAAATCCGGCACCGTCCACAACACCAGCACCGATGGCAATCACGTTTTTCAAAGCGCCGCCGAGTTCAACACCGCGAATATCGTCCGAAACATACACACGAAAATATGGTGTGTTGAAACATTGTGCCACGATCTTTGCCGTCCTGACGCTGAAGGATGAAGAAACTACCGCAGTCGGGATTTTCTTTACCACCTCTTCTGCATGGCTTGGTCCGGACAGGATGGAGATATTCGATTTTTTCTCATGCTCAAGGATATCCAACATCACTTCGGACATGGTCATCAGTGTATTGTTCTCAATCCCTTTTGCCACATTGACGATGATCGTTTTTTTCAAATCCAGATGAGCGATGTCTTTCAAGATATTGCGAAGGAATTGCGAAGGAACGGCAGTAACAATGAGATCTTTTTTTGAGGATGCTTCTTCAACATCGTGGGTAATTTTCAAATGTTTCGGAAGGACTGTCCCGGGAAGATAATCTTTGTTGGTGCGTGCATCACGCATCTCTTCCGTCTGATCTGCGCGATAGCTCCAAAGCGTGACATCGCGGAAATTTTCACAGAGAACGATGGCGAGGGTTGTGCCCCAACTTCCGGCTCCAAGAACTGAAATACGCATGAGGAAATCTTAAAAGTCGGTGAATGGAAAAAATGCTAGCGCGACCCTTTGAAATGTGTCAGTTTGTTCTCCGTTCCCGCCAGCAGCCGTTTAATATTCTCCCGGTGAGTGTACGTAATGAGAAGTGAAACAGCAATAGCAAAATAGACGAGTGTATGATATCCGGGAATTTCGACATGGAAGAGATTTTCCCTGACAAACATTGTTACTGGAATAGCCATTGCGGCCAGTATCGAACCGAGCGAAACATATCGCCATGCCGTAAACACGATTGCGAACACCGCGATCGCAACTGCAAATTCGATCGGCGCCAAACCCAGCACCATGCCGGCACCGGTTGCTACTCCCTTGCCTCCTTTAAATCCTGCAAAGAGGGTCCAGATATGACCGAATACTGCGGCGATACCGCACATGATTTGAACAACAGTAAAATCCTGAAACGGTGTAGCGTTATTGAACGGCAGCGTATTCGGGTCCCAGAATAACTGAGGAATATAATATGTTGCAATGACACCCTTGAAAAGATCAAACAGGATCACACCAACGCCTATTTTCCACCCCAGCATACGCAACACGTTCGTACCGCCGGCATTGCCGCTTCCGAATTTTCGGATATCACCTGCATCAGCAAGTTTGGTCGCAATGATGCTGGTCGGAATCGATCCAATGATATAGCTCAACACCACGACGATTGCAAGATTTTCCATATCAGTTTCCCCTTGTGTTATTTTCTTTTGCTTGAGTGAAAATAAGAAAATTGAATGATTAGATGCAAGACCTTCGATGAAGGAACTGTATAACTATGACAGGTAAGGTTTTCGGCATTATTTCCCGTACCATCACGGCAAAAACCGTTTTAAAAGCAGATCTGCAAGTAAAAGATCGTCGGGCGTCGTAATTTTGATGTTTTCATAGCTTCCTTCAACGATAATCGGCAGAATGCCGATTTGTTCGGCCAGAAATGAATCATCCGTGGCAATAATGCCGTGCTTCTGCGCATGCGCGTAAGCATCAAAGAGGATCTTCCGCTGAAACGTTTGCGGCGTTTGCACACTCCATAAGGATGACCGGTTGAGAGTCTTTTCCACCCGTCCATCCGTGGAAGCTTGTTTCATGGTATCTTTTGCCCGCACAGCAACAATGGACGCACCAAAGTATTTTGCTGTTTCAATGGATTGGGTGATTTCCCGCAGGTGAACGAAAGGACGGACGGCATCGTGCACTGCAATAATCTCTGCCTTAGCATCGATCACCTGTAAAGCATTAGCAATGGAATCCTGCCGGCGCTGTCCCCCTTCCACCGGCTGCTTCAGTTTTGTCAGAGCGTATTTCTCTTTGAACTCTTCAATGATGGAAAACGACGAGCGCTGCGTTGCCACAATAATCTCGCTGATCTCAGTACATTGTTCGAACCGTTCGAGGGTGTGTACAAGGATTGGTTTTTCGTCCAGCAACAGGAACTGCTTGCCGATTGCTGCACCCATCCGTTCGCCGAACCCGGCCGCCGGTATGATCACACTGGTGAACACTGCTCTTACTTCCTCTCTTTTGATCTGCCGAAATATTCTATAACGAAATTGAAGCGTGGGAAGAGTTTTGGAAGACGCATCACACTCATCATCATCACTCCGATGGAGAGACGATCGATCCAGGACGATGTCGGCCAGCCTAAGTGGATCGTAATTTTCTTATGCGGCAGTTCGTAGTCCAGGGCATACAGAATTTCCGTCATTCCCTGATACACGGATTGACTTTGATTAGCGAACCGGAAATGATTCTCCGCCACTTTTTCGGGAATTCCTTGCCGTGGATGATACAGACTGACGAATGCAGAAGAGGTGTCCTCAACTTTTGGAGCGTTTTCATTCGGCCGACGGAAATAGATATGCAGATTCTCAGCTTCGGATTCCACAAGATAGAAAATCATATTGAGCGGTTGATCTGTTTGAGCAATCTGTTTGATCTCTGGAGCACGCGTTTGTGCTACACGAAGACCGATCAACAGAAAGACTGCCGTCACGCTGGACCACATTAATGTTCCGTACGGTTTGGTGTAGCCGAGATAGGCAAAACAACTGATCAATACAAGAAAAACCAGAAGTGTTCCGGTCCTCGATGTATTGTATTCGCGGCTATCCTTCGTCCCCATGGAATACCGGTAAATCAGCAGACAACCGATATTGATGGAGAAACTGGCAATGAGGCCGAGGGCGTACATCTGGGCCAGCATATTCTGGCTCCCCCCGGTGAGATAGATAATACATGTGTAGAACAGACCATTAGCGATATGAATGCGGTACAACGACTGCCGGTTATTCGTCTTAATGATCCAATGGAATCCGTACCGATGGGCAACGCGCTCCATTAATTCGCTGGAGGCGATGTATGCCGTATTGACCGCCATCATCAGCAGTATGCTGGCGAGAATCCCGACAATATATCCGAGCGGAATCCCGCCAACCATTGTAGCAAATTGCGTGACGAGATCAGTCTCGTGTTTCAGGATATTGATATCAGACGAAAGGATGACTGCCGCTATCACCGGTGTGAATACACCGGTCGTGATCGCCAGAAATGTATAGGCCTTGCTGATATCTTTCCATGATTTTACCAAACTCGCCGTCTGGACGACGGATTCGATGCCCGAATAGGCGAGAATACAACTGGAGATTCCGATAACGATGAAAAAGAATGAATTAAAGAAATTCCCATAATCCATTCCAATCGCAACGTTGGAGAAACTCTCCCCGATCGTCACCCAGCTGTGCGGTTGCAACTGCATCATTCCAGCAGAAAGTAGATTCACCAGAACGACCGAGGCTATAAGAAAGATCATGAATGTGAATTTCGCATTCTCCTTGATGCCGATAATGTTCAATCCGGCAACAAACCAAACGATGCCCGCTTCCAAAAGGAATTTTTCCCAATTGGTGATATCGATGAATGACATACCGTTCTCCACGGCGCTCACCGTGGAAAGACTGGCGGTCAATACATAGGTGACGAGAATAGAAGCAACGGCAATAAATGAAACGGAAGGACCCAGCACCAGGTAGGAAAATGAATACACTCCCCCACCTTTGATGCCGCGGAATTCCAAAATTTCCGCGATCTCGACCATACGAGAGGAGATAATACGAATAAAGACCGACGTGATAATGAGGAAGGCGATCGCATTCGTCCCAATAACCCGGAACGCTTCGCTCGGCGCATAAAAGATTGATGTCAACTCATCCATCAGAGTGATGATGGCCACCGACAACCAGGTGAGCCACCATTTCCCTTTTGAAAAATAGGAGAGAAGGTCTTTCCTGGTAAGCAGATAGGCGAATGCACTCAACAGTCCGATATTGATAACAAGAAAGACAAAAAACTTTTTGGTAAGGAAGAGTTCCATGCCTGTGCGTTAGAGAATGAGCATTGCGTCACCATAACTATAGAACCGGTAACCTTTTTTAATGGCATGCTTGTACGCCCGCATCGTCAGTTCATGACCGGCAAACGCAGCAACAAGCATTAATAACGTCGATTCCGGCATATGGAAATTCGTAATCAACCTGTCGGCAATCTTAAAGTCGTACGGCGGAAAAATAAACTTGTCCGTCCAACCGCGCAACGGCTTTAAATGGCCGTCTGTAGTAACGCTAGACTCGACGGCGCGCATCGCGCTTGTGCCGACAACGCATACTTTTTTCCGCGAATCGATCGATTTGTTGACGAGCTTTACGGTCGGCTCATCCACCTGGAAATATTCCGAATCCATCTTATGTTTTGTCAGATCTTCAACTTCCACCGCCCGGAAAGTGCCGAGTCCGATGTGAAGAATAACCGGTGCGAAATTGACCCCTTTTTTCTCCATCTTCTTCTGCATTGCCTTGGTGAAATGCAACCCTGCGGTCGGTGCAGCGACAGCACCAACCTTTTCGGCAAAGATCGTTTGATACGCTTCTTTGTCTTTCGGCGTGGGATCGCGTTTGATATAGCCCGGCAGCGGCGTCAATCCGATTTTGTCGATCACTTTGAAGAAATCCCCGGTGTAATTGAACCGTACCGTTCTGCCGCGCGATGTCGTATTATCAATCACTTCGCACCAAAGATTCCCGTTGTCAAAATAAATCTTGTTACCGATACGCACCTTTCGAGCGGGATCGACGATCACATCCCAGATATTGTCTTCTACGTTCAACTGGCGGAGCAAAAAGACTTCAATTTTAGCATTGGTCTTCTCCTTCTTACCGATGAGCCGCGCCTGAAACACTTTGGTTTCGTTCACGATCATGGTGTCCCCTTTTTCAAAATATTCGGCGACATCGTAGAAATGACGGTCCTCAATTGTTTCTTCCTTACGGTTGATCACCAATAGCCGTGCATGGTCGCGCGGATTCGCCGGATGTTTTGCGATAAGATTCCGCGGTACCGGATATTTATAATCGGAAAGTTTCATAACCCACTGTTCCTTTCGGGCCTGCTGCCCTCTGTTATACAATTCGCGCTTGTCTGTCGTCCGACAGTCATCAGAGCGCGTATTTATTTCATTGAATTATACTCTTGTGCCGCTGTACATAACGCCGATGCGATCGCACTCGCCATCGGATTGGATCTGTCTTTCATCCGCTCCGGATGCCACTGCACCAGCAACAAGAACGGTTTCCCGGAGGGATCATCCCATTCCATCGATTCAGCCACGCGGTCCGAAGAATGTCCGGAGATACGGAGGCCATCAGCCGCCCGAAGGATGGATTGATGATGGTATGAGTTAACCTCACCCCGTTCTGTCCGCACGATTGTCTTCAACATCGAATCGGCAGCAATGGTAATGCTATGCCGAAGTTCAGGTGCATGCTTTTCTGCTGTATGCTGCTCATAACCTGCCGATGGTAGATCGGCGATAAGCGTCCCGCCAAAGAAAACATTGGCAACCTGCATTCCCCTGCAAATACCCAGCACCGGTATTTGCTGCTTGAGTGCCTGTTCAATCATCCGAAATTCAAAATCATCGCGCGCACGATCAAACCGCTGCACTAATTCCACCGGTGTTGCTTTTGAAAGTGCAGGATCAACATCCTCTCCTCCGGTCAACACGAGTGCATCATATCCCGATAAACTGGAAAAACTATCTTTGTGTGAGGCAATCACCAATTCTGCATCAGGACTGTACGATTGAAGCCAATCCATATAGATAAGCTGCTTCTCAGACTTCCCGGTATCTGTTACGGCGATCTTCACACGGAAAGCCCCTTCAGGAGATATGTTCTCCACGCTTCATCCTGGTGCATCGTCACATTCATTATCAATGCGGAAACCGGCAGTGACTGCAGTGTATCTTTGAACCTTGCAAGCCGAACCGCATCCTTTTCCGTTGTCAAAATGAAATCTGCTTTACTCCGTTCAAATGCCAGCACAATAGTGTCCAGATCGGCTTTGGAATATTGATGATGATCGTCAAAAATGAAAAACTGTTTTATCGTGACTCCACACGACTCTAGGCTTTGCCGAAACGCATCCGGTGCAGCAATTCCGCTGAATGCCACAGCAATATGTCCTTTCAATATTTCCGTGGACTGCGCGATGCCGCCAAACAGGTGCCGCATTCCTGCCGGTTGATATGAACAGGAAAAGGCGCTCTGTTGCGTATCTATTCGAAGAACATCTAAAATACTTTCTGCTCCCTTTTTATCTACGGACTTCGTCACAACAACCGCATTGGCCCTTTTCAGACTGTGTAACGGCTCGCGGCGATATCCTGCAGGAATCAGCATCGTCTCCGATGGAAGTTGTCTGGAATTTACCAGCACAATATCCTTGCTCCTTTTGATATAGCGATGTTGGAATCCGTCATCCAACACAATCACCTCGGCGCCAAAATCGTTCACAGCTTTTTTCGCACCACGTACACGATTTTCATCCGCTATGACAATCGCATCCTTCACATGGGAAGCGATTTGCATAGGTTCATCGCCGCCGGATTCAGCATCGGCGAGGATCCGTGAACCGTCCGAAACGACGATCGTGCCTGTTGTCTTCCTTCCATATCCACGGCTTACGACAGCCACTTTTTTCCCCGCATTCAACAACACTTTCGCCGTTTCAATAACAATGGGAGTTTTCCCTGTTCCACCGGCAGTAATATTACCGATCGAAATAACTGGAACTCCCACATCGGTTGTTTTTAAAATTCCAACGTCAAAGAACACATTGCGCATCCACACGAGCAATCCGTAGATCGCCGCGAACGGGAACAACATCGGATGAGGCCTCATGCCTGTTCTCCACGCGCTATAATATCTTCAGCTTCCTCCGTAAGTTCCTGCAGGCGTTGTTGCCGGGCAATCTTATACTCATCCAGTGCTGTACCGGAAAATTCTTGTGGAACCATTTCAGGTTCGCTGTAGGTCACCACAACTTTGGAAAACGGCATCGGCACTTCAAATCTATCCCAGCTTCGTAAATGTTTTTTCCGTTTAACAGCAATACCTGCCATCACTAACGGCACATTCGTCTTTTGAGCAATTCTCACCGCACCCATCTTCATTTCATGTCTCGGACCTCGTGGACCATCCGGTGTGATGGCAAGCGACTTTCCGTCGTTCACGGATTGCACCATCAATTGCATCGCTTCCTTTCCTCCGATATGGCTCGAACCACGGATCATGAAATACTTCCAATGTTCCAGGACGGCAGAAAGGAATTCACCATCCTTGCTCTGACTGACCAAAGCAGATACCTGTTCATTTCGCCTCGGCCGATGCAGGAACCATCCGATCAGCATAGAACCGTGCCAAAACGCTATGACATAATTTTTTCCGTTTCTTCGCAGCGTTTCAAGCCCTTCGCTTCGGACTGTTGTCACCGATAATGTTTTGCACCATACGAGGATGACCCACCACAATACGCTCCGCAATGCGATCAACACCAGTCGTTTTTTCATACAGCGAGAATCGCTTCAGCAACATGTTCCGACGCACCGATCCCGCCCAGTTTTTGGCGGACACCCTCCAACTCGTATTTCATACCCGCATATTTGTCAGGAGAATCCAGAAATTCTTTCGCAACTCGTACCAAATTGTCCACCGTTGCCGTATTCTGGATCATCTCCGGAACAATGGATTTTCCGGCAACGATGTTCACCAGTGAAATGTACTTGATCTTTACTACCAGCCGTGCGATCCAATAGGTAAGGAACGATGTCTTATAGACAACGACCATTGGTGTACCCATGCATGCAGTCTCCAATGTTGCGGTTCCCGACGTCACAAACGCAAATTCGGCATATTTCATTACTTCATGTGTCGCATACTGAATGAATGTCACATTCATGCCTGGTGGACAGTGCAACTGATACAATTCCATCGAAAGATTCGGAGCAACAGCAACAACGACATCCTTACTATTTCCTGCTAATTGAACTGCCGCACGAACCATCACCGAAAAAAGTTTTTCGATCTCCTGCTTCCTGCTTCCAGGAATAACAGCGATGAATTTTCTTTCCGCTGCCAGGCCATATCGTTTCGAGAACTGTTCCCGCGTCATCACTTCTTGCATCTCTTCCACCAGAGGATGTCCGACAAACTGCACCGGGATCTGTTCGTGTTCGTAGATCGGCACTTCAAACGGGAACACCACCAGCATCCGATCGATCAGGTCCTTCATCTTCTTCACACGACCCTTTTTCCATGCCCAAACCTGCGGACTGATGTAATAAACCACCTTGATACCGTGCTTTTTAGCAATCCGTGCGAACCGAAGATTGAATCCCGGATAATCGATCAGTACCACCACATCCGGCTTTTTCAGAATCAACAATTGCTCCAGTGTTCGTTCCACTGAACGGATCAACGGCAAATGTTTCACTACTTCCACAAATCCCATGAAGGACATTTCCTGTACATGGTATGTCAGCGTCATTCCTTCCTTCCGCATCTTATCCCCGCCGATGCCGAAAATATCGATGGAGGGATTCCTTCGCTTCAGTTCGCGAACCACTCCCGCACCGTGCAAGTCGCCGGATGCTTCACCCGCGATCATCATCACACACTGCTTCATATCATCTCACAAAAAAACGGAGCACGATCAATGCGATCACTGCAGCAAATCCCTGCAATGTGCGGGTTTCGGATTGCAATCCGCGCGCAAGATCAGCCTTCCGATGAAACGAATGTTCCCCAGCATACCGTGACACCCGCGGAATGAACCGCGGAACATTCTTACAATAAATCGCATATTCTTCGCCAAACGCCGTCCGTAAATGCTCTTCTTCTCGCGAAACAATAAGATGATACTGCAAAACAAACCATGCGAGAGCGACAATTCCAAGATACGGTACCAGCGCGTTAGACATCACGGCGCAACCGACATACATCAAGATATTACCGACATACAGTGGATTACGGACATGTCCGAACGGACCATCCGTGATCAGGTTCGTTGCACCGACAACTCCCGTAGTTCTCGTCTCGCTGCCGCAGATCGATACGCCCCAAAAACGGACCGCTTCACCCAGCAACGCAATCGCCAGTCCGATCGCTATTGTAGTGATTGTTGGTTCTGCATAGATAACCATGATGAGAAGAAATGGGATCGGTGTATAGCTTCGCATTTCAAATATTTTCAATCGAATATCCATTGTCATTCTCCTATAAACACTTCCTTGCGTGCAAGTTCCGCTGTTCGGCGCTTCCGGGGTTTCCCCCGCTCGACCATTGACCGGAAAACCTTCAGTACATCGGAAAAATCCTGAAACCGGTGGAATGTAATATTGTGCGTTTCACAAAAACTGACGAGCGAATCCTTCGCAAAGACGACATCCGCGAATTGTACCGGGCAGCGGTCCGATATTCCGTCCCCGATATACACGATCACCTGATTATCGCCAGATCGGGTGATTAAATGATTCCGCTTGCAATTCGCGCATCGGGTGCATGTCGAATCCGTATACGGAAACTGCGGTTCTATGCTCCCATTATTCTTAAACCGCAGGGTATTGGTAAACCGAGCCAAATGTCCTACCGTTTCCCGTTCCAATACCGGATCGATATAAGCGTCAAATCCATCGCTGACAATGGTAACGGGAATAGAATGTTCCTCGCAAAAATCCGCGAAGATTTTAAAATAGATATCGGCCGGCTGACGAAGCGCAAACTCCCTGATCTCACTCTGCGTGACTGGTTGGAACGAGGCAAAGCCGCTTTTCCAGCACTCTCGTGCATCAATCGTCCCGTTCCGATACTCCTGAAAACTTTTTGAGCATATATCAATGTCACCGTACTGTTCAAAGAGAGCATCGCCGATATCATTAATCGCGATTGTTCCGTCAAAATCAGTGAAGACCGTATATGTAAGCGTATTGTGCATTGCGCATCCGTTCCGCATCACTGCGGACAGTTATGCTCCATTCACGGCGACTTTATTCTCATTGAAACGTACAGACACGAGTTTGGAGACCCCCTGCTCTTCCATAGTGACACCGTACATAGCATTGGCCGCTTCCATTGTCCGCTTGTTGTGCGTAACGATGATGAACTGTGTGTTGTCGCTGAATTTTCTGATGATGCGTGCGAACCGATCGATGTTCGAATCATCGAGCGGTGCATCCACTTCGTCCAGGATACAGAACGGCGACGGTTTCACAAGGTAGATCGCGAACAGCAGTGCGATTGCCGTCAGGGTCTTTTCTCCTCCTGAGAGTAGATCGATAGAGGTCGGACGCTTGCCACGCGGTTTCGCTGTGATCTCGATGCGGGCCTCAAGCGGATCCACCCCTTCTTCCAGCTGCAGATCGCATTCGTCCCCTTCGTCAAACAGTCCTTTGAATGTTGCGATGAAATTCTCGCGGATTTTCTCAAAGGTGGAGAGGAATTCCTTTTGGGCGGTATTGTTAATCTCTTCGATGGTCTGCATCAGCGTTTTTTCAGATTCGATCAAATCATCGCGCTGCGTTGTGATGAATTCCATCCGCTCCTTTTCCGTCTTATACTCGTCGAACGCGGCAAAGTTTACGGCACCAAGGGAACGAATCTTCTCTTTCATCTGCCGGACTTCCTCTTTCGCCTCATCCAGATCGAACGGATCGTCGGCAGGGAATTCCTTCAACTCCACCGTCACTTCAAATTCTTCTTTCCCACGGGCGATCAAATTTTGCGCTTTCATCGTCAGTTCGGAAATTTTCATCTCCAATTCATGCGAGCGGGACGTCGATGTGTCATGCAGACGGCGGGCGTCCTTCAATTTCAATTCAATGTCGTGGGACTGTGTCCGTTTTGCATTGAAGTCCGCTTGTGCTACCCGTTTCCGTTCAACGATCTCCTGCAGCTGCTTTTCCAACTCTTCCAGTTCGCCCGCGTTGGACACAAGAGCTTCCTGTAAACGCTGAATCTCCCGGTTCGCATTCTCGATATCAACATCCCGCTGTGCAAAGGTATTTCTGATATTCGCGGTGGTGGCGTTGATATATTCCAGTTCGCGAGCGGATTTTTTCTCTTCGTTCTCCAGACGCATCATTTCCAGCTG
>Ga0172379_10009971_pt1 | contig 11604 bp, 8 predicted proteins | sample GrowelOW334metaG_FD_119756 | JGI IMG/M metagenome (GOLD analysis project Ga0172379, IMG submission 119756) | Groundwater microbial communities from an aquifer near a municipal landfill in Southern Ontario, Canada - Groundwater well OW334 metaG | ecosystem: Environmental > Aquatic > Deep... | reverse complement strand
TCCTGATCAATACCAACCGGCACTAATCCGGCTTTATAGATCAAAATATCAGCTGCCATCAAAATCGGGTAATTTAAAAGAGCCATCGTGTTGGAATTAGGATGCTGTTTGATCTTATCTTTGTAAGTTGGGAGATGCAACATTCTGGCAATCGTTTCAACCGTTGAAAAATAAAAAGCCAACTCCATATGTTCAGGTACATCTGATTGATAGATCAAAATACTTTTTTTTGGATCTAATCCTGCTGCCAAATAATCGACAATAATTTCCCGTTTGTTTTTTCTCAATTCTTCCGGTTTGAATGGTGTTGTAATTGAATGAACATCTACTACACAGTAAACCATCTCGTATTCTCCCTTATCCTGGATCTCGAGAAATCCCTTGACGGCTCCAAGATAGTTTCCAAGATGCAGTCGGCCAGTGGCCCGAATTCCTGAAAAAACTCGCTTTATCGATTGAAAATTAGTTTTTGCTTCTTCAATTTCAGACGTCACGTCAACAATTTGGATGTTGGGCAGCTTTTTTAGATCCTCAGACAGACACTGAAAAGTACAACTTAAGCTACCAGTTCCACCTAAAATTTCTTTTTTATCAAAGACTTTTTTATCTATATAAGTTTTGATATTTTCAACGTAAAATCTGGCAGTACCGACCTCAAGTCCGGTTACTTTATTAAACTCTTCAGTTGTGGCGATTCTCAATGATTCAACGTTCAACAATTTTTTAATTTTTTTAAACGATATTTTAGTGACGTCCCGCCTCAGAACAGCAATAAAATCGTTATCAGCTTTCATTATTAATGTTGCCACGCTGTCGTTTAAAGTGTATCCAAGTTGAGCGACCACTTCAGCCGCTTCAACTAACGCAGGGTGCTCAAGAATCTTGTTCTTGATACCCATTGCCTCCATTTTTTTAGAATAATCCAGAGATATTTTGTCGATCATATTTTTTAATTATAACTTATGATGTAAAAATTTGTCATAACCGTTGAGATCTAGTAACCCGTGACCGGAAAGATTAAACAAGATTACTTTTTTCTTTCCCTCTTTTTTTGCTTTAATTGCTTCGTCCATTGCCGCTTTAATTGCATGAGATGATTCAGGAGCAGGGATAATTCCCTCAGCTCTGGCAAAGTCAACACCAGCTTGGAAAACCGGGTTTTGTTCATAGGTTACCGCTTCCATTAGTTTTTCGTTATACAAAAACGAAATTTGCGGAGCCATTCCGTGATAACGCAAACCTCCGGCATGAATAGGTGAGGGAACGAACCCACTTCCCAAAGTGTGCATTTTAAGAAGCGGGGTCATCTGGGCGGTATCACCAAAATCATATTCATATTTGCCCTTTGTCAGCGATGCGCAAGAATCCGGTTCAACCCCAACAAATCTGGTTTTATTTTTGTTTTTTAATTTATCTGCCATAAAAGGAAAGGCGATACCGGCAAAGTTACTACCTCCTCCAACACAACCTATTACAACATCGGGATATTCTCCGGCTTTTTCCATCTGTTTTTTTGCTTCCTGTCCGATGACAGTCTGATGAAGCAAAACATGATTTAAAACACTTCCAAGAGAATATTTAGAGCCTTGAGTTTTGACAACTGTTTCAAGGGCTTCACTAATAGCAATTCCCAGACTTCCCGAATGATTGGAATTACTAGCTAATATTTTCTTTCCAAACTCGGTCTTGGTTGAAGGGCTAGCATTGACCTCAGCTCCATAAATCTGCATAACGGTTTTTCTATATGGTTTTTGGTCATAAGAAATCCGGACCATAAAGATCTGACATTTTAAACCAAAAAAATTGCAAGCCATACTTAAGGCCGATCCAAACTGTCCAGCTCCGGTTTCAGCAATTAAAGTTTTTACCCCTTCTTTTTTGTTGTAATAAGCTTGGGCAATTGTTGTATTTAATTTATGCGAACCGGCTGGCGACGCACCTTCATATTTAAAATATATATGGGCTGGTGTGTCTAAAAATTTTTCCAAACGATGGGCTCTTATCAGCGGAGTCGGTCGGTAAAGTTTATATAACTCTCTGACTTCCTCGGGAATAGCAATTTTTTCCTCAAGAGAAACTTCTTGCTTGATTAACTCCATTGGAAATATTGCTGCCAGGTCTGCCGGGCCAGCAGGTTGTTTCGTCATGGGGTTCAGGGGCGGGTCCGGTAATTTTCCTAGATACTTTTTCAGGTAATAAGAAATATTTAAATAATTTTCTGGTATCTCTGACTCTGTAAGTGTAAATTGGGTGTTTTTCATAATTTTAAATTTAATTAATAATTTTTTAACCAAAAAATAAACCCCGCCTAGACGGGGCTAAACTTCGATGTATCGATACATCAGAATCGCCACCCGCTAAGCGGATAGTTTATCTGCCACCAAGTTTTTGAATAAATGTTTTTCATATTTTCTTGAATCTCCCCATTCTTAATTCTCTTGACCCTCTTGTCACTGTTGCCACACCGACCTCGAGTCGACGGGCAATTTCCTGGTGGGGGAGGCCTTTTTTTATGAGTTTGACGATCTGCAAACGGGTAACCACTTCATCAAATTCTTTTGGTGTCAGTATGCCCTTTAAAAAATCAAGCATTTCAGTGCTAGTTTTATTTTTTAAAAAAGCTTCGACCAGCTCCCCTACCTTGTTCATAATGGTACTATCATACTAGTACGCAGTTAGTTTGTCAAGGAGAAAATAAAATATTTTTCTATAGTCTCACATTCTGATACGGTTCATTATCATGACTACAATCCACGCAGTACATATTAAACATATCACGGATAATAGTTTTTTCTTTCGTCTCGACATCCGGCCAGTTTGGAGGGGGCAACTTATCATCTTTGGTCACAGCAATCGTCATTTTGAAGATATGCGGTTCTTTCGGTTCGGTTCCTTTTATAAAATATTCAAATCGCGGCGAACAACTTTCGGTTCCATCGTCCTTTTTGACCATTAAATCTCCAGAGTCCCAACAAACCTGGCGACCAACCACTGTGTCCGGTCGAATAGGCCAGAGATCCGGTTGATTTTTCAAAAGATATCTCATGGTTCGATTCCAAATTGGCGCAGCTCCGGTCACACCGGACGCAAGATAAGGATTCATCGGGGAATTGTCATTATTACCAACCCAAACGGTCGTCATAAAATTTGGCGTATAACCAATTGTCCAGTTATCCCGTTTATCATCTGTAGTACCGGTCTTTACCGATACAGCCCTTCCAGGAACTACTAAAAATGAACCTGGTCCAAAAGCTTGAGAGCGGGCATTATCGTCAAGTAGTATGTGAGAAATAATAAAAGCAGTTTCTTCCGAAATAGGCCTTTTTCCGGTAATTGAAAAAAAACTAGGATAGTTGAGCGGTTTTTTTATATCGGGTACAAAATTGGGACTTTTAAACTCATATAAAAATTTGCCAAATTTGTCTTCGATTTTTAAAATCGGGTTAAGCTCTTTGACAACCCCACGATTTGGAAAACTGGAAAAAGCGGTTGCCATCTCGGTCATTTTTACTTCTCCACCACCAAGGGTCAGAGAAAGTCCATAATTTTTTGGGTCCTTGAAACTGTTTATACCAAAAGCCGAAGCTGATGCAACAAAATCGGTAACCCCGTTTAGAGCCAACATTTTTACTGCTGGAATGTTATAAGAATTTCCTAGAGAAAATCTTAACGCTTGAGGTCCATGAAATTTTCCGTCGTAATTAACTGGGCAATAGCCTTTTGGTTGACCGCCTCCGACAAAACAGGTAGGCGAATCAATAAAAACGGTTGCCGCAGTGACCAGTTTTCTCTCAATTCCAATCGCATAATTAATTGGTTTGATCGAGCTTCCTGGCTGGCGATCTGAAGTAGTTACATTAAAAGTACCACTGGCAGTAGCAAAATAATCAACTGATCCGAGCATAGCCAGAATTTCACCTGTCGGTGGTCGGGTAATGAGGACGGCTCCGTTAGAAACATCCAGTTCTTTTACTTTTTCCAATTCTTCTTTCAGGATCTTTTCCGCCTCCTCCTGAATATCAAGATCCAAAGTCGTTGTCACTTTTAATCCGCCTTGTTCAATTTCTTGAGTAGTATATTTTTGATCCAGCAAATTTTTTACATAAAAAACAAAATGGGGTGCTTTAATCTTTTCTTCAAACGGCTTAACAATAATCTTTGTTTTTATTGCTTTTTCATAAGAATTCTTATTAATATATTTTTGTTCAAACATCGCTTTAAGAACTTCATTACGTCTTTTCAAAGCTAGATCAGGGTTGTTATAAGGAGAGTATTGTGAGGGAGCCTGTGGCAGTCCAGCAAGAAAAGCTGCTTCATCGATTGTCAGTTTTTTGGCTTGCTTACCAAAGAATCTTTGAGAAGCCTCTTCGACTCCGTAGACAGCTCCTCCGTAAGGAATTTGATTTAAATAAAGTTCAAGAATTTGGTTTTTGGAAAATATTTTCTCTGTCCAAAGGGCTAGTACAATTTCTTTAATTTTTCTCTGGACTGTTCTTTCCGACGTCAACAAGGCAGACTTGACTAATTGTTGTGTAATCGTTGACCCTCCCTGAAGTTGTTGACGGAATAGAGTATCTTTTATAGCTCTAAGCATTCCACCAAAAATTGAGATTCCATTATGTTGATAAAATTGCTTATCTTCTATTGAAATAGAAGCTTGATATACATATTTTGGTAGGTCGGTAATTTTTATAGGGGTTCTTTTTTGATTTGCATATAGTTGGTATAACAACTTTCCGTTTCGGTCAAGGATGTGCGTCGATAACTGAGTTGCCTTAAAATCTTTCAAACTTTGAGGAGAAGGGAGTTTATAAAAAATAAAAAAATAGATGAAGATAGCAATTAAAACGATACTAACAGATACGATAATTTTTTTATGATGACTGACTTTGATAAGCAGTTCTTTAATCTTTGCTTTCATAAGTGACATTTTAGCAAAAAATAGTGTCTAGTGACTAGTGGTTAGTGACTAGTCGGGGAAATAATGGGGCGATTTTTGTTATTTTTCCCGTCGTTGCTTTTAGAATTTTTTCTGCCGTTTTTGGTAGAAATGGTTGAAGTTCATAGCCGACCTGATTAATTTCGTTTAATGATTTAGTTAAAAATTCTTTTCTTTTATCAGCGGTTTTTTTCCACGGGGCAAAGTCGTCAGTGGATTTGTTGAGTAACTTTATATGTTTCCAGATATCTTCGAGGATAGTGTTGAATTGAAAGTTATCAAACAAGTGACTAGTGGCTAGTGGATAGTGACTAGAAGCTTCAATATTTAATCCGTCTTTTTCGGCGAGGGTGGTAATTCTCATCACCAAGTTGCCAAGTTCGTTTGCTAAGTCTGAGTTATAAACTTCATTCATTCTTTTTTCAGAATAATCACCATCATCGGTGGGAGGAATTTCTCGAAGTAAGTAATAACGTACCGCATCAACACCATATTTTTTTATTAAGTCAAAAGGATTAACAACATTACCTAAACTCTTACTCATTTTTTGTCCATCGGCAGTTATAAAACCATGAATAAAAATTTGTTTTGAATTAGGTAGTCTGGCTGACATCAACATTGCTTGCCATATAGCAGATTGCTGACGTAAATTATCTTTGCCGGCAACTTGAACTACAGGCCAAAAATCATTAAAATTTTTTTCGTTTTTCGGCCAACCTAAAGTTGAGATATAATATATTAGAGCATCAAACCAAACATACATGACATGTTCGTCATCGCCAGGAATATCAATTCCCCAAGGCATTTTTTTCTTAAGACGGGAAACGCTGAAATCTTCAAGTCCTTTTTTGACAAAATCTTCTATCTCTTTCAATCGGTAACTTGGAATAACAAAATCTCTTTGTTCCTGATACAAAATTAATAATTTTTCCTGATATTTAGAAAAACGGAAAAAGTAGTTTTCTTCTTCAATTATTTCAATATTTAGTTTTGGATGGGTCGGGCATTTATTTTCAACCAATTCTGAATCGGTTTTTTCCAGTTCACAACCGATACAATACTTTGTTTTATAATTTTTTTTATAAATATCTCCATTTTTGAAACATCGGTTCCAAAATTCTTGAGCCGCTTTAATATGAGCGGGGTCTGTGGTCCGAATAAAATGAGTAACACTTAAATCAAGCATTTTTTTTAAATCATCAAATTTTTTCGCATATTCGTCACAGTATTTTAATGGATCCTTTTTTTGTTCTATTGCTTTTTGATAAATCTTTAAGCCGTGCTCATCAGTTCCAAATCCAAAAGCAACTTCATAACCCTGAAGTCTCTTAAAGCGCGCTATTACATCTGCTTGAATAATTTCCAACGCGAACCCAATATGTGGATCGGCATTAACGTATGGTGCAGTTGTTGTGATATAGAATTTTTTTTGCATAAATAAATTATAACTTATTAGAATTTAAATTTTTTTACTATTTAGTCAAAACGTCAACGTCTCTTTGTATTATAGGTCTAAATGTGGTAACATTAACTAATATGGAAGCGACAGCAATAAAACCACCAATACCTTTAGCGCAAAGACGAGCTTTAGGACATTTCGATTTTGGATTAGGATTCACCACATTCGTAGCAGGTGCTAGTACGCATATAGGTTCTTTGTTAACTAATAATCCTCAACTGTCAGAGTTTTTTAATGTGTCAAGCGTTGTGATTTTTGGAGTTGCTTTGTTGAGTTTTGCACTTATGGGATACAATCTTACAAAATCTGTTCCTTCACCAAAGAAATAAATTTTAGTTATCTTATCAAAATTGCAACAGCTATCGAGAAAAAGACTATCAAAATTAGATTTAGGGGATCGAAAAGTTTGAGTGACAAGAGAATCAGGATTAAGAATATTGGCAAAGTAAAAGAAAGTACCCACTTCTTGTTAAAAAAAATCTTTAATAAAAAAAAGAAAAAAGACCCTATTAATATATTCATTATTAAAATAAGACCAAGGTTGATGGGTGGGACTGTTAAAGCAAATAAGATCAATAATCCTAATATAAATACTAAAAATACTGACTTTTTCCAATATTTCCCAGTTGCATGTAACATAGTCTTCAATTATAATAGGAATCTATGGTTAAAGTTAAGGAAGAAAAAAAATCCACCTCCGCTAAAAAAGCTACGGCGGACAAAGTAAAAAAAGTTGTTGCAAAATCTGTTAAATCCGTTAAGGAAGTTAAAGTAAAGGCTCCAAAAGCTAAGGAAGTTATTGAGACTCCTAAATCAAATCTTGAAGATGACAAGCAGAAAATAATTGACAAGTTTGGTCAAAAGAAGGGTGACACTGGTTCTCCTGAAGTTCAAGTTGCTCTCCTAAGTCTTAAAATAGACAAATTGGCCGAACATTTGGAGATCAATAAAAAAGATAATCATTCTCGACGTGGACTTCTTAAAGTAATTGCCAAAAGACGAAGAATTTTGAATTATTTGCAAAAATTAGATGAAAAAAGATATAAGAAATTGATCAAGGAAATTGGTTTAAAGAAATAATTAACAATTAGTTGGTTAACGTGTTAACGAGTTAACGAGTTACGTCAAAACAATTGACATATCTTGCAAACCCGTAAACCCGTTCGCCACAAACAAATCTTCATATGAAAATATTAGAAAAGTCGATAGAGCTAGATGGTCAGAAGTTAACTCTTCAGTTCGGAAAATTAGCGCAGGCAGTTGATTCTTCAGTTTATGCCACTCTTGGGGACACTGCCGTACTTGTTACAGTTGCAATTGGACCAGAGAATCCTAATCTTGATTATTTTCCTCTATCAGTTGAGTATGCAGAAAAACTTTATGCCGGTGGGATTATTAAAGGTTCCCGATGGGTAAAGAGAGAAGGCCGACCATCTGATGAAGCCGTTTTAAATGGTCGCATCATTGATCGATCAATCAGACCCTTGTTCCCAAAAACTTATAAAAAACAAGTTCAGGTAGTTATTACTCTTTTATCAATTGACGGCGTCAATGACCCAGAAGTTCTATCAGCTATTGCTGTATCAACCGCTCTATCAATTTCTTCAATTCCATGGGCTGGTCCAATATCAACTGTAAGAGTTGGGTACGTCAGTTCATCAGAAGAGAAAAAAGAAAGCGCTTTTATTTTATATCCAACTGAAAATGAACAGGAGTTTTCAGACTTGGATTTAGTCGTTTCATCGAGTAAAGATAAAGTTCTAATGATCGAAACGAAAGCCAATATGATCAAGGACGAAATAATTCAAGAGGGGATCGAAATGGCAAAAATTGAAAACAAAAAAATAATTGAATTTATAGAAAGTATCACAAAAGAAATCGGAAAGAAAAAAGATGTAGCACCAGAGGAGAATGATTATTCTGAAATTATTAAACTAGTCAAATCAAAATACGCAGCCCAAGTTCTTGAAGCAGTAAAAATCTCCGCTTCAACTGCAGGTAGTGATAGTAAGTTGATAAAAGAAATTATTGACGTAATTTATGAAGAGCTGGAGAAGAAATTCGACACAAAGCAAATAATGACGGCCATTACTAAATATAATTATGCCAATATTAAGTCAGATATTTTAGAAAAAAAAGCCCGACCAGACGGAAGAAAATTAAATCAGGTTCGTGAATTAGGTGTCGAAGTTTCATTACTTCCCCGAACTCATGGTTCAGCCTTATTTCAAAGAGGTTCGACTCAAGTTCTTTCAATCGCCACTCTAGGTTCCTCAACTTTAGAACAGCTTATTGAAGGTCCAGAAGGAATGGAGACAAAAAGATACATTCACCATTATTCTGATGGACCTTATTCATATGGTCAGACAGGGCGAATGATGGGACCATCACGACGAGCGATAGGGCATGGAGCCTTAGCTGAAAAAGCAATTGAACCAGTTCTTCCTTCTCCAGTTGATTTTCCATACGCAATCAGAGTTGTATCAGAAATTCTTTCTGAAAATGGATCGAGCTCGATGGGAAGTATCTGCGGATCATCTCTATCTTTAATGGACGCCGGTGTTCCCTTAAAACAGGCAGTTGCCGGAGTGGCGATGGGTATCGTTACCAAATCCGATGACGAATATGCAGTTCTTACTGATATTGTTGGGCTAGAAGATTTTGCAGGTGAGATGGATTTTAAGATTGCCGGAACAATTGATGGTATTACCGCAATCCAGCTTGATGTAAAAAACAAAGGCTTGACCTCCAAGATGATTAAGGATATTTTTGAGCAGGGAAAAGTAGCAAGACTAATAATACTTGAAGCTATGAATAAGATAATTTCATCACCCCGTAAAGAAGTTTCTCGATATGCGCCTAAAGTTGTGGTGTTAACTCCTCCACCTGACAAAATTGGAGAGATTATAGGACCGGGTGGAAAAAATATTAGAGCCTTGATAGCACGAACTCAGACAGAAATCAATGTTGATGATGATGGAAAAGTTACCGTTTCGGGTCTTGATAGAGCAAAGGTTGATGAAGCGGTTGCTCATATTGGAAATATTACTCGCGAAATTCAGGTCGGTGAAGAGTTTGAAGGTGAAGTGAAAAGAATGTTGCCATTCGGAGCGTTTGTAGAAATGGTTCCAGGAAAAGAAGGTCTAGTCCATGTTTCAAAAATGGGGACAGGATTTGTTAAACGTCCAGAAGATGTTGTTAAACTGGGTCAAAAAGTAAAAGTCAAGGTTTATCAAATTGATAATATGGGACGGGTGAATCTACAGATGATTAAATAATTGATTTTCGCTTTCGTTACCACTACAATGAAAATATGGCCAGACGTAAATCTTTGTTCAAATTACCGTTTTTGAAAATTAAAATTAATAAAGGGACAATATTTAATATATTTGGTTTTATTATTTTTGGTACAGCTTTGATCTTTCTGGTTTCATTCATAAAAAGTTTTGCCAATCAGGAAAGTGGTCGGATGCTTTATCAATTAAACCAAACATTGGTTATGAAATTTGGCGGTTTGTCAATTTTCATTCCCTTGATCTTGCTTCTTGTTTCTATTCATTTTTTCAATACGAAAAAATTCAAGTTTATCAAACCAAATATTACTGCCGGTCTAATCATGGTTTTTATTTCCTTGATCGGAATTTTTCAATCAGGAGAGATTGGGTCAAGTATTTTTGAAAATTTAAAACTTGATTTTTCGGTAGTTGGAGCGGTTATCATCATTGGCGTGATCTTGGTAATCGGTCTGATACTTTTTCTTGATACGTCCATCGATGCCTTTTTAATTTTTATTTTTACGATTATAAAATCAGGATTATTTTTCATAAAAAACTATTTATTTAGAACTTTCTTTGCTAAGGGTGATGCAAAATTGATGAAACAAGAAAATCAATTTATTAAAGATGGTAAAGTTGAAGAAAAAGCTGCCAATAAATTATTTAGTATTTCACCAGCTTCAGCAACTGCAAAAACTGTTCTTGAAAAAAAAGAAGAATTTACTATCAAACCACTGGCTCAGTCAACAAATTCTACATGGGTTTACCCACCGATTAGTTTATTGGCTGAAGTATCACAAAAAGAGGCAGATCGAGGTGATGTAAATTACAACGCTCAAACTATTGAAAAAACTCTTGATTCATTTGGAATTAGAGCTCGGGTCGCCGAAATAAACAGAGGTCCTGCGGTTACTCAATACGCTTTGGAAATTGCCATAGGAACAAAACTATCAAGGATTACAGCGCTTTCAAATGATTTAGCCTTAGCACTTGCCGCAACAACCGGGCAGGTAAGACTTGAAGCACCAATTCCTGGTCGAGCCCTAGTAGGAATAGAAATTCCCAATAAAAGACCGGAAATTGTTACTGAAAAAACTCTACTTTCTTCGCCCGTATTTACATCAAATAACGATCCACTACTTGTTCCATTAGGTCTTGATGTTTCCGGACAACCAGTTGCAGCATCTATCGCCAAAATGCCACATGCCTTGATAGCAGGTGCCACTGGTTCGGGTAAATCGGTTATGCTCAATGCTTGGATCTCTGCTTTTCTTTTTAGAACAAGGCCGGAAGATCTTAGAATGATTTTGGTTGATCCGAAGAGAGTGGAACTATCAATCTATAATTCCATACCTCATTTACTTACAGAAGTAATTGTTGATGCCGAAAAAATTATTTCGGCTTTAAAATGGACGGTCAATGAGATGCAAGAGAGATACAAATTATTTGCTAAGGCAGGAGCACGAAACATTGAAGGATTTAATTTGATCAAAGGGGTAGAAAAAAAACCTTATATTATATTTGTTATCGATGAGTTGGCTGATTTGATGATATTCGCCCCCGGAGAATCGGAAGAATTGATCACGCGAATTGCGCAAATGGCCAGAGCGACCGGGATACATTTAATTTTGGCAACCCAAAGACCATCGGTCGACGTCATCACTGGCTTAATGAAAGCTAATATTCCAACCCGAATTGCCTTTAATGTTTCATCAATGATCGATTCCCGAGTCATTATCGATATGCCTGGAGCGGAAAAATTACTAGGACGGGGAGATATGTTGTTCTTACCACCGGATAAAGCTAAGCCAGTTCGTATCCAAGGACCTTATATAACCGAAAGTGAAGTTAATAATTTGGTTAACTTCCTTAAATCCCAAGCACCGGAAGTTCATTATACTCAAGAAGTAACCGAACAAGCGGTTAACATA
>Ga0172379_10009970_pt1 | contig 11607 bp, 19 predicted proteins | sample GrowelOW334metaG_FD_119756 | JGI IMG/M metagenome (GOLD analysis project Ga0172379, IMG submission 119756) | Groundwater microbial communities from an aquifer near a municipal landfill in Southern Ontario, Canada - Groundwater well OW334 metaG | ecosystem: Environmental > Aquatic > Deep... | reverse complement strand
CTAAAAGGAGACGGACTATGTACTTAGCTGTGATTGGAGCTGTGATCGGGGGTACAATAGGTATTATAGGCGGTATAGTCGGGACATATTTCAGCATAAAGAATACCGGAGGCCCGAAAGAGAGAGCATTTATGATACGATGCGCCGTCGTGATGTGGGTAGGCGCCATAGCTTTCATCGTATTATTGTTCGCGTTACCTCAGCCTTATTCATCGTTAATGTGGGTAGTTTACGGCGTTGCCTTACCTCTCTTTATAGTATTAGGTAATAAGATACAGGCGAAGATACGTAACGAAGAGAAGTCATCTCGGAAAATATAGATATCCATTATGGACAAAAGGAGGTCAAGATGGAAGAGAAGCAGATAGGAATGGTTGATCATTTTTTCGATAAAATAAGCGTGAGCATGATCAAGCTTACAGACGAGCTTAAGGTCGGAGATAAGATCCATATAAAGAGTAAGGGTGCCGATCTCGTCCAGGATGTAACGTCTATGCAGATCGATCGTATCCCCGCAGAGCAGGCTAAGGCCGGCGATCTCATCAGCATAAAGGTGGATCAGAAGGTCCGTTCGGGCGACGCGGTTTATAAGGTCGTCTAGAAATAGGCGTCCGAGAGAAAGGTTTAAGAATGGCAAAATTCTTGATCAAGTGGGTTATATATACATTATCGCTATTTGCGGTCTCGCATATTGTAGCGGGCATAACCATCGCAAATTGGGAAACGACCATAGTAGCTGCGCTTGTTCTCGGCCTTATCAATACGTTCATAAGGCCGTTCTTTATCATATTCACGCTGCCTTTGAATGTTTTATCTATGGGCATTCTCACGTTATTCATTAATGGCTTCATGTTCTATATGGCGGCGCATTTTGTCAAAGGATTCAGCGTGGCCGGTTTCTGGAACGCTTTTTGGGCAGCGATACTTTTCAGCATAATTACTTCAGTGCTTAACGTGTTTTTTTCGAGAAAAAATTATTATTAGGCGTGAAAGGTAATATGGGAGCCAGGAATTTTATTGCAGCGGCCATTATAGCGTCCGTGTTGATGGGTCAAGCCAGCTGTTTTGCCGACTTTTATCAGGACGTGGAAGATAAATTGCGCTATGGCGACACGGAGGGCGCCGAAGCTATCCTGAAGAAGCGCCTCGCCGTCAATAGCCGCGATACTATGGCTGCTTACATGCTCGGAAGCATATACCTCGAGAATGGGGACAAGAAGAGCGCCCTTAAGTATCTCAACATAGCCGTATCCCTAAATCCTGAATACCCGGTCCCGCATTTTTATTTGGGCAAGATATACTTCAGCTTAAGCGACTTTGATAAGGCTAGGGAGGAATTCTCTGCGTTTCGGCAGATGGCCATGCTTCTTTCGGCTGAAGACGAAGAATCCAGGACCTTCTATGTTGACGCGCTCTATTCCATTGCGGAATCATACTATATGCTAAAGGAGTACGAAGATTATAAGGGTGTTATCGACGAGATATTGCAGCATGACCCAAAAGATGCGACGGCGCATTATAATCTCGGGGTCTATTTTTATGTAGCGAAGCACGACCGGCCGAAAGCGTACAATGAATTTGTCAGGGCGATCGAGTTCGGAGGGGCTAGCGATATATCGGAAAAGAGTAAATATGCGGTCGAATTCATGAGGAATAATCCCGACCCACGCGTAGAGCCGGATTTTTCATTCCTTGGCCATGAGTGACCTATGCCAAGAAAGGGAGTAGAAGATGAAATTGATCGCGAACCTGTTCTGCAGGCGCAGGGTTAAGTTAGAGGTAAGAATAAAGAGATGGGTTATGAGGGTGCTGAAAAGTTTACATATGGTCCGGTAATGAACAAAACTGTTAGAGGTGAGGGGCGATGAAAAGAATAGTAACTGTTGTGATGTTGTCTTGTTCTATGTTTGCAGCGGCGGCCGGAGATGTGTTTGCCTTTCGCGATTCTCGCGAATCTTCATATACGCCGAGAGTGGAGTATATGAACCCGGCCAACGGCGCTGTTGTTGAGATGGCCGGAAGGAGCTCTATCGTATTCAGCTGGAAGATGGTACCCATACCTTCGGGCGGGAGAGATTCGTACAGGTTCACTCTGTATAAGGCTGAGGGTTATGAAGTGGTCGAAAACGCTGTCCTGAACTCCGAAACGTTCTCGTTCGAGGTTCCGGCCGCTAAATTTGAGCCCGGGCAGCGGTATCGCTGGCAGGTGAAACAGCGTGATAGCGACTCCATGCAGTGGAGTGAGTATGATAGTTGGTACTTTAAGATCGCAGAGAACGCTCAGTAGAGGTCAAAGATACGGAGGTTCGAGATGATGGCGAAAATGCCGACTCTTTTTATGGTGGCGCTGCTTTTAATGCTGGCAGCTGTTCCGTCACATTCTCAGGATGATGATCCGTCCGAGGAGATGATGGTGTTTGACGGCAAGGTCGTCTCCGTCGACATTGGAAGATCCACCGTTACGGTGGAGGGCACCGGAACGATGATATTCCCTATATCGGCGAAGACTAAATTGCAGAAAGATGTATATGGTATTAAGTTGTCGGATATCAGGCCCGGTGATTACGTGAATGTAGGATATTATAAAAATGACTCCGGCGACATAAAGTGTGTGAGTCTTTCGGTCGATTATAGCAGTTCTGAATTTTCTCCAGGATAAAGGTGCGCGGAAAACGGAATGAAGAAGAGAGATAAAAGAAGGAAGCAGCCTTCCAATAATTTAATCCGGACCATATCCAAGTCCGGTTATTGCTCACGCAAAGAGGCTCTCAGGCTGGTGCAGGCAAATGCCGTCAAGATAAACGGAAAGCCGGCTCTTGATCCGGGCAGAAAGATGAATCCTTCTGACCGGATAACGGTGAACGGAAGGCCTCTGGCAAAAAAAGAGGCAAGATATATCATAATGAACAAACCGTCCGGTTATGTCACTACCCGGGAAGATGAGCTCGGACGGCCTACAGTCTACGAATTCCTTAAAGATGTCAAGGGCTGGGTATTCCCGGTGGGCCGGCTGGATCTCGATTCCGAAGGGCTTCTGATCTTCACCAATGATACGAAGTTGGGCAGTATATTGACCGAGCCCAGATATGAGGTTGAGCGTACTTACGAGGTGCTTATTGACGGGACGTTAGGCTGTGAAGATATAACTGCGATCTTGAAGGGTGTGGACATAGGTCGCGGACAGACTTCAAGGGCGAAGCATATCAAGATCCTTGGGTCAAGAGATGGTTCGACCCTTGTCGAGATAACTCTTACCGAAGGCAAAAATAGGGAGATCAGGCGACTTTTTGAGTCTTTCGGCAGCAGCGTTAAGAGTCTTAAGCGTATCAGGTTCGGGCCGTTTAAATTGGGCAACTTAAAGCCCGGCAAGTGGATCGAGGTTACGGATATTACGGAAAAGGTAAAAAATTTAGTTATATAATTATATCAGGATATATTTTTTCCTTTTCTATTTTGATCTTCAGGGTTATAATTTTTATGACGATACAGTCGTAAGGAGGGATGTAGAATGAGAAGATTATTGTTAATAGCGGCAGTTCTGGTTTTCGGGGCATCTCTTTCATTTGCTGAAGAGGGGAAAGTCTCCGGCGGAGACTACACTATGAGGGCGGAGGGGCTTGAGTCTATCACCGGTGTGGTGAAACTGGTACAACCGGCAGGCCTGATCAGGCCGAATTCCGTGCTGATCGTCACGGATGAAACGGGCAGAGATCTTTCGATAACGATGCGCCCAAGCGCCGCAGTTTATAAAGGCACCGACGGGAAGATGGTGAGCCTGAAAGAGCTCGTGGCCGGCCAAAGGGTACAGGTTAGCTATTCAGCCATGGGCGGCACCGTATTGAGGGGGGAGGCCGTGAAGATCCTTCAAGCGAAGCAGGCAGGCTCTGCGGCACAGCAGGAGGCTCGGCCGACACAGCAAGCGAATGCAGCAGAGACCGAAGAAGCTGTGAAGTAGATGAAGCATTTGATGTGCATTCTGATAGCTTTCTGTCTGGTCATTGCTGCGGCACATGCCAGTGGCGAGGGCACCGTCGAAAGCCTCAGTCAGTATGAATATTGGGACAGCGGCAGCATTAAAAAACGCGAAGTTTACGATCTTAGGGGTTATTTGCGCCAGAAGGCGAGTTACCGTGAAGATGGGTCGATCGTTAAAGCTGAGACCTTTGACGGCCTTGGCAATAAAACAGAAGAGATCTATTATGATCACAAAGGGCATCTAAGGTACGGTATCGACGGTTGGGCTGCGATGAGGTGGATATATGAAGATAACCGGCTCGTCGCGCAGATCGCGTATGATGACACCGGAAAAGCGATAAAACGGCTGCTATTCAGCCCTTCCGGCAGGCTTATAGCCAGACAGTACAGGGACGAAGAGAATATAGATCCAGCGGAATTTATAAATACGATAGGAATAATACAGAGGAACAATGACTAGGCGGTCGAAGGTAAACATAAGGAGAATAAGATCATGAAAAGGGCTTTTGCTGTGTTGTTCCTGGCAACAGGGCTGTTGTTCTCTCTGTATACGCATTCTCAGGCGTTAGATGAAAAAGAGGTTCTCAAGGCGAAACTTACAGAGCTCAGGAATAAAAAAGCTGAGATGACCAATGAGTATAATGCGCTCCTGCATAAAGCCGCACTTGAGTTCGATGGTCAGATCGCGAAGGTAAAAGAGGATTATCGAAAGGCGCGCGAATCGTGCGTCGGAGACAGGAATACCAGATTCGAGGTGCTGCGTAAAGATTATGAAGGCAGGTTGAAGCCGATGCTCGCAGAAGAAGAGAATCTCGTTGTTCAGATAGGCAGCGATGTGCGGGATGATTTTGCTAAGACTAAGGCTATGAGAAAAACAGGTAAGTAAGGAGGTCTTCCATGTCGCTTGAGATCAATGTACGCAAGAATGAGGACGGTAGCGTAGTCGTTGCGCTGGCCGGACGTCTCGACGGAGAAACGAGCAATTCATTTGAGTCGAAGATGAAACATGTTCTTGATACTTCCGCCAAGGTGCTGATATTGGACATGTCAAGGCTGGATTATATAAGCTCTTCCGGGCTCGGCGTAATATTTCAGGCGAGAAAATCTATAGAGGCCGGCGGCGGGGTCATTCTTTTGGCCAATCTCCAGCCGCAGATAGCCAAGGTATTTGAAATAGTAAAGAGCCTTCCAAAAGAATGTGTATTCGAGAATATGGAGGAGGTTGACAGGTATTTGTCGGCCATGCAGAAGGATGTAATAGAAAAACGGAATAATAAAACTAAGCGGTAGCTGGAATCACGCTGATGGAAAAGGAGCGTTCTATGGAAAAAGATGCTTTGAAAGACAGGATCCTGGATGTTATTAAGGGCGCTCATCTCGCCACGCTTGCCACTATAAGCGAAGGGAAGCCGGCGGCCAGATATATGGTGATACATCAGGATGACGGGCTGAACCTGTACACGGTGACGTTCGCTAATTCCCGCAAGGTAAAACAGATCAGCCAAAATAATAATGTATATGTTCTTATTGGGGGAGAGCCTAAGAACTACCAGGCTCCTTATGTGAACATACAGGCAACGGCGGGGGTTCTCAGTGATCCTGAAACGAAGAAGAGGTGCTGGAGCGAATCGCTTAAAAGTTATTTCTCCGGTCCGGAAGATCCCAATTATGTCGTGATCAAGATCACCTCTCAGGTTATAGAGTATATGGCGCCTAACGCTCACCACCCTGAAACATATACCGTGTAAGGAGACTATGCTGGACGCAATTACATTGATAGGCAGTATTGGGGCATTCTGTACGACGATATCTTTTTTGCCGCAGGTGATAAAGGTAAACCGCACAAAACATGCCAGGGATCTTTCATTGCCGATGTATGTGATATTTTCTATTGGCGTTCTATTCTGGATGTGGTACGGCATCCTTACCGCGAGCCTTCCTATCATCGCGGCTAACGGTGTTACTTTTTTATTCTGCATATATATTCTGGTTATGAAGATCCGTTATAAATAGTTGTCGACAATTAGACGGGAGATGCGTATGAGATATGTGGCTAGGATAGTTTTACTGTCGGGCGCGCTCTTGTTATTCGCCTCCTCTCTGTACGCCATAGCATGGCGTGACGATATAGAGAGCGTAATGAAAGAGGCCGCGGAGAGCCAGACCCCCGTCATGGCGGATTTCTATACCGATTGGTGCGGATGGTGTAAGAAGCTGGACAGTGACACTTTCAGCGATCCAAGGATAGAAGATCTTTCCAGGCAATTCATATGCGTCAAGGTGAATGCGGAAAAGGCCCCAGGGGCGGCTACGCGATATGGGGTAAGAGGATATCCGACCGTCATATTTTTTGATTGTGACGGTAACGTGAAGAATCGTATCGGAGGATATGAAGGGCCTGACCGTTTTGCGTCGGTAATGAGCTCTGTTTTGCAGGCCTCCGAAGGTTCGTCAACAGAACATCTTGCAGCAGCAGTGAATCCAAAGAGACCGTCCTTCAAGTTGGGAGGTATAGTACTTACTCCTAAAGGGCCAAAGGCGATAATAAACAATAATATCGTAAAGGTCGGGGATGCTGTCGGAGGCGCTAAAGTGATTAAGATAGCCAAGGAGAGCGTGGAACTGTCTGTAGACGGGGTCGAGCTGGTACTGAATTTGGAATAATTTCGAATCGGAAGACAGGGAAGAGAGGGGGTGACATTGAACAAAATGATGCTTTTAAAGATCATTAATCCGCTATTATTCATCTCTTTCCTCATACAGGCTGTAACTGGCATTGCGCTCGCCTTCAACCTGGTAGGCCGTATAGAATGGCTTGCAGGTCCTGTCGTTGAAATCCACGAATATAACGGCTTATTTATGATCATTGCTATATTTGCCCATCTTGCGCTTAACTGGGGGTGGGTAAAGACGCAATTTTTCAAGCGATGATGAGCTCTTTATTATCTTGACTTATCAGTATGTACAGTTATAATAAATGATGTTATATTTCACATAATTTTAATAAAATCAGCGATTTTATTAAAAAATGGGAAAGGAAGATAGGAAATGGCAACATTTGATCCGAAAGATATTCGCAATATCATTCTTTTAGGCCATTCTGGCAGCGGAAAGACATCTTTAGCGGAAGCCATTCTGTTCAGCGCAGGCGCTATCCCGAAAATGGGTAATGTAAGCGAGGGCAGCACCGTATCGGATTACAATGAAGACGAGAAGGAGAAGAAGCATTCCGCCAGTTCTTCCCTCATGAGTTTTACATATAAAGATAAGAAGATAAACATAATCGACACTCCGGGTTACACGGATTTTGCCGGAGAGATGATAGGGGGCTTGAGGGCTGCCGATGCATGCATCGTAGTTGTTAACGCGACCGGCGGTATTGAGATAGGCACTGAGCGTTCTTACAGGATGGCGATGGAGAGAGGCGTGCCGTGCGTCTTTTTTATCAACATGCTGGACAAGGAACATGCCGATTATGATAAATGTTTTGATGATATAAAGAAAAAATTCCGAAAGCATTGCGTAGCGGTCGATTATCCGATAGGGAAAGAATCCGCTATCAGGGAAGAAGTGAATATGCTGACGCGTAAAGGCATCGACGCCCTTCCTGAAAACGAGAGATCGCATGTTGAAGATCTTGCCAGCGAGCTTTCTGAAGCGGTCGCCGAAACGGACGATGCGCTCCTTGAGAAGTACCTGGAAAAAGGCGAGCTTTCAACAGAGGAACTTACGAGCGCTTTTAAAAAGGCTATAATCGCCGGGGAGGTCACTCCCATAATGTGCGGTTCATCCGTCAGGCCTGTAGGCGCAAAAGAACTGCTCGATATGATAGTGGACTACTTTCCGTCTCCTGCCGACCGTCCTAAAGTTGACGGAGTTAAGTCAGATACATCAGAAAAGATATCGATAGGTCCGGATGTGAACGGCCCTCTATCTGCCATCGTCTTTAAAACTTTGTCCGATCCTTTTATCGGCCAAATATCAATGTTCAAGGTATTTTCGGGTAAGCTTGCTTCAAATACCGGGTTTTACAACGTAAATAAAACCGCCAGGGAGAAGATAGGGCAGATTTTCAGCCTTATTGGTAAAGCCCAGACCCCTATGAGTGTAGTTCAAGCAGGTGACATAGCGTGCGTAGCGAAATTGAAAGAGACTGCTACGGGCGACTCTTTAAGCGACGAGAAGAACCCGGTGAAATTGGAAGATATTCAATTCCCGGAACCGGCGATCTCATTCTCATTAAAACCAAAGACTCGTGCCGACGAAGATAAGATATCGACCGCTCTACACAAGCTGACGGCTGAAGATCCGACTTTCAAGGTTACCAGAGATGAGCAGACGAAAGAGATGATAGCTTCGGGTATGGGCGACATGCATATAAATACGATGATAAACAGGATGAAGGTCAGGTATGGGGTGCAGGTTGATCTTGGGACTCCCAAAGTTGCGTATAAAGAGACCATAACCGGTAAGGGCGATTCCATGTACCGCCATAAAAAGCAGTCGGGTGGGGCTGGCCAGTTCGGAGAAGTATGGCTGAAGGTGGAGCCTCTTCAGCGCGGGGCAGGGTTTGAGTTTGCGGATGAAGTGGTAGGGGGAGCCATACCGCGCCCATTTGTTGTGAGCTGCGAAAAAGGTATCCAAGCAGCGCTGCTTGCAGGGCCGCTTGCCGGTTTTCCGGTCGTTGATATTAAAGCGATCGTGTACGACGGCAAGACCCATCCGGTAGATTCAAAAGATATTGCGTTCCAGATCGCGGCCAGGCATGCATTCAAGGATGCGATCTTGAAATCGCGTCCCATTATCCTTGAGCCTATAATGGACGTGGATATAGTGGTCGGCGATGAGTTTATGGGTGATATAACGGGGAGCCTCAATTCACGGCGCGGACGGGTCATGGGGATGGAGCCGGGAGACGGCATACAGACCATAAAGGCAAAGGTGCCGCTTGAGGAAATGTATAAGTATGTAAACGAGCTTAAATCTATTACGGGAGGACGCGGGACTTATACGATGAGTTTTTCTCACTATGAGATGGTCCCGTCAAATCTAGCGCAGGCGATCATAGAGAAAGCCAAACAAACAAGAAAGGAAGAAGTGGAGGAGTCATGAGCGGACATTCAAAGTGGGCAACGATTAAGCATAAGAAGGCGGCAACTGATGCAAAGAGAGGGTCGCTTTTCACGAAGTTAATAAAAGAAATAACTATCGCGGCAAGAAGCGGCGGAAAACCCGAAGCCAATCCGCGTCTCAGGGTGGCTATCGAACGCGCGAAAGAAGCCAGCATGCCATCAGATAACATAGAGCGCGCTATTAAGAAGGGTACAGGAGAACTTGAAGGTGTAAGTTATGAAGATATAGCGCTCGAGGGATACGGACCGGGCGGTGTAGCCATATATGTGGAAGGTGTCAGCGACAACAGGAACAGGACGACCAGCGAGGTAAGGACTATATTCACAAAAAGAGGCAGCAACATGGCTGGGGCCGGTTCCGTAAGCTGGATGTTCGAGAAAAAGGGTTATATTGTAGTAAGCAAAAGTACGATAGATGAAGATAAGCTGATGGGCATCGCTCTTGATGCAGGCGCAGAAGACTTTATCGTAGAAGATGAGAATTACGCTATTAAGACGGCGCCTCAGGATTTCTTCAAAGTGAAAAAGGTCATCGACGATAATAAGATCGCTACGGAAGATGCTGAGATAACGCTTTTGCCCAAGAATACGGTCAGGGTAGAAGGGGACGACGCAAAGAAGGTGCTGGAGCTCATCGACGCGCTTGAAGAGCATGAAGACGTACAGCATGTGTACGCCAATTTCGATATACCGGATGAGTATATAAAAGAATAATGCGAATCATTGGGATCGATCCGGGCCTGGACACGACTGGATACGGGATCATCGAAGACGAGACGTTCAAGGTGATCGAGGCCGGTGTCATCAAGACCCGGTGCAATACACCGATACAGGAACGGCTTAATACGATATTCGCTTCGTTGTCGGAAATAATTACTGAGTACCGGCCGAAGGTCCTTGTTCTGGAAAAGATATTCTCACACTACAAGCATCCGACCACCGCGATCCTCATGGCGCACGCTCGCGGCGCTGTATGTCTGGCATGCGGTATAAATAAGATACACCTGGTGAATTACCCCTCCACGAGGATCAAAAAGGCCATAACGGGCAACGGCCACGCCTCAAAAACGCAGGTTCAGAAGATGGTCCAGGGCCTGCTAAATCTTAAAGAAGCGCCGGAGCCTGTTGACGTAAGCGACGCCCTCGCAATGGCGCTTTGTTACTGCTTTATTGAGAGAAAAAAGAGAATAGGCTGTATAGGATGATATCCCACATATCCGGTAGAATAAAAGAGAAAAAAGAGTCGAGCGTAATAATGGAGGCCGGCTATATTTGTTATGAGGTACTGCTTCCGCCGGTCGTAATGAAGGGTATCGATAGCGTAAAGAGCGAAGATGGTACTGTCAGCCTTGTAGTATTCCACTATTACCAGATGGAGCCTTCCAGGGCAACTCCTGTGCTTGTCGGATTCCTGAATGAAATAGAGAAAGAATTTTTTGAGCAGTTCATAACAGTTTCCGGCGTCGGGCCTAAAGCTGCCTGCAGAGCCCTGACTTTATCATTTGCTGTGATAGCGGAGGCTATCGATAAAGGCGATATGGCGCTTTTAAAGACGCTTCCAGGTATCGGTGAGCGCAAGGCCAGAGAGATAATAGCAAGGCTTCAGGGTAAGGTAGGCAAGTTCGGGCTCATACAGGATAGGGGCTCGGCTCAGCACTCTTCAGCCAAAGAGGACATCAAGGAAGATGCGCTGAACGTTCTGATGCAGCTGCAGTACAAGCGCAATGAGGCGAAGGACATGGTAGATAAGGCGGTAAGACGGAATCCGGATGCAGCTACCTGCGAAGAGATACTGAACGAGATATACAAAGGATCAAAGAGGCAGATAAATGGATAAATCCCAAATCCCAAATCCAAAATCCAAAACAATTTCAAAATCCAAAATTCAAAATAATGTTAACGGCAGGGAGAGGCTTATCACTAATCAGGAGACGGACGAAGATGTCATTATAAACATCTCGCTACGGCCGTCTAAACTCAGCGAATTTATCGGTCAAGATGACTTGGTGAAGAATATGAGAGTATCTCTCGAGGCAGCCAGAAAAAGAGGCGAGCCTATGGAGCACGCGCTTCTCTCAGGGCCTCCGGGGCTCGGGAAGACCTCACTGGCTCATATACTTGCCCATGAGATGGGTGTAAAGATCACTGCGACAAGCGGGCCTGCGATAGAACGCGCGGGCGACCTGGTCGGCATATTAACCAACCTCACTGACGGAGATATTCTTTTTATCGACGAGATACACAGACTTTCCAAGACTGTGGAAGAATTCATATATCCGGCAATGGAAAATTTTGAAATAGATTTTGTCACCGATAAGGGCCCATATGCCAAGACGATGAAGCTCAGCATAAAGCGCTTTACTCTCATAGGCGCAACGACGAGGGCAGGGCTTTTGACGGCGCCGCTTCGCAGCCGTTTCGGCATATTCTGTCACCTCGATTTTTATGAAATTAAAGACCTTGTCAGGATCATAACCCGATCTGCCAGTATATTGAACAT
>Ga0172379_10009969_pt1 | contig 11607 bp, 10 predicted proteins | sample GrowelOW334metaG_FD_119756 | JGI IMG/M metagenome (GOLD analysis project Ga0172379, IMG submission 119756) | Groundwater microbial communities from an aquifer near a municipal landfill in Southern Ontario, Canada - Groundwater well OW334 metaG | ecosystem: Environmental > Aquatic > Deep... | reverse complement strand
TCCAATGTGGTTTTGGAAGCGGCGCAACCAGCGAATATGGTTGCTAGGAGAACGATTATGGTTCTCAATTCATACCTCCTTGGTTATGGCCATCTAGTAACCGTTGAAGTTCAATGGGGGTAAGTGATACAATACCAGGCTTTTTGCACTTAGCGCACCAGCCGATAAATATCACCGCACCACGCTCTAAATCAAGAGCTACTGGAAATGGCGGTGAGGGGAATTCAACGTGCTTGGATGACCCGTTGCCGTGAAGTGATTGGTCAATCAGGGAATCCAAGTCGTCGGTTTGTTCAAGGTCTTGTTGTGCTTCCAGTAGATACTCGATTAACTCTATTGAGAGGCACATAAACCCACCACAATGGGGGCAGGTAATACCAAGCGGCTCGAATGTGTATTTCATTTTACCCTCCTTTCGTGGGGGTTTACAAAGAACGATTTTGGGGTTTACAAAGATTAGTTATCTTTTTACCATGCTATAACAAAATATCAAAATTGTCAATACCAAACCTGTGTAAAAGTATAAGTCTGTTAGGGACATATTATTTATTAGTTTCACTATAAGTTTGAATACCAAGACCCAACAAATCAGCTACCGTACTTATGGCGAACAAATCTGCTGGAGTACCATTGTTTATCATTTCTAAAACATCTCCCGCTACCATTGGCATAACCCTTTCTTTGGTTTCTTGGGCAAGATTAAACGGTTCACCAATAGCATTTGACCCATAAAGCCAATCCGCCACCAAAGACGCAACTGGGGCCAATTTATTACGGGCAAATTTAGTGGCTAAATCACCCCTTGTGGTTGGCTTGTATCCCCTTCCCAGGTCATAAATGTTACCAGTGGTAGAACTTTTGCTTTGGTTAGTTGCAAGACGGGCAATAAATGTAGCGTAAGTATTATTACCACCAGTAACCTCTATTCTAGTATTACCAATTTTAATTTTGCCAAAATCTGAACTTCTTGGGTCGGTTTCTACTTCTCCACCAGCCATCTTTGCTAACGCTAAAACAGTAGTGGTAATTCCCACACTACCTATCATTTGTCGCAATGCGGCTTTCCTGGCAGTAGGACTTGAAGATAAGTAAATTCTAGGGTCAAACATATTTACTGTTGCCATTATTTTGCGTGGAGAGAAAAATACAGCACTTAATAGTGGCCCAGCTTGAGCATATTTATCACCCTTACCTAACTCACCACGACCAGTAAAGGCATTAACAACGTGAGTTATTTGTCTTACCACATCTGAGCCGGGCCGTACATCTTCGCCAGCTAAACGAGCTTGCTCAAGTAATGCCTTAGCCCTATCAAATCTTAGGGCGTTAGCAAAACCAGTAAAAGAACGGTTTGAGGCCCTGACTAGGGGATATTTTTCTGCCAAATGTGATTGAAAGGCTTCCTCTGCTTGGGCTAGTTTTCCACCAATTTTAGTAATTGCAAGTTTCCCATTATTAACAAGCAACTTATAATCGGGGTCAGTTATCATTTTGGCTACTGATTCTTTATAGTTTTTTTCACTAGCAAAAAAGGTAAAAAGTTTACCAAAGTTTTGCCAAAATTCTTTTGTTCCCACCATACCCCAACCCTGTCGAAAAGCAAACGAAATATCACCAGACGACATTATGGCCCTAGGTAGTCCCAATAAGCTTAGTATTTTCTTATCTTGTGGTACAAGGGAATTAACGTATTCATCAAATTCAATCATCTTTAATCCTTGCTCGGTTCCAGTTTTTTCTCCTATTTGCTTAGATAGTTCAGCTATTTTTCCAGCCTGTTCAAGCGTAACTTGGGTACCTAGTCTGTGGGCTACCAAATCTTCCAAGAAGGCATCTTGGTTTTCTGGGGTTAAAAGACCTTCTTCTTGTGCCTTTTTGGCTTTAGCAAATAAATCGTTTTTAACTTCGGGTTTTAATCCTGCCGATTGTTCAATCCAACGATAAATACCGTTCCAAACATTTTTCTGTAAAAGTTTTTGTTCCAATAGGGCATTGGTTTCTCTAGCCGTAGTTTCGTCAACAAATTTCATAAAAAGTTGGCGGCGTTCTTCGCTTGTCATTTTGCTTAATTTTTCTACGTCAATTTCACCGTTTTTAAGGCGGGTAGCAAACTCTTTAATTGCTTGGGGGGTCAAACAAAATGCCATATATTAACACTCTATACTTTTAATAAAAGCCATTACGGTATCCTTAGTTACCTTAGTGGGGTTAATTTTCTTTTCTGAGTTTATGGTTTCTTTTAGTTTAGCAACTTGTTCTGATTTAATTTTATCATAACTCTTGCCAATTTTCTTTTCTAAAATAGTCTGTTTGATTTTGGTAATATCTTGTATGGCTCCCACGGGAGAATATGGGTCTTGTTCAGCCAACATTCTCAATCTTTGTCCCATACCAGTTGCTTCGCTAGTAAGGCTAGAAGAAGTTGCTAATTCTCTTAACGTGGCAACATCACCAGACCTAATAGCACTTTTTTCAACTGCCGTAAATACACTTTCGGGCAAAAGCCCTTCGGGTGGTATTTCTTGACCCATAGCAATTTTAATTGCTCTTTGGGGATTAGTTTTAATTAACTCCGTAGCTACTCTAGCTTGGTCGGCCACATTTACAACTGCATATTCTGGCTTACCCTCAAATCTTTCAGTTAATCCAGCCTCAATAGCTTTTTGTTCTACACCACTTGCCAGTTTACTGGTTTTAATTTCTGGTGTTACCAAGGCAATTTCTGGTGGAGTGGTTGGTTGAATTTCTGGCTTTATTACTTTTTCTTGTACCAATTTATCTATGGCCGAAATGGGTTTAACTTCGGGTACTGTGGTTTCGGGTTTAATTTCTGGTATCTTAACTTCTGGGTTAATCTCTGCTTTAATTTTACCAGTCTTTTCAGTGGTTTTCAACCTACCCATTATTGGTGCGAGCGCGGTTTCAAGCGCCGCTACACTTGCTGTGGCTACGGCTATATTCTTAGCGGTCTGTTTTAGGTCAGCACCTTCTTTAATACTTTGTCCCAAGCCAAATGTCGGGCCTAGTGTACCAGCAGTCGCACCAACCCTACGAGCATAAGCAGTAATAAACTGTTTAGCTTCTTGTTGAGTAATTTGGGATAATGGCCTAGAACCTATTTCGTTCAAAATTTTTCCAGTTGACTTTAATTCTGGCATAGCCGCAAAATAAGGAGCAACCTCAAGTCCAGTTCCAACTACTTTTTGGGTAAACTCTTTTAGTGTTTCCTTGCCAGTAAATAACGGTTCGGCCTCGCCATATAAGGGAACATTACGGGGTTGTTCTAGTTGTTCACCGCCAGATATGATTTGTTTGCCTACATTATAAGCACTTACACCAGCTTCTACAAATGGCTTGGCAAGTCCTTTAATAAACCCACTCACCGTTTCACCGACTGCGGCTGGAAGATTAGCCATTACACCCTGCTTGGGAATTGTAATGGGGGCTTGATAGTGGGATTCCAAAAGTTTATCAATAGCCGATGTCGGTTTGACTTGTTTTGTGGCCGCAATTTGTTTGGTTGGTGTTTTACCCACCAACAAATCAATCGCTGTTCCCATAATTATTGACTCTTAAAACCCGCTCCGTATTCCGAGCTGTATTTAGGATTAACGTAATTACTAAACGTCTTGTCAAACTCATCACTTGAATATCCGTCAGTTACCCACGCTTGTTTGGCGGTCTTAAAGTCGGTAGGTGAAACATAACCATCTTTTCCAACCTTAGAGCCCATCCAACCAGACAACTTTGTAATACCTTCTCTTTGTTTTATGTCTTGAGTTTGATTGTAAGTTATATTATTAGTAGTAGATGATGCTTTTCTGGCATTAACGAAGTCTTGGAGAGTATAATTCTTGGGAATTAAATTAAGTCGTATAGCATCTTGGTACTCACCAACCACACCCTGAGCAGAAGATTGTGCGGTAGCTTTGTACCATTGTTTGGTATTACCCTTACTGTCGGTGGTAGTAATAACCTCAGTTCCTGTGGGTGCTGTTTGACCAGGGGTAAGATAGGAATAACCCTTAGTAGACATATCTTTAGAGGTTTCTGCTACCTCTTTCTTATATCCATAATCAGCTAACTTAACATTTATCTGTTGGGGGGTGTCATTAAGGGTAACACCAGATTGGGCGTAAGCCATAGCAGTATCTGGGTCAGTCATGGCTTTCTTTATATTTTCAGCATTTTCTTTAGCTGTATTCAAATCACCTTCCAATAACCCAATCTGGGCATCAAGGTATTTACGCTCATTGGCTGTTAAGGTAACTAACTTTTTTCCCTCGGTGTCTTTTTCGTCTTGGTAGAAGTTATACAAGGTCTTGTAGTAATTAAGTTGGTCTGTTCTATCAGCTTCAGTAGCCGCTAAACCCCTATCAATTAACCTATAAGCCTCGGCAATTTGACCTGAGCGAGCAGACATTACAGCCTGAAGCACACCAGCTCTAGCATTTACATCAGAAATAGCCTGATTAACACGAGGATTGCGAATCACTCCTAAACCAGTGGTTTCTTTCATTTGCTTAATCAGGTCATTACCCTCGGTTAAAAGAGTACCTAGTTCATTGGTTAAGGCTTGGTTGGCGAAGTAATTCTGTTCTACCTGCAATCTTTGGCGCTCTGATGTTTCATACGAGGCCCGAAATGGCTCGGACAAAGGTTTCATTTTATCTTCAATCACACCCTTTTGTTCAGTAGCAATTTTATCAACTTCAGCTTGACTAGCCTCACGTTGGGTTTTAAGGTCATCAATCTGTTTTTGGTATGATTCCTCTAGTGACTTACGCTTGTTTTCTAAGTCCTTAGTAGCCGATTCAATATACCCCGCAGTTGAAGCTGGAGCTTCGGGCTTTGGTAGCTGTGGCGCAGCAGTACCAGTACCTAAATCAGCACTTGTTGGGGGGTTGTTATTTACTGGTGGAGCAGGTGGTGATACAACTGGTTCAGGAGTAGCAACTGCCCGTACTTCAGTTGGTGTTGGGGTAGTTGGTGTGTGGGCAGAAAAGCCACCACTCAGATACCCTTGATAGTCTGGTGATGCGGTATCAACACTTACCGTCTGTCCGCTTTGTAGGTTTTTTAATAAAGTTTGCGCCATATATTAAATTAGGTTACTAAGTATAGAAATAATAAGTTCCAAGGGTTATAGATGCACTAGCTGTAACGGCCACATAATTAGCGTTCCAGGTAATGGTTACCAAAGCACCGTCAGATAGTCTAAATTGTTCAACTTGGTTGCCAGACGAACCCCGTATGGCACAGATTGATTGTGGGCCATAATCACTACCACCGTAACTTGAAATATAAAGACACATCTTGGTAGCATCTGATGGGGCATAGAATCTTGGAAATGCAGTACTGTCCACAGATAATGAATTAACGGGCTTCTCTATAAACACACCCTTACGTTCTACTGCTAATTGAGCAGTTGTATTACCAGTAACACGAGCTATTGGGATTACACGAGTTGCGTTATTGGTTGAGGTTACATAAGCCCCAGCCGTAGAGCCAAGATAAGCTATTGCCCCAGCCGCCGAAGAACCCCAGGTTATATTAGTTATAGTTCCATGGGTTTGTATTTTACAGGCATTACCCGTGGTCTTGGTTTCTTGGGCTACCCCCAAAATTGAGCGACACAGCGAATAGTCATCAGCATCTGCTTTGTAAATTAAACCATCAGATTCTTGGGTGGTTACTATTCTGAGATATGGGTGGTATGCAGTAGTAGCGTGTTCACCAGTATAAAATGCGATATAATTTTGTCCACCACTAGAACCATTAGAAGTAATCCAGTATCCATAATTAGTAACCGCAGCGTCTTTTTGGTTTCTTAATAACTGGGTTATGTCAAAAGAAATCGTAGTATTTCCACCACCAGGAGTTTTTAATACCTCACCACCATAATAAGTACGAATATCATCAGTTTTATTGGGTTGGTTATTGTAAGTAATAGTTCCCTCCGCCCAATCAGCACTTGATACTCTTTGAATAGTAACCTCAGTAACAGTTCCGATTGTCTGATAAATAGTCAAAACAAGTTCAGCTTTCAAGATATACTCAGCCGCAGGAACTGTTGTTAAATCAAACTTAACAAAACTTGAAACTATCTTGTTGGGGACACCAGAGATATACCCAGCAAGCATAGTAGTTTCTGTTCCATAGTTCGTATCAGCCGCAGCCTGAGAAACATAAGAATCATCTGATGCATAAATAGGGTCAAGTGTTTTGGGTTTAACACATACTATATCACCATCTGTTATATTCTCACCCGTGGTGTAACTTTCAACATATCTCCCCCCCACAGCAGTCATTAAACCAGCGGGAGTAACGTAAAATGTGGGAGCAGAGGTGGGGCCAGAAAATATAGCATTAGTACCAGCGGGGGTAAATCCTATTGTGTTACCACCGTTAATTACACTTATACTTCCAGCAGTAATAGTTCCTATGTTGGCTGAAATGGTAGATAGGTCGGTAACACTCATTTTGCCAGCCGTTATTGTAGAAGCCGCTATCTCGTTGGCTGTAATAGAGCCTGTTACTATGTTGGCAGCGTCTATATTCTGTCCACCTTGGCCTTGTAAAACTTGATAAGTAGCCTCATTGGTAGCGTTTTGAGCTATTGCTATCATTACCTTACCAGCCCCAACCGCAGTTGTAGCAGTAGTGGTAGTTTGATAAACAGATGTAGAAACTGCGGTGTCTAAGTAAATATAAGTCTTAGCTGACATATTACCCGTACTACCAGCGTCTATGGAGTATCCTATTCCACCAGCATCAGTAAGAGTTCCTGCTCCCCAAGCTACTGTATCGGCATCTGTTACTGAAAATACACAAGTTTGTACCCAGCCACGATTGGCAACATTTAAGTTACCCATTGAAATAGTACCAGACAAGTAAGATGTTCCAAGTACAGAGCCAGCCGTGGCGGTTACAGCACCCTTAACATCAAAAGCCCCAGTTCCGATAGTATATTTGATATAGTTAGCATCAGCCGCAGAACCAAAGTAAAGTCCAGAAGAGCTTAAAAAATATCCAGCGTTGGTTGAGTCGGCAAAAGTTGTTTTACCGTATTTAATAGTGCCACCCGTTAGGGTTAAGTCGGTAATAGTGGTTGAACCATCAAATGCTACACTAAATGGAGCAGTAGAAAAATTAGCCGAACCCAAGAATATACCATTAGCATCCATCTTAAATACTTCATTACCTGAGCCAGCTTGAAAACCAGTATTGAACAAACTCAAACCACCTAACTTTTGGTTAAAATTAGTTTCTTCTATAACCACCTTGTCTTTTAGTGGTATAATTTTCCAGTCAGGTGTTAAATTCTGCATAAAAATTCGTTTAACTGTTCTAGGGTATTATTTCTTGTGCCATATATTTTATGAAATTCTCTATGCGCTTTTTCTGAAAGTGTTATCCCATTATCTATTGCAAAGCGAAGTTCGGGATAATCAGCAAAATTATTTATATGGTGAACCACCAATTTACCACCACTAATATCAGTTTTTTGACAAGTATAATTATCTCGTTCAAAACAAGATTTACGCCATAATTTATACTCAATAGATTTCCTTATGGTATCATTTGTGGAATTTACGCCGCCCCTCCAAGCAAAATTTTTATTACCCTTATTCAATTTACCAATGTTTATCCTATGTTCTTTTGTAAACGGTGGAGGACTTTTTCTGTTGGGATATTTTAATCCTATGTGCCCCTTGCTTATATTTTCTATCCCCCTTTTTGTATGTGGAATTTTGTGTCCAGCCTTTTTCAAAAACGTCGGCAGTTGACATTCGCGAGAACAATAAAATGACAAATTCTTACGATAAGGTAGAACCTTATAACTTTTACCACATTTTTTACAAACCTTATTTATCATATTATGTGGACTCCACAAAGTGTCCATTAACACGAATGGAGCGAATAGCAACATTGTTACTTGCTGACCCCCCACTCCAATCTAAACATACCCTAAAATCTTCAATTTGATTCAATCCAAATCCAGTAAAATGATGTCTACGTTTTCCTGTTCCAGTAATAGTTTTGGCATTGCTTGTGGTAGAATTTTGGTCGGTTTCAAGTGTTAAAGAACAAGACGCCCCACTTGCGAGGGTGTTTGTTAATATGGTAATACTATCAATAAATCCCTTCATTGAACCAAGAGATACTGGAAACACGATAGACTTCCAATTTCCCGCCACATCATAACCCGAAAACTTAGCTAACTTAAAGTTGGTAGCTCCATCAGTTGAGGCAATCATTGGCGTACCAAACGGTGCCGCTATTGCACCACAAGTAGCGTAGCCACCATCAGCTATTTGGGAAAGCTGAAATGGTAGAGTATCCACAAATGCACCCGCAGAGTAAACTAAGCCCGAAGAAAGGAATAGAATTGTATTTTTGTAAAGAGTTTTTTGTTGAAAGGTTGGCATTGTGCCAGTAAATCTTCCCAATGGTTTGATTTGCGAACCAGCGATATAGCCTATAATAAATCCAGTAGAGGAAAGGTCTTGGTAACACACATAAACCACACCATTTAAGCGGTACAAGAAACCGATTCTTTGGAAACCAACACCAGTTTCGTCAGATAAAGTAGAACCAAGAGCCGCACCATCATATAGATAAATCTGTCCCTCGGTACGATTAGTGCCAGTAACACCCGAATTAACAGCTAAATACCATTGTCCAGCGTTATAAAGCACGTCATCTACGCTACAATCTGCACCAAAGTCTAGTTTAGTAGGAGCTAGTGTATTAGTGGCCGCTATGTAAGAACCAACATATCTACCATTTCCAAATAATATAATGTCTTCTTTTTTATCCGAGGGGTGGTTAGCGTTTGCTAATGCAGCAGCACCAGTTGGAACAGTTGAGCCCCAGTCATCATCAAAAGTAGCGTCTAGGTTGTATTTACCTATATTTCCAGCTCCTGAAATGTTATAAAAATAATAAAGATTTCCTTTTAATACCTGAATACTCTCGCCATCAGTACAGTTTGTAATAGCGTGTGGCCAAGTACCATCAGAAGTTACTGCCGAGGGAGTAATTTTGAATAACTTAGAAGTACCAATTCCATAAGTAACAGAATCGGTTACCGCCTTATCCATTATAAAGTTAATAAGTTCAGTAACAGCACCAGCTTGAGTACCAGCAGTTAGGTTGGCAAGTCCAGGCCCTTGGGTAACTTTGCCATCAAGTACGTCGGCATTAGTCATTACCGAGGCGTGTCCACCCCCACCGATTTCCGTTAAGGAATCAGTAAAGGCCAGTGGAGCAAAGCCCGAAGAAAAGTTTTTTAGTTCAATCGACCAAGTATTAGTTGCCATATTTATTGCCAGTTAAGCCCATAAAAATCATCTCGTTCCCCAGTAATTCCATAATCTTCTTTTTCTAACTGAAGTGTAGTTTTTTCGTCGTGATTTCTAGTACCATAAAAATCTATCAAATCAGATTCCATTTGCTTAATCATTGGAGCTAACATATTAACTTTATTGGTCATACCATTAGCTATGGCATAATCTAGGGCAGCACCATAACTTAATATGCGATGAAAGTTCTCAGCAAACCCAGGTACAGCAGTTGTATCCGAGGCCGTAAAGTGGGTTACGTTGCGTTGGTAGAATACTTTAATTGAAGCAGCTTGAGAGAAACTTGGTTTGGGGTAAAGGAAAATTGAGTTACCTAATTTATCATATTCCCTTGGAGTACCCGCTGTTTTTTGGTAGTCGGTCATGCTCTGTGAACGCTTGTCATCAAGACTAATTGGTGTAAGAGCGTTCCAGTTGCCAGCCTCGTCTTTTAGTTCTACTTTTAGTATCTTTAAGAAAGAAGCACCACTAATCGTGTAGTCTTGTTGATTGGCGACAGTAGCAGTAGTAGCAATAGGCAGGTCTGTTTTGTTGTTATCATCAAACTCCCAGCGATTATCAGCCTTCATTATCAAATTAGCCACTCGGTCATACCAAGCGTTTATGTTTCTTGTTTTGTCGGCTATTACGTAAGCTGAGGTAGCGGTAGAACTACTGAATAAAACATAGTCTACGTCTTGTACCAGCCCAAGGTAAGTCGAGGTGTCAGAATATACCATATTATTTAACAAAATTAACTAAAACTTATTTAATATTAAACCTACCCTCTATCCTAGCCAAACGTTCATTGATTTGGGTAAGTATCTTGGTCTGCATTTCAACCTCAGCTACCTTAACCTCAAGTACCGCTACTCTAGTAGCTATGCCATAGAATAAAGAAGCCACGGACATCGCACCAACAATAACTATTGCCACCCAATACAGGTTTTCTCGTATTTTTGTTTCAATGTTACTCATATTATTTCACAGGAATAATAACTGGCTTCTCAACCTCTGAATCGCTGGAAGAATACTTATAGATACCCATCTGTATCAGCACCATTGTCCAGGCAGAGCGATAGAAGGTGTCCAAGAGAACAGGGTATAGGTCTTTTAATTCCGTAATGGTTGGCAAATCTATGCTGAACACGGCATTAAAGGCTGGTGTCAGGACAAGCATACCGAAGAAGATGCCGGTAAAGGTAACAACAAACGATTTGATTTGGTGGCCTAGTTTGGTGGTAGCGAAGAATGACTTGATTTTCTTGAGTGATTTTTGGAGTATGTTCATAAAAGTTAGGTTAATTAAAATTAAGATGGGTCAAATTCAATAGCCGCACCTGCTACATCAAGTGTTCCACCAGCACCATTTGCTGTTTCGCTGATATTAATAAGGTCACCAGCATTAACTGCTACTGTGTGAGTAGTGTCAGACTTCACCCCAGTAGCACCAGCCGCAATACTAATCGTTAAGGTAGAATCCGCTCCATTTACACGGAATGTTACAGTAGAAGCACTTGTACAAGTATTAGCACGAACATTTATATAAAGATTTTTATATGTTCCAGCAGTGGTTGGCATTTGTGCATAAGCTTCAGTTTCTGATAGGGTAGATGGAATCATATACATTACTGCGTCAGTATTGCCCCTATTTGTTCCTCGCCATGGCACAAGACACTTAGCCGCCCCTCCTGCAGGTGTAGCCCAACTCAAAACCCCATCTCCCGCCACATCTTTAAGATAAGTACCAGCCGCACCTACGGCGGTGGGTAGGGTGTAAGTAATATCAGCCGCTTGTGTACCAACCTTGAACGCCGAATAATTAGTACCTAAGTCAGTATCCTCGTAAAGCCGAAGCTCCGCAGGTTGAGTGGCGTTACCTTTCAAATTAAGTGTTCCAGTACCCTTAAGCAGAATATCAAGACCAATATTTGCATCTCCACCCGAAGCGGTAATGGATGGATTAGTAGTAGTAGCGGCGTTGGCTAGGGTGATTTCGTTTACCGCCGAAGCCACAGTATCAAGTATCAAGATTTCGTTTCCATTAGCATCTGCCAAGTATCCCAAGTCAGCAAATTTAGGGGCGGTTAGAGTTTTGTTGGAAAGAGTATCGGCGCTAGAAATAGTCGGTATCGCCACACCCTCTATCGAAAGAACTCCAGAAGCAGCAGAGAGTGTATTTTCAGTGGCGTGGCTTAGTTCAATAGTAGTGAACTGTGGTGCTGTAAGCGAAGTTAAGATAGCCGTACCACCCACAGTA
>Ga0172379_10009968_pt1 | contig 11608 bp, 10 predicted proteins | sample GrowelOW334metaG_FD_119756 | JGI IMG/M metagenome (GOLD analysis project Ga0172379, IMG submission 119756) | Groundwater microbial communities from an aquifer near a municipal landfill in Southern Ontario, Canada - Groundwater well OW334 metaG | ecosystem: Environmental > Aquatic > Deep... | reverse complement strand
TTTGTGGTGGGGGATACTTGAGTTTTTGCCAAATGCGATTATCGGTTCAAAAGAGAGTCCGTCTGCGTTTAAGTCATGCGCTATGGTGTGAATTTTCCATGCAATTTCGGATTCTTTTACCCCAGGCTTGAGGAGCTTGATGATTGAATAAAAAACTTGTTCATTGATTCGTTGTGAGTGAGTAATTAGGGCTATCTCTTGCGATGTTTTGATTGCGCGGAGTTTCTCAATTTCGTTTATTTGCGGTATGAGTTTTGTTGGGCGCGAAATTTTTTTCCAGTATTTGAGTGCGGAGTAGGTGAGGTGGTTTGATTCAAATGCGAGCTCTTTTACATGATGTTTTTTGAGAATTTTTGGCCAAAATTCTTCAAATTCGTTTTTCTTGTATTTTTCCAGTATGAAATTTTGCGGTATGTTTTTTTTCGCCTCGTCAAAATATCTTGTGTCGGTTATGAAATAGTTGTGACTTGGGGTTTGCAAAATTATGGCTTTTGAGCCCGTAAAGCCGGAAAGATAACTAATGTTGATTGTTGAGGTAATCAGGAGATTCTTCATGATGGTATTTTGATATAATTAATTGAGTTTGTCGATTCTTTTAATTTGGTATTCGGTATATACCTTAAAGGTATAAGTTTATAAAAATTTAATTCTATACAAAATGGGAATTGAACAAAAAGTAGCAAATTTGGATCCAACGATAGAGCTTACAGCACATGCGTTAAGACATGATATCGGTAACTTGTTTTTCTTCATTCACCGTGATTGTACCCCACCGCCTGTTATTCAAAATGCAGATGTTGTTTTTCATTGGTATCGAGTGAACTTTTTAGGTCGTCATGATTGGATTGGTGAGGCGCTAGGATCTATCTTTGTGCAGATGTTTTAAGGAATGGGAAAACCGCTTATGATGGGATTCAATATGCTAAATCACAGGGTGTGTATAATCCTGGCTGTTTTAGTCGTGCATTGATGGAAGTTCACTGTGCTCGGTTGGTAACTATTGCCCAAAACGGATGTGTCGAGAGTGATCCGTATCCTGATGCGTGAATGTTGGTAGAGGAGGTGATGAGGAGATTCATGAGGTTGTTTTGAACATTATGCTAAATCCCGATATCTTTAATGCGGTGTCTAGTTGTGTTATTTGACTGGTTTTGGAAATTTATTATAATTTTTGTGTAAAAAAAATTTCACAATTCTTTATGGAAATCAAACAAGGTGATCCGGGTATTGCTGTCGGTTGTAAAGATTTTGAAGTGTTTAGAAAAGTTTATTGCGGGAACGGTGATTCCAATGTTGATTTTGGTCAACTTTTTTACGGACAAACATATCCTTCAAGAATTGGGGTTTATTCAGGACCCAATGGTAAGATGGATGCGGTAATGAGAACATTTAGGGTTCGATGTTTTTTGTCTTCTACTGTTGATACTGATGAGATGCCTGGTACTGATGTTGATCTAGATGATGATTCTGACGGTAGTGTGTCCCTGATTGACGGAGATATTGTCGTTAGTGGAAATGACAATTTAGATTTTTTAACTGATTCTGATCTTGTGGATTCTAATGGTGTCGGATCTTCTGCTGAAAGTATGGATACTCTTACTAGATATTTTATGAGTTTTTCTATTGAAACAAAAGTTTGTTTTAATAGCTTGATGTGTCGTTGTGGTTTTGATGGTCAACAGATTTGGCGAGCGTTGGATTGGTATGTTAATCATTGTGGATTTCCTAATACTCATGATTGGTTACCAGAGATGACAGAGCGTGAATGGGGTTGGAGATTAGGTACTCTTGGGGATACTCCTCATTTTGAAGGAGATGAGTTATTGCAAAGTTTTTTAAATGAGACTTCTTTAGCTGCATGTGGATATTTGAAGCGTGGAAGAGAAGATCGTGAGCGCGAAAATATACCTGCAGAAATTAATGGTATGTCTGAGGTTCATAATAAAAGATGGATTGTTTATGAACATTTCCATAGGTTTCTGCAAGTTGCAATAACGGGAAGAGATCCTGGTTATGGATGTCTTGCGAAAGATTTACTTAAGTAGCTCTCTCGCAATCTTCTTTCCCATCTCAACTCCCGGCTGATTATAAGTATTCACACCATACATTTTTCCAAGTAAGGCGATTTGGAGTTCGAGAGTCATAATCAGTTCTCCAATAGTTTCTTCTGTTATTTTCGGGATTATTAGCGTTTGTGTCGGGATTCCTGCTTTTTCGAGAGCTGCTTGTGTTCCTTTTTTTTCCGCGTTCATCAGGTCTTCAAGAGTGTATTTTTCTCCTGGGATTTGAGGAGCGTGGTGGTGATGTTCGACTTCCAAGAATAAAAACTGTTTGTTCTTAGGTCCGTCCATGAATAATTGCAATTGCGAGTGTTGGTCGGTTGGTCCGATTGCGCGAATCGGTGTAGGGCCGATTTCAGGTGTTTTGCCGAGGCTTTCCGCCATCAACTGGATGTACCAGTCTGCGAATCTGTTAAGACGGTAAGAGTAGGGGAATATTACAGTTATATTTTTGCCTGCGCGGTCTTGTGTGAATTGGTTTTCGGCAAGTTGTAACGGGATGTTTTTTTCTGCAGACTCTTGTCTGAAATGTTCGAGTGCTGACATTGCGCCTTTTTGGATTTTCGAGATATCGATTCCTGCTATTTTCGCAGGTAATAAGCCAACTTCCGACAGTACGGAAAATCTGCCGCTTAAGTTTTTTGGCATGGTTACGATTGGTAAATTAGTCCTTCCCAGGAAGCTGTCTTTTTCCGCAGTTATTATCGTGAAGTGTTCTTTTGGATCCAATTTCGCATCAAGAATTTTTTTATAAAAAAACTTAAACAGACTGACAGTTTCTATCGTGTTTCCGGATTTGCTTATCGCAATGAAATGCGTGTCTTTTAAGGATATGTTTTCAGATAAGTGAAAAATCAAATCCGGGTCGATTTGGTCTAGAAAAAAGAAGTGGGTCGAATCCGCTTCCATGTGTTTGAGCGGGCGGTAAAGCGCGCGCATGACTGCGATTCCTCCGAGTGATGAGCCGCCGATGCCGAGGATTATGATTTTTTTAAAATTTCTCTTGGGTGTTTTGAGCCGGTTTATCAGGTCCGGATCAATTGCGGAATCTATAAACGGATGAACTTTTTTCAGGAAATCTTTTTTAAGGTTCTTGTGTGTTGTTTTTGTTGGTTGTGATTGGAGTTTGATTTGCATGATTAAAAAATATACTTTTCATCGAGTCGAGGCAAGGTCGTCGTGGGTTGACATCCTGGCATATTCTGCTATAAATATGTACTTAAAATAGTTTATGGGACATGTTGTTGGTTTTGTATCGGATTTGCATGGAAGTGGCGACCAGTATGAAAAACTTGTTCGACATGTGATTTCGAATCTTTCCATTCGAACTTTGATTTTAGGTGGAGATTTGGCTCCCAGGTATGAAGATTGTGAGCATGATTTTGTTGCAAATCAGTACAGGTTTTTCAGGGGTAGATTTGTTGAATATATGAGGAGGATTAAAGAAGCGCGGAGTGATTTGAATATATTTGCCATATCCGGGAATCATGATTGTCATATAAATGACGATGTTTTGGGGGAACATCCTGATCTTTATTCATTTATTAATGAGTTAAGAGCTAAAATTGATGATGAATTTGAGATTTTCGGGTATTCTTTTTGTCCAATTTCTACTCATGTGATTAAGGATAGAGAAAGGTTTGATTTGACCGAATGTCCTATTGAATATGCGCGAATTTATAATAGGATTATGAGAGGTGTTGCTTTGAAAGGTGGAGAGAGTAAGCGTACTAGAGACTGGACTAAATTCTGGTTAGAAGAGATGACATTGGATCCTAATGAATTTCGTGAAATATCTATACAACTCCATCTTGCCGATCCAATAGTTACAAAAGATCCTAGTCGTACCGTTTATGTAATGCATGCGCCTCCTTATGGAACTCATTTGGATCAGAATTTTGGTGGAGGACATTATGGCAGTATAGCTGAAAGGTTGTTTATAGAAAAACATCATCCTTTGCTCGTTTTGAGTGGACATTTTCATGATACCGTTCAAGCTTCAGGTAGTTTTATGGATAGGATCGGTTCGACTGTTTGCTTGGGTACCGGAAATCAGAGGCGTGAGTTGCCTTTTATTGAGGTGGACTTGTGTAAGCCACAAGAAGCTAAAAGAATTATGCTTTAGCTAAACATTTCTTAAGAAATACTTGATGCACTCTTCTGTGTTTTCTAGCTTTTCAGTCGTGCGCGTAAGCACTTTGCATATTTGTCCTTGCGAGTATCCGAATCTCATTAGCGCATCGACTGCGTCTTGATCGACTTCTTGGCTTATTTGTCCTTGTTTTCTGGTGTCCGATGGGTCGAGATCTATCTTGTTTTTTAGTTCGAGTACAAGTCTTTCGGCAGTTTTTTTGCCGATTCCTTTTATGCTTGAAATTGTGCCCGTATCTCCGTTTATGATTGCGGATTTGATTTTGTTTATGTCATTATTCATGATTTCCATACCTGTTCTTGGACCGATTCCGGAAACGGAAATGAGTTTTTTGAAAAAATTAAGTTCGGCGATATTGGAGAATCCATAAAGGCTGATTGCGTCTTCTCTTACTTGTGTATGTAAAAATAGGCTGATTTCCGATTCTTCTCTTGCCGGTGTGAAAATTTCTTCGGTAACAGATACAAGATATCCGACTCCGTTTGCGTTTATGACTAGAGATTTATCGAATTTGGCCTGAATTTTTCCTTCAATATATGCGAGCATTGGAAGAAGTAGTAAGTAGTTAGTAGTAAGTATTAAGGGGAAGAGGGGAGGGGAGAGGCTGCTTCGCGGCTAGCGGCTAGTAAACCAATCGGTGAAATGTGTTTTCTCCATCTCTTTTAGTATCTTCTTTGCAGACTCCGTGCGCAAATGTTTTTTTACATTATCTATCCATAGTTGTGCTTTTTCGTATCCGTTATCCAAGTATTCTTTCGCTTGAAAAGCTGTTTCCAGCATGTCGGAATCTCGAGCGATATGGCTCTCTTTAGTTTTTTGCGCATCGAACTCTTCATACAAATTCGCGAATACCGAACCTGTTTTTGTTGGTAGGTTTTTAGTTTGATCCATGAAAGCTTTTTTCTCGAAAGGTTTTACATCAAAATATCTTCTGGAGATCTTGTGCTGATCGCCGACTCTTATTTCGCCGTTGTCGTGAATCATGGCCATAAGTGCACATTTTTCCGGATTTGCTTTCTCAAGATCGGCTAGGATGTAGGCGATTTGTGAAGCTCGTAGTGCGTGTTCGGCTAAACTATCCGGATCTTTTACTCCGGCGAATTTTATCCCGCAATGTTTGAATTTCTTCAGATTTGCGAGTTCGAAGATGAAGTTCGTGATTTTTTTATACATGATAGTTTTTAAAGAAATCTTTTTTGAATTTACTAAACGAGCCTTTGTTTATATTTTTTCTTATTTTTTCCGTTAGGTTAATCAAGAAGCGCAAATTGTGAATTGTTAGTAGGTGCATTCCGAGGATTTCGTTTTCCTGTATGAGGTGTCGAATGTAAGAAAGCGAGAAGTTTTTGCATGTATAACAATCGCATTTTGTATCTGGTGGCGATTCGTCGTGTATAAATTTTTTGTTCTTAACTGCGTGTCTGCCGGTTGAGTTCCAGAAAGAGCCGTGTCTGCCGAGTCTGGTTGGAAGGACGCAGTCGAACATATCGACTCCGCGATCGACAGCTTCCAGTATGTCTTCCGGTGTGCCGACTCCCATTAAATACCTAGGTTTTTCTTCGTTTGTGTGAGGGATGACTATTTCAAGAGTGTGATACATTTTTTCTTTGCTTTCTCCTACGCTTAATCCTCCGATTGCAACTCCTGGAGTATCAAGGCTTGATATGAATTTGGCGGATTCTGTTCGGAGATCGTCGTAAGTTACTCCTTGAATTATTGGGAAAAGTGCTTGTGGTGTTTTGCGTTTTTTTGCGAGGCGCTTGTGTTCTTTAACGCATCTTTCCGCCCATGCATGAGTTCTTTCCATCGCTTCTTTTGCATAAGACTTAGTTGTTTCTCCATGCGTGCATTCGTCCAGTGCCATGATGATGTCCGCACCTATATCGGTTTGAATTTTTATCGCTTTTTCCGGAGTTATGAAATGTTTTGAGCCGTCCAAATAGGACTTGAATTCAGCGCCTTCATCTGTGATTTTTGTCATGTCTTTTAATGAAAAAATCTGAAAGCCTCCCGAATCTGTTAAAATCGGTTTGTTCCAATTTATCCATTTGTGAATTCCACCCATTTTCTTAATTAATTTTTCCCCGGGACGGAGTAAGAGGTGATATGTGTTGCCGAGTATTATTTCCGTGCCGATTTCTTTCAGGTCTTTGGGCGTCATGGTTTTGACTGTGCCTTTTGTGCCCACAGGCATAAAAACCGGGGTTTGAATGTCTCCGTGAGGTGTTTTCAGTACGCCGGTGCGTGCGCGCGAGAGTTGTTGTTTTTTTATAATTGAGAACATCTGTTTCTTAAATAATGGTTTGCCAAAACGATTGCTACCATTGCTTCCGCTACCGGAGCCACTCTTGGGACGATACAAACATCGTGTCTGCCTTTTATCCCGACAGATGGAGTAGGTTTTACAGCAATTCTTATTTTTATGTCGTTCCCGGTTGAAATTCCTCCAAGCGTTCCTTTTTTTAATTTGTTGTTGTCTGTTCCGAGCATCTCCGCTTCTTTTATGCCAAGATCTATTTCAAAAGATTTAACAGCTCCGATTGAGAGCAGTCCTTTTGCCAAATCCGCTTCAAGTTTATCGAATACCGGTTCGCCGAGGTTTTTTGGTGGATTTTTAACTGTAATTTCTACAAATCCGCCTATCGAATTATTCTTTTTAATTGGAGGAATTTTTGTTGTGCTCGAAATTTTTGTTCGCGGACTTACTTCTTTTAGTATTAATTTTGCAACAGCTCCTCCTAATACGCGACCTATTGTTTCTCTTCCTGAAGCTCGGCCTCCGCCTCGATAGTCTCGGTGTCCGTATTTGTCCAGATATGTTTTATCGGCATGTCCGGGTCTGAAAAGAGTGGGCGAGTAGTCTTGTGAATGAGCATTCTCATTCCAAACTTCCATGGCGATAGGTGTGCCAAGTGTTTTCCCTTCAAATACGCCTGATAATGTGCAGAATTTATCTGATTCCGCTCTTTTTGTGCTTAAGGGGTCTTTTGGGTTGGGTTTGCGCTTATTTAGTTCGTTTTGGATGAATTTTTCATCGAATTTAAGGCCTGCCGGGCATCCGTCTATGACGGCTCCGATTGCAGGTCCATGCGATTCGCCCCAAGTTGTGACGCGGAAGATGTTTCCGAAAGAGTTAGACATAGGTTATAGAGATTATAGCTTGGAGATTATAGATTAGGAGAAAATAGGGGAAAAGTAAAAAAAATCCCCGCTGTGGAGCGAGGATTTTTTCTGATTGATGTGTTTATTCTTCTGTCTTCTCTGTTTCCTTCTGTAGTTTTTCGTTTACTTTCTCTTCCATTGTTTTTCTTCTTTTCTTCGGTGCTTTTTTTGTTGCGGCTTCGGCTGCTTTCTTTGCGGCTTCTTGTTTGTTTCTGAACTTATCTACACGCCCTGCCGTATCAACAAGTTTCTGTTGGCCGGTGTAGAAAGGATGACATTTGGAACAAAGTTCTGTGTGAAGCTCTTTTTGAGTTGAGCCCATTGTCATTACATTCCCACATGAACAGGTTATTTTTGCATCCTTATAATACTGTGGATGTACTCCGTCTTTTTTCATAATAGCTTATAGGTTATAGCTTATAGGTTGTAGTTACTTTTTTGATTTCGTTTTATTATTCTTCTTAGAGGATAAGGAGTTTCCCTTTGGGAAACGGCTTATAGTAGAGGTCGCTTCGCGACTCCGCGGATTGTACTTAAAAATGATGTAGAAAGCAAGTAAAAGCAAAAGTAGGATAAAAAATCCTAAGAATATCATAAATCCTTTCGAATGAATGTTTATTGTTACCGTTTCCGTTCGGCTTTCTCCCTTGTCGTCTGTTATTATAAGATCGATTTCTTGATTACCACTTTCCAGGAAGGTTGCGGCGTAGATTGGTTGTACGCTGACAGTTTCGCCGTTTACTAGCCATTCATAGTGTTCAATGCTCCCATCTTCATCATAGGAGTCTTCGGCTGTTAATGTTACTTGTTGATCTGTGAATTTAATTGGGAATCCTTCGGTATCAACTTCTATGTAAGGGGCCTTGTTGTGGTTGTCCGTATCTGTTTCGTCCGAGATTCCATCGTTGTCATCATCTGTATCGGCATTATCTCCTATCTTATCTCCATCAAAATCTTCTCCTTCTTCGGTGTCGAATGGGAATGCATCTTGCGAATCCGAATATGAATCGCTGTCTGTGTCGGGATTAAGAGGGTCGGTTCCAAGAGTAAGTTCTTCTTCGTCCGTTAATTCGTCGCCGTCGTCATCGGTGTCAGAGTTGTTTCCTATGCCGTCTATGTCTGTGTCCAGTGTTTCCGTGTAATCCAGCGGCATTTGGTCCACCTCGTCCAGGATTTCATCATTGTCGTCATCCGGATCGGCATTGTTTCCTATTCCATCACTGTCCGTATCAAGCCATTCCGCATTATTTGATGGGAATACATCTTCAATGTCCGGGGATCCGTCATTGTCGTCGTCTGTGTCTTCAGAGTTCCCCACTCCATCGCCATCTGTGTCGTAATCCGCTGTGATTGTTCTTGTTATGGTATTGTTGCTTGTGTCATCTCCTTCTGTTGTCCATGGCGTTAGAGTTACCGTTATGGTTTGAGTTCCTCCGACCGGATACCAAACTACAAAAACCGTGTCGGTTGATCCTGCCAGTATTGATACCGGTTGATCAGATCCGATTTGTTTGCCGGTTGTCGAATTCCAGAATTGGATTGTTCCAAGCAAGTCCGATTGGGAGTTGCTTGTACCGATTGCATAAATCGTTACCGGTGTGTTTTCTACAAATATACTTGTGGAAAAATAAACATTCGCGTCTGTTATTGCAAGGTCACCACCTGCCGCGAGTGCGGTTGGGATAGAGAGTCCGAGCATTATGAGTATTAGCGGAAACAAGATTGACCTTGTCAATTTTTTTAGAAATGTTCCCATGTTTTATTTTTATTTTGTAAAAGCTTTTTAAACCGGGAGTTTCTCTTGTTCTTCCAAAGATTCTTCCATAGCTTCCTCTCCTTCCGGTAGGTCATCGCTGGTTACCTTGTCCATTACGGATATTGAAGCGACTTTGTCTCCTTCGTTCAATCTCATTACATAAACTCCTTGAGTTGCTCTTCCTCGAGATGGAATTGATGCCAAAGGTACTCTTATGATTTGTCCTTGTTTCGATACGATAACCAGATCCGATTCTGTTGCTTCGCGAATTACACTTGCACCAATTACTTTTCCGGTTTTCGCTGTGACATTTGCTGTTTTTACGCCTGATCCACCTCTTGATTGGAATCTGTAGCTACCGAGAGGAGTGCATTTCCCAAGTCCGTTTTCCATAACCACCAACAGATCTTCATTGTTGCCTTTTACTATATCCATTTGGACGCAGTAATCTCCCGCTTTTACCCTTATGCCGCGGACTCCTGTTGAAGCTCTACCCATGGATCTGACATCCGCTTCGTCGAACTGGATACATTTTCCTTCATGTGTAACGATTACAACCTTATCTTTTTCTACGGTTTGTCTGACCCATTCGAGAGTGTCACCTTCTCTTAATTTTATCGCTATAAGACCGGATTTTCTGATGTTTTTGAAATCTTCAATGTCGGTTTTCTTAACCGTACCTTTTTTGGTTGCCATGAATAGATATTTCCCTGTTTTCTCTTCGTCACTTGTTAAGATTGAAGTTATTTTTTCGTCTTCTCCAAGCTGAAGCAGGTTAACGATAGGGATGCCTTTTGCTTGTCTTGAAGCTTGTGGGATTTCATAAACCGGTAATCTAAATACACGACCTTTGTTCGTGAAGAACATTATGTTGTCGTGGTTCATCGCACCTTTTATTATATCTATCTCGTCTTCTTCTTTTGTTGACATGCCGATTACGCCTTTTCCTCCGCGTTTTTGGGTGCGGAAAGAAGACGGGGTAACGCGTTTGATATAATTCTCTTCCGTGAGAGTTATTATCATCGGAGCGTTTGGGATCGTGTCTTTTTGTGAAATTTCTCCGACCGCGTGTTCTACGATTTCGGTTTTGCGCGCATCCGCATATTTTTCCTTAATTTCGGCAAGTTCATCTTTCATTATTTTTAAGACTTTTTTCGTGTCTTTCAGTATCCCCTCTAGTTTACTGATAAGTGCCATTTTTTCCTTGTATTCATCTTCTATTTTCTTCTGTTCAAGTCCGGCAAGCGTTTGCAGTTTCATTTCAAGAATTGCCTGTGATTGAAGGTCGGAAAGCTTGAATTTTTTCATCAATGCGGAATGTGCATCTTCTTTTGTTGGAGATTTCTTGATTGTTTCGATTATGGCGTCGATATGATCGAGAGCGATTTTCAAACCTTCCAAAATGTGCGCACGAGCTTTCGCTATTTTTAATTCGAATTTGGTTCTATTTGTAATAACTTCTTTTCTGTGTTCGATGAAGTAACCGATTACCTGTTTAATGTTAAGCAAGCGAGGTTGGATTCCGTCAACTAAAGCAATCATGTTCATATTGAACGATGTTTGCATCGGGGTCATTTTGTAGAGCTGATTCAGGATTTTTTTCGGATAAGAGTCTTTCTTTAATTCGATTACTACCCTGATTCCTTCGCGGTTTGATTCATCGCGGATATCTGTTATGCCTTTTATTTTCTTATCCCTTACGAGGTCTGCTATTTTCGTGACAAGTGTCGATTTGTTTACCTGATATGGGATTTCAGTAATTATTATTTGGAATTTCCCGCCTTTTTTCTCTTCTATATCCGCTCTTGCGCGCATGACTATGCCGCCTCTGCCGTTTACATACATCGCTTTGATTGCGTTCACGTCGTAAATTATTCCGGAAGTTGGGAAGTCCGGTCCTTTTATGTGTTGCATAATATCTTCAATCGTACAGTCGGAATTATCTATTACCAGCATTGTTCCATCTATTACCTCTCCGAGGTTATGAGGAGGAATGTTCGTTGCCATACCGACGGCGATACCGACTGTTCCGTTAAGAAGGAGTTGGGGAAGTCTGGTTGGAAGAACCGATGGTTCTTTAAGGCGACCATCGTAGTTGTCCGTCCATTTGATCGTTTCTTTATCAATATCCGCAAGCATGTCTTCCGCCATTTTCTCCATTTTTGCTTCCGTGTAACGCATGGCGGCAGCTGAGTCTCCGTCTATTGAACCGAAATTTCCTTGTCCTTTTACCAGCGTGTATCTCATCGCGAAATCTTGCGCTAACCTCACCATTGAGTCGTAAACCGCTGTGTCTCCATGAGGATGGTATTTACCCAAAACCTCACCGACGACGGTTGCGGATTTGCGGTAAGATCCGTTGGCTCGCAGTCCCATTTCGTGCATGGCAAATAGAATTCTTCTGTGAACAGGTTTCAATCCGTCTCTTACATCCGGTAGGGCGCGTGAAACGATAACGCTCATTGCGTAATCCAGATA
>Ga0172379_10009967_pt1 | contig 11611 bp, 9 predicted proteins | sample GrowelOW334metaG_FD_119756 | JGI IMG/M metagenome (GOLD analysis project Ga0172379, IMG submission 119756) | Groundwater microbial communities from an aquifer near a municipal landfill in Southern Ontario, Canada - Groundwater well OW334 metaG | ecosystem: Environmental > Aquatic > Deep... | reverse complement strand
CGGGAGCGGACTGGTCGAAGGCGGCGTCGAACCGGTCGCGGCGGGATTCCCCGTAAAGGATCAGGCGCCTGGCCTGGCCGCCGGTCCGCATGAACGGGGCGGCGATGGCGAACTTTATGCCGAAAACGCGGAACAGTTCCGCCGCGGCCGGGGAATTTTCCAGGCCGGCCTGATCCAGCCGTACAAGCTCCCCTTCCGACGCGCACCTGTCGAAGAGCTCCACTTTATAACCGGTCATCAGTTTGGGCTCCGTCTTGAAATTTTTCAGGTAATTTATAAGTTTCCACTGGCCCTCTGAGGCCTCGAAGACCAGGATCGAGCTGTCGGGGAAGACCTTGTGGATCTTCATCAGGTAGTAGCTGGTAATGTCGCCGTAGTGTTCCACGGATTCCGGGACGTAAATGTGTTCCAGTACCTCGCGTGAAAAAGAGGTGAAACGGAAGATGGCCCTTTCGATACCCCGTGTGCGTCCCTCAAGCGGCAGGATGAAACCGAACTTGATATACCAGTAGATCGCGAAAGCGCACACGACCACGAGCGTAAGAGAAAAAATAAATTGGTCCATTTGATCGCGTCCCCGCGCGGACTACAGCAGATCCATCAAGATCTTGGTGTAGGCCGCGGTGGATTTTATCTGCCCGAACTGTATCCAGGCGCCCTTTATCAGAAAACTGTCAAGGATCTTCAGGGTTATGTGCCTGAACTCCGCTTCCTGGGCTCCCAGAGCCGAAGTAGGCTGCGGGCCCATGATTATAACACCGTTGGCGTTGTGCTCGCTGGCGAAGTTCCCCACCTTGAACGGGATGCCGTAGAGTTCGTCCGGATTGTACTCCTCCATGAACAGCTGCTGCCATTCCATCTGAAGGCCCATTTCCCCGGAACGCCGGTGTATCTCGTAAAGAACGTACGGCGCCTCCTGCTTCATGCCCTTGGGATAAAAAATGCCCCATTTGAACCAGGAGTTGGCGGAAGACGGCTTCCAGGCGGCCGCGGGCGCGTACTCGGCCTCGGTAATAGAGCTGCCCTTCCTGGCTTCACTGAGGCCCAGCAGCATATCCAGCAGCTGGGAGTGCAGGACGGGAGAAGCGGCATTGGCGGCGAATTTTTCCAATTTTTTCATGCCCACCAGGGAACTGACGACTTCTCCGAAAGGAACGGATCTGAGCGAGAAAAGATTGCCGATCTCTCCCTCCGAAAGCCTGACGTCCATGCCCTGAAGAAGCCCCTCAAGTATGACCCTGTAAGCCTGGGGTGTGGGAGGTTTCAAGTCCACCATCCAGCCCTGGGTGAACTGGAAACCGGCGGTCTCCTCCAGCGCGCCCAGCGATTTCGGCGGGAACACGGAGGTAACCACGATCTGCTTATCCTTGGCCATGAAATCGTTGAACCATTTGGTGATGTATTTTTTATTGGTTCCGGTCAGCATCAGCAGATGGATATCGTCCACGATGAGGACCTTGACCCTGGCCATTATTTCCGACAATTTGTCTATGGTGCCGTTCTGAATGGCCAGGTCCGTTCCCTTGGACAATTTTATACCGTCCGTAACGAAAATATTGTTCTGGCCTATGGACGAAGACAATCCGTAGGAGATCGCGTGTACGAAATGGGTTTTGCCGGTGCCCGGGATCCCGAAGATCAGCAGGGGGTTGTACATGACTCCGGGATTTTCCACAATAGCCATGGCGGCCGCGTGAGCGAAGCGGTTATGCGAACCGGAGACGAGCGTCTGAAAGCTGTGCGTGGGCACCAGCGGAAGCTCCACCGACCATTTTGTCTTGTTCAGGATCGAAGCGGTGCTTGGAACATCGCCGGATTCCTGGCCCTTCCCGGGCTTGTTCTCCGGTTTCGTCTCCGCTTTAATGGATGCGGCCTTGATCCTCATGGTCACGGAAGGGACGAACGGCATTTCACGCGTCGATTCCGTTTTAGGTTTCTCAACTACCGGGGGCGTCTGCTGCTCGGCGGCCGCGGGAGCGGCCGCGGGAGCGGAAACGTCCGCGCGCGCACCCTGCTCGGACATGAGAGCGCTTATCTTGGAAAGCGTATCCGCCTCAAGTTTGGACAGGTATACCGTGAAGTTAAAGTCGCCGGCGGTTTTTTCCGGCCTGGAACACAGAGCGCCCAGCTTCTTAACCAGCAAAAAGATGTCCTTCATCTCCCCTTGTACGAGGATCTTATGTCTGGCCGGATTTTTCTCGCTGGGTGCGGGAGCTATCTCCCATTTAGTTATCATAAAAGTGGGTGCGTGCGGTCACGAAGGCAAATATGCCGCCTTACTTCAGCATAAATTCCAGGACCAGGTCCAGAACGGCTGAGTGAGAAAAACTCTCTCTGGTCAGATGCCTGGAGAACATTCCTGCGGCCGTGAATACGTTCTCAATTTCGTAAACCGTTTCCTGCGGTATCCTCCCCAGACAGATCAGGCCCGCCGCTTTCGCGTCTACGACTTTTTGCATCACCACATTTCCGTTGTTCCCCGACTCGCAGACCTCAACAAAGGCCCGGTTGATGAACATGGGATTTGAAGGGGACTTCAGGCAGACGGCGTCCAGCTCGGCCAGCATATCGGCGCAAAGGTCCCCGTCTTCCCGGGCGTAAAGAAAAGCCACGTTCCTGACCTGTTCCGGTTTCACTCCCCCGGGCGCGGACTTCGCCGCCAAAGCGCCCAGGTCGTTGCGTCCGCCGGAAGCCCCCTGAGTTGCCGCCGCGGGGTTAGCTCCCGCCTCAAAAATAACGGTCTTTTCGTCGTCCGAAGCCGGGGAGGGCGGGGCTATGATCATGGTTTTTTCATCGTCCGACGACGCGGGAGCCGCGCTCACGGACGCAGTCGGTTCAAGAACGAAAGCCTGGGGGGAAGCGGCTTCAGCCTGCGGCTGTTCCAAAGGCGAAGGGATGGCTCCCGTCTTTTCCTCCGCGGGGGCGGGCTGCTCGAAAGTGAACCCCTGGAGAGGTATTTCTCCCGTCGGGGACTCTTGCGCGGCCTCAACCTGCGCTTTTTCGGCAGGCGGAGGTATGACCACGGTTTTCTCGTCATCCTCGGCCGCGGGGACGGCGTTCATCTGAACGGCCGGCTCGACCGGCTCCGGCGCGGCTTCAAGCCGGCCCGGAATAGTGTTATCCAGCTCGTCCTGCGGACCGGAAGATCCCTCTTTCAAAGCCATCTCTCCCCCCTTTCCACTTTCCGCCCCATCCGGGGGCATGATTATCAAATTTTCAACGCTCAACCCGCCGTCGGCAGCCGCGGCCGCCTCCGGCGCTGCCGGGGAAGCCGCCTGCGCGCCGGATCCCACGGAAGCCTCAACCGCGTTCCCGGCCGCGCCGGCAGAAGCCTCCGCCTGGGAAAGATCCATAAGGGCGTCTATGTCCGGCACGCCGAAATCTTTTGTGCTTTCGAAAAAAGAGGCGGCTGGTTCGGCCTCTTCCTTTGTTTCCGGCCTGCTCCTTAATACGCCGTCGCCGGCGGCTTCAGCACCTTTCAGGGACTCAAGATCGGAGATAGGGTCGCCCTGCGAGATCTTGGCGGGGGCGGGGTCTTGTTCTACGCCGTCGGATGAAGACGGCAGGTCCGTTTCCGGCATATTTCCCTCCATAAGCGGTTTTATCTCCGGCAATTCCGGAGCTGACTCCAATCCGGCCGGCTCCAGGGGGAGCGCCAGAGGTTCGGCCCGGAGCGGGGATCGGCCGCCCTGCGTATCGGACCCCCCGGGAGAAAACATGGATTCACTCAGTGACTGCAGCACCAGCCTATCCGGCGCTCCGCCGGCCGCGGCGGGCGGCGGTTCGCCGGCGTCCGACTTTATGGCCTTTTCGGAAAGATCTTCTTTGTCTCCGGCGCAAGCCGGCCCGGGACGGAACGGTTGGTGAATGGGTGTAAGTTCCGGCGGGGTGGATCTTATCTCGGGCAGTTCTATACCTTCGAGAATGGCCGGCATTTTACTCAAAAGGCCGTTCAGATCGGAAAGGATCTCGTCTATGGACTCCTTCTTTTTCTCCTCTTTCTTCTCATCCATTTTGGATCTCCCGGAATTTTACCCGAGTATGCGTTTTTTACCGGCTCTGCCGGAAAAGCCGGGCAGAGGGCCTCCTGCTGCGTGGAGCGACCCCCTTGTATCTATATTTTTATTATAGCAATTTGAGCCGAAAATGGTGACACTTTCAAGAGCTTAACGGCACGCCGGAGCAGACTCCGCCGGGACCGGGCAGTACGCCGGTTATTTTCACTTTGACCAGCGAACCCGGCTTGCATTCGCCCTGAAGGCGGATCTGCAGGAAATTGGCGGCGAGCCCGAGCGCGGCGCCGCCTTTGTTCCGCAGCGCAAGCACCCGCAGTGTGCGGCCCATCATGGAAGCGGCATAGGCGGCGCGCAATTCTGCGTCCAGAGCGCGCAGGGCTTCGGCGCGCGCGCCCGTCACTTTCGGACTCAGCGGCTTTAACAGGTAAGCCCGGGTCCCGGGACGCCTGGAGAACCTGAAAACATGCAGACCGGCCAGGCGGCATTTCCCGACAAAAGCCAGCGTTTCCGCGAACTGTTCTTCCGTTTCCGTGGGGTAGCCCGCGATAATATCCGCGTACAGGCCCGGCTCTCCGAAATGCGTTCTCAGTATTTCCAGTTTTTCCAGATATTTTGCGGCGCTGTAAGGGCGCCCCATGGCTTTCAGGACGGCGTCCGAACCGGACTGCATCGGCAGATGGAAATAATCGCAGAACCTTTCCGCTCCGGCTTTTAAAATGTTGGCCAGCTCAACAGAAACCTCTCCGGGCTCCAGCGAGGAGAACCTGATCCTGAAACCTCCGGGAAGCCTGAAGACACGCTTCATAAGTTCGGTGAGGTCCGCGCCGGAATCCGGGCATTTATACATGCCCAGGCGCGTGCCGCAAAGCACTATCTCCCCGAAGCCGGCGGCGGCCAGGGCTTTGATCTCCGCCAGAGCGCCCTCAGCCGTTTTGGATTTTACTTCGCTGCGCGCGGCGGGCACCAGGCAGTAGGCGCATTTGAGATTGCAGCCGTCCTGCACCTTGACAAAGGCGCGCGTGCGGCCGGAAAATCCGGCGACGCTGAAAAAATCCTTCCGGGATGGAACACCGGCAAGGGCGTAAGGGATAGCTTCTTTGTCTTTGTTCGTGAAAATCACGGCAGCCGGCGCCAGCGCCTTTATCCGTTCAGGTTCCAGGGTAGCCATGCAGCCGGTCACCACCAGCCGGCCATTCGGATTGGAGGCTGCGGTTCGTTTTATGAAATTCAAGGTATCGCGGTCCGCGTATTCGGTGACGCTGCAGGAATTGACTACGACAACATCGGCTTCTCCGGGCTTATCGGCGCGCACATACCCCAGCGAGAGAAATTTTTCCGCCAGGCTCTGGCTCTCCACCTGGTTGACCCGGCACCCGACGGTTTTAAAGTAGACTTTCACGTTGACATTCCACAATTTACCCGCCGCCTGTTGTATATGCCGGAGATCGGTCTAGGGGAAATCCGTTCTTCCTGTGATCAGTTTCAGAACGATGAAGTGATGGAACGCATCCGATAGCAATAAACCGCCTCCGATCGCCAATATCCAGCTGGCGACTACTTTAGGTACTTGCCGGATCCTGTATGCCGGTACGGCGAGAAGAAGCGCGCCGAACCCCAAATAGGCATGATGCACCCGGACCCCAAATGTAAAAGTTTTAACCACGGCTATATTTTCCAGTATGGAAAAACCGAATCCGAACCGGCCGATACAGGTAGCGCTCTCGATAAAGGCGGTCACCAGCAGCAGCTTGGCCGGAAAACTTTTTTGGAGGTATCGCCAGTAGCCCAGGAGCTGTGGCAACTTGATAATTGCAGAGCGACAGTTTTCCTGAAACCGGTCGGCGGCCAAACTTAACCTTTCCGGAAAGGGAATGGAGACCCGGCACACTTCGTTTTTTATTTCTTCGCTCTCGGACATCTTAGTAAATAGAACCACCCCGCTCTTTTAAACGGGGCGGTTCTTCAGGAGAGGTTTAATTTTTGAACTTGATCGCTTTGCCGCGGACCACGGTGGTGTTGTTGGACCAGAGTATCCACCAGCTGCTGTAACCTTCCGCGCTCACTTCTATAAGAGCGTCGGCGCTCATTTTAGCCTTGGCGTCATCGACAGCGCCCTGTATAGTATTGGCCCCGCTGATCGGAAGGATTCCGAACAGAAGTGTCCGGCTGTCGGTGCCTTTGACGTCGCCGAGTATATCATAGGCCCGGCCTTCTATCGGGGTGGTAGACGGCGCCAGTCCGCCCGGAAGGTGGGCGCACCCGGCCAAAAACACAGAAGCGATGCCGACCAGCATTATCTTTGCCGCGTTATTCGCCATATTAAGACCTCCTGAAAAGTGTCCGCCTGATAAATCTTAACATTAATCCCGCCACCAGACAAGAACGTCCGCAACCCCCCTTGAATTAAGGGCGTTTATTTCCATTGAAATCCCGGGGAAGCGGAATGGTTCCGGGCCGCGTTCCCGCATAATCCGGCAGAGGAACCCATCGCCCGCCGTTCTTCCAGTTCAGCCTGTAAATGTAACCGGAACCGGCCCTCATCACCGCGGCCTTATCGTTCTCCGCCAGGAAATCGGTACTTGGGATTTCCGAAGCGATAATTCCGGGCTCGCGCGCGTCCCGGGTATATGGATTATGGCGCAGAAACTCCGCGATCAGCCACGCCAGGGCCTGCGTACCGGCGGGTTTGGTTATTATCCGCGGCTTCAAGGCGCCCGCGTAAAAATTTTTCCCTATTAGTTTGACCGCAACCGGCACAAGCGTTATGGACGGAAGCGGGATTTCCCGGAGACCCTTTGACTGCATCTTCGTCCAGGACAGGGCGGCGCCGTGTTCGGGCACGAATACCACGACCACGTTGCGGCCCGAACTTTTAACTTCAGAAAAGAACTCTTCCAGTTGAACCGTCATCTCGACAAGTCTTTCCCTGTAGGAAGCCGCGTCGTCCGGCCTTCGTGAAACTCCGGGCTTGTGCGTCCCGCTGTGAAGATCGGCCGTATTGTAATACAGCACGGCCCTCGGCGCGCCTGAATCGGCGCGGACCTTCCAGAATTCATGGAGCGCCTCATTATCCGCGTAAAGGAACGTGCCGTCAAACATCTGATAAGCTGCGGACAGGCCGGAGAGGCTTAAAGGCGCGTCCGCGTGACCGTCCCTTTGCAGGCTCACGGAAAAGTCCCCGTATCTGCCGGTGTGATTGAACACGGTGTATGTTTTAAATCCGCTGTCCCGCAATTTATCCAGAAGATAGCAATCGGCTGGAGCGCCCGCATAGAGCCGGCCGAGAGGCGTTTGTCCGCAGGGAGATTTCAGCAAACGCAGCGCCGCAGGCCCGCTGGAGGAGCCGGCTGCGTTGAACCCGGTAAAAACATAATCGAATTTTGAAAAAAACCCCGTAAGATCGGAACCTGAATCCTTAATATCCTGCCAGGAGAGCGAACAGACATGCAGTAGAATAATGTCAAAAGGCGGGGAATTTTTAGCCGGCGCTGAAAACCGGACGATCCTGCCGCTTTCGTTTTTATAGAAAGCCTCCGGAGTCGCGCCGCCCATATCGCCGATATGCTGGGCCGGCTGCATTGTCCAGGCCGCGGCAAAGACAAAATAAACGGACACAACGAACACCCGGGGCGCTTTACGGTACGCGAATGCCGCCGCCGCAAAAAGTCCCGCCCCGGCCAGGATCATCTGAAAGTTAAGGAATTGCCGGATAAACCCCAGAATATAGGCGGGGGACGGGCGCGTCGCGGCATTGGCGGCGAAGGTAATAAGTTTAGAGACCGGGGGAAGATACGATGCCCGCCATAACAAGGCCGAAGCCGCCGCCGCGACCGCAAAAACTTTAAGTCCGGCGATAACGCGGCTTTTTGAAGGGGTAAAACGCGGCAGCAAATGCACAACGACAGCCAGCGCCGCCGTCAGAAATATATCAAGGATGATATACCCCGAAAAAGAAAGAACCGCGGCCGTAAGCAGATACAAGTACCAGAAGATCATTTTCTATGGACAGTAGTCAGCAACATGAGCATTATACCCGTCGAATCCCGTAGAAAGATAGAGGTGGTCCGTACGAAGGATCAGAGTTTTCACACCCGGGAAGCCTTATTTTTTTCTTATACCCAAAACTCTTGGACATCTTTTTCGGCATTCAAAACATTTCTTTATCGTATATCCCTTTTCTGTCCTGAAATTTGAAATAGGCCTGCATTTTCTTTGAATTACAATTTCGCCAGTCAACGCATTTTGCGGACAGTTATCCAAACAAATCCTGCAATTTGGCGGACAAACTTCATAATCTGCAAGTGGGTCGGATTCGAACTTCTCATCCGTCAACAACGCTCCTAGTTGAATCATACTGCCAAAATATTTATTGATCAATAAATTATTTTTACCAAGCTTACCCAATCCCGTTAAACAACCAATATGCCTGTGAGATACTATTGCCCGTCCTTCCTGTTTCTCATTATCCCAGCATAAATATGGATCGTCTGTTGGTATCAAGACATTCTTTAACCCAAGTTTATCCAGCGCAATAGAAATGTCATAGGTTATTAAATCCATTTTTTGCATGGCAAGAGTATTCACATGCGAATAAGGCACAGGGTTTTCTGCAAAAAGAGTCTCTGAGGGTAGTTTAATTGCGAATGCGATAACGGTCTCTGTTTTCGAATAGATATCTCTAGGATGGAATCCTTTGGGGGCATTCTCAAATCGTTCTACGGATGCAATACCGCACAAGTCCACTCCATTTTTAAAAGAAGTTTCTTTTATCTTTTCTTTTGTAATCATGTTTTGCAATGTACCTCCTCGTTCAGACATTCTAGCAAATGGGGTTAAGTGAGAAAGAAATTAGAAACGGCCTGAGACAGCGCCGGGGCATGAAAACTTAACGACCATACTGCGCGTTTGTTTTACGGAGGGGCGGCGGCGGGTTTTCTGCTCGTTCCATTCGGAAGGTTTCAAGACCGGGGTCTGAAGCGTATCCCTCCGGGACGGCGGGTGATTGTTTGAGGCAAAAAACTTTGCTTTTTTGCCGAGTTCGCCCGCCGGCGGAAGACCCCGGTCTTCTTCTTTAGAAACCTGAACCCGGAACGAGCGGGAAACCCGTTGACGCCCCGACTGGGCTAACCTGCGGATTTATACCCGAAGCCGACAGCCGGCGTTACATTTGGGGGAGTTCAACCGAGGGTGTCTAGGATGAGGACGGAGGCGGCGAGGGCGGCGGTTTCGGCCCTCAGGGTGTGCCTGCCGAGGGTGAAGAACTTCGCGCCTTTTTCGGCCGCGTATTCGAGCTCGCCCTTGGTAAAACCGCCCTCGGGGCCGATGAACGCCCTAACGGACGGCGCGGCTTTCAGCTCAGGGGCGATGACCGAAAAATTACGGTACGCTTCCATCGAAGCGATGACCGCCGGAACGGGCTCAAGCAGGAGATCGTCGAATTTTTGCGGCTTCAGAAGCTCAGGGAAGGACGCACGTCCGCATTGCTTGCAGGCCGCCAGCAGAAGCTGATCGAACCGCCGGGCTTTCTCCGGCCAGGAGGAGAACCAGTCGAATTGCGTGCGGGAAGTCAGAACCGGCTGGAACGCCGCTACCCCGGCTTCCGTACAGTGCTCTATAACCGCCTCAGCAGCCGAACGCGACACCGGCGCGAAACACAGCACCAGACGCGTCTTAAAGACCGGGGCTGCCAGCTCGCTCTTTATCCTGCCGGAAACCAGCCCCCCCGCGTCTTCTATCACCCCGAGATAGCGGCGGCCCTTCCCGTCGAAGAGCTCTATCTCGTCGCCGGCGCGCATACGCGCCACGCGCGTGATGTGATGAGATTCATCTTCCCCGGCCGAAAAAAATCCGCCTTTTATACTGTCCGGCGGAATGAAATATTGCGGCATAGCATTTTACCGTAAAGGGTAAAGAGTAAAGTGTGAAGGGCAACGGAATACACCAGGAGAAAAAATCAAGTATCCAATCAGTAACGCTTTACCCTTTACGCCCTTTCATCCTAGGATTTTTTTAAAAAAACCTTTTTCCCCTTCTTTTTCCCTGACCGGCACCTCGTGCCCGAACGTCTTAGCCAATTCCTCCAGCAACTCCACCTGCCTGGGCGTAAGACAGGTCGGGACCTCAACCTCGGCCCTTACCAGCAGATCGCCGCGCTCCCTGGCGCCGGGCATCGGCATCCCTTTATCGTGTATCCTGAAAACTTTTCCGTGCTGGGTGCCGGACGGAATCTTGATAGTCACCTTGGGACCGTCGATGGACGGCACCTGCACGTCGCCCCCCAACGCGGCCTGCGAAACGGTCAGGCGGCAGTTATAAAGGAGGTCGGCGCCGTCGCGCGAAAAATGAGAGTGATGCTTGAGGCGCACCTGCACGTAAAGGTCGCCCGAGTCCCCGCCTTTGGGTCCCGCGTCCCCCGCGCCGGAAACCCGCATGGTGGTCCCTTCGTCGGCCCCCGCCGGGATCTTTATGTTCAGGGAGACCGCTTTCTTTTCCTGTCCCGAACCGCCGCATTCCCTGCACGGCGCCGTCACAACCTCGCCCTGCCCGCCGCAGTCCGGACAGGTCTGGCTGAAGGAAAAAAAGCCCTGCGCGTACTGCACGCGTCCCGCGCCCCTGCAGGTGGGGCATTTTTTAAGCCCGGTCTTAGGTTTGGCCCCGGTCCCGCCGCAAACCCCGCAGACCTCGGTCCTGTCGAAATTTACCGGCACCTTTACGCCGGTGAAGGCCTCCTCCAGCGAGATCTCAGCCTCGTACTTGAGGTCGGCTCCGCGACTCGAACGGGCACGCCTGTGGCCGCCGCCGGCGTCGGTGAAAAGATTGTCGAAGATGTCCCCGAAAATACCGCTCATATCGGCGCTCTGGAAGCCGCCGAAGCCGCCGCGTCCGCCGCCGGCTTTAAGTCCCTCGGCGCCGAACTGATCGTAGATTCGGCGCTTCTCGGTGCTGGACAGTACCTCGTACGCCTCGCCCGCCTCCTTGAACTGCGCTTCCGAATCCTTGTTGCCGGGATTCCGGTCCGGGTGACATTTAAGAGCGAGCTTTCGGAAGGCGGTCTTGATCTCCTGCTCGGAAGCGTTGCGCGGTACGCCTAAAGTCCTATAGTAATCGTTTGTAGACATAAGTTGCGGTGCAATAACGAAAAGCCGAGAGCGCCGGAAGAATTATACAAACTCTCCCGGCCTCTCAACTCCCCGTCCCTGATCCCAAACCCTGAATTTAAACTATTTTTTATTCTCGTCCACTACTTCCGCGTCGACAACATCCTCTTTCGCCCCGGCATGGGCGTGCTGAGGCTGGGGCCCGCCCTGGGCCTGGCCGCCGGCTTCCGGACCGGGGCCCGCTTTGGCCTGCGAAGCTTTATAAACGGCTTCGCCGAGCTTCTGCGAGACCTGCATCAGGTTGTCTTTGGTCTTCTTCATTTTGTCGACGTCGTCGCCCTTCAGCGCGTCTTTGAGCTCCGTAATGGCGCGGTCTACGGCCAGGCGCTCGTCCTGGGAGATCTTATCCCCGTGCTCCTTAAGAGCTTTCTCCGTCATATAAAGGACGCTGTCGCCTTCGTTCTTGGCCTCGACCTTCTCCTTGTATTTCTTATCCTG
>Ga0172379_10009966_pt1 | contig 11612 bp, 12 predicted proteins | sample GrowelOW334metaG_FD_119756 | JGI IMG/M metagenome (GOLD analysis project Ga0172379, IMG submission 119756) | Groundwater microbial communities from an aquifer near a municipal landfill in Southern Ontario, Canada - Groundwater well OW334 metaG | ecosystem: Environmental > Aquatic > Deep... | reverse complement strand
TTCGCTCACCTTTTCTCGACCACCACCTCGCGGAATTCGCTTTTAATCTTCCGACAGAATACAAAATCGACGGACAATCGGGGAAAAAACAAATAAAAGAACTTCTTTTGGAAATAATGCCGGGAAAATTCGTACATAGAAAAAAACGCGGATTCGGAGCGCCGGTTGGAATTTGGCTTCAAAAACCGGAAATAAAAAACTTCATATATCGTGAAATATTACAGAAAGATTCTTTTTTATTCACATTGTTTAAAAATGAAAACTTCAAAAAAGTTTTTACAGATTTTTACGAAAAAGATAAAAAAATTCTCAAATACCAAGCTTGGGTTTTACTTTCTCTTGAATTATGGATCGCTTCACATTCTTAATAAAATGAACAACATTGCTTATAAATATTTTACCGCTTATTGCAACAAAATCACCAACAAATTGTTTGGCGTTGTACATCTTCGCACGCACAAAAAAAAGAAAGGTTCGATACTTCTCTCTTTTATAACCGGTCCATTCACCCGTGCTCCAAATGAATATTTTACCGACCCGCACGCTCATTATTGGGTATGCGCTGAAATAGCTCGTTTGTTTTTAGAACGCGGATATGATGTGGATTGTATTGATTTGAATAATGAACATTTTATTCCAAAGAAAAACTATGTCGCGTGCATTGATCTGCATCACAACCTTGAACGACTTTCTCCTCTTCTTCCTCCGAATTGCATTAAAGTTATGCATATTGCGTCCTCCGAACCAAAATTCCAAAATAATGCGGAACAAAAAAGGATTGCGGAGTTTTCAAAAAGAAGAAAGGCCGTTGTTACGACGCGACGGGTGGATACGATATCAAATAATCCAAAATATGCGGATTTTCTCGAAGGATATGGTAATGAAACCGTCCATAGTACCTACAAAGCTTTCGGAAAAAAAATAATTTCCATACACGTTCCCGTGATGAAAACGTGCGACTTTCCCGTCAACAAAGATTTCAAAAATATAAAAAAACATTTTCTCTGGTTTGGTGGCGGAGGCGCGCTTCTCAAAGGGTTGGATCTGGTTATTGAAATTTTCGCCTCAAATCCCGATATGCAATTATCAATAATAGGACCGGCTTCGTATGAAAAAGATTTTGAAAAGGCCTATGCGAATGAATTAAAATTACCTAACATAACACAATACCCACGTCCAAAATTTACAAAAAACGGAGAAATTCAAATTGGAGAGAAAAAACTCACTGAAATTCTCAACCAATGCGTTGCCATCGTGTACCCATCCGCATCCGAGGGGACTTCAGGTTCAGTACTACAAGCTCTACACTCGGGGCTTATTCCCATTGTAAGCAAGGAAACTGGGATCAACGCCGAAGAAGCCGGTGGTATAACACTTCATTTATGTGCTCTTGCCGAAATACAAACGGCAATAAAAAAAGTTTCAGAAATGAACACTGAAGAAATAGAAAAAAGAGCAAAGACAGCATGGAATTACGCAAGAAAATATCATACAAAAGAAAACTTTAGCAAAGAATATACATCGTTTATTGATACGATTCTTAAATTATAAAAAATGAATCCTCTTATTTCCGTTATTATACCAGCCCACAACAACTCCGCCGACGTCGGCGAAGCGATTGATTCCTTGCTTGATCAAACCTACAAAAATTTGGAAATTATCATCGTTGATGATAATAGCACCGACGGTACCCTTTCAATCGCAAAAGAATATGAAAAAAAAGACTCGCGCGTTTTCGTATATTCCCTGCCGTTTGACGATCCGAACAGAGTTAACAAAAGAGGAAGAAATATCAATGCTGGTTATTCCGCAAGAAATTACGCTTTTGAAAAAATTCACGGCGAATGGATTACTTTTCAAGATGCCGATGATATTTCGCTTTTAAACAGAATAGAAGTTCAACTCGCTCTTGCTGAAAAATATCAAGCCGTGAGCGTTTGCTTGGATTGGCAACAATATAAAAAAGAACTCATCGGAAAAAAATTAAACACGGAAGAAATTTTCAAAAATGGAAAAGATTTGATTGTTCCGAAAGAAAAAATAACCGCTTTGGCAAAAAAGACAAAAGGGGTTATAATCCCATTCTTAGGTCCGCTCAATTCCATTATTCCTTTTGAATGGAAAAGAACGCGAATTATCAACAAACTTTTTTTCGGATCGCTTGAACAATACCCGGGTACGGGAAACAGTCCACTTTTCAAACGTGAAGTGATTGAAAAAGTGAAATTCCGCCCGCTCAAAGACCGCATCTGGCCCTCTTTTATGGGTCGAGGCGCCGACCGTGATTTTAATTTTCAGGTCGCCGAAACATTTAAAAACAGCATTACGGTCTATTTACCTTTATATTTATGGAGAGTAAACAAACAAAATCCGAGATACGAAAAATATGAAAAATATATAATTTAGCGTATGAAATTCAGCATCATCACGCCCGTTTATAACGGCGAAAAATATCTTGAAGAAACGATACAAAGCGTTCTTTTGCAAGAAGGCGATTTTGAGATTGAATATATTATTCAAGATGGAAAATCTGAAGATAAGACAATGGAAGTTGTTAAAAAATATGATGCTCTTCTTAAAGAAAAAAAATATCCTCTAAAATGCAAAGGAATAACTTTTTTATGGTTCTCGGAAAAAGATAACGGAATGTATGATGCGATCAATAAAGGATTTCGACATGCCACAGGGGATATTTATGCCTATATCAATGCGGATGATTTTTATCTTCCGCAGGCTTTTTCATCGGTTTCAAAAGTTTTTGAAAAATACAAAGATATACTTTGGGCAAAAGGAATAACGGATTATTTGGGAAAAGGCGCCACAACACCCGCGAAAGGAACCTGCTTTTTATACAATCAAAAATGGATACAAAGGGGGATTTACGGAAGAAATGCCCATTTCATACACCAAGACAGTGTTTTTTGGAAAGCGGAATTATGGAAGAAATCGGGAGAAATAAAAAATACGCTCCGCTACGCCGGCGATTATTATCTCTGGTTGCAATTTGCAAAATATGCTTCGCTTTATTCCGTCAATAAAGAGGTGAGTTGTTTTCGGACAAGAGAAAGACAATTAACCGAAGAAATGACAAAATATCGGGATGAACAAGCGTCTCTTTCCAAAGAACGAGGATTTCTCAATTTCAAAATCAAACTGTTTTTTTGGGCAAAACAACGCTTCGTTAAAAACATCTACTCTCCGTTTTTTATATTTCTGTATGGAATTCTTTTTCAGGACAAACAAACTTCATATATTGAATTTGATGAAAGGAACGAACTGTGTATAAAAAAGACGAAATCGTATATAATACCATAATGAAAAAAATAAAAAAATTCCTGCGAAAAATACCGGTAATCAAAAAGACTAAAATAATAGTCGAAACGTTTCGTCATCGTTATTCCCTCGCCGTGCGCGCGAATTCCATTTTTTCTTTTTTTTCCGATTATCAAAAATACCGGAAACTTCAAAAAAACAACAATTTTTCTCTGGAAACAAAAAATCTCTATCCACGCATATATGACAAAACGACAAACACCCCCGTTGACCCGATTTATTTTTATCAAAATTGCTGGTGCGCAAAAAAAATATTTGAGGCAAAACCGGAGAAGCATTTTGATGTCGGTTCCTCTGCGGAATTGGTCGGCATTCTCTCCGGATTCGTACCGACAACAATGGTGGATATACGCCCGCTTCCCGTCCGTTTAAAAAATCTTTCTTTCGTGCAAGGCTCCATACTGAACCTCCCTTTTTCCGATAATGGAATTTCTTCCCTCAGCGCCATTTGTGTTATTGAGCATATCGGACTTGGCAGGTATGGCGACCCTCTTGACCAATTTGGCTCTGAAAAATCAGCAAAAGAACTTCAAAGAGTAGTCAAACCTGGTGGTTCCTTATATATTTCCGTTCCGATAGATTCAAAAAATACCGTTTATTTTAACGCACACAGAGCCTTTACCAGAGAACATTTGTTGCGTCTTTTCTCAAGTCTCACTCTTGTTGAAGAAAAATATGTTTATGGATATGATGTATTTGATTCGTATGACACGTCAAAAGGATTTGGAACAGGGTTGTTTCATTTTAAAAAATCACAGTAAATATTTATGAAAAATTTTATAAAAAATATCACTCCGCCGATTTTGTATCAATGGCTCCGAAAACTTTTTTTGAAACCGAGAATCTATACGCCAAGATGGAATACCCTTGCGTATGCGCCCCTCAAAGGAATACAAATGTATTTTGACCCGACGGGACCGTGGCAATCAAAAATCATAAACAATACCTACGATTCTTTTTTGTTCAAACGAATAAGTCAATTAAAAATGGAGGGAAAAATCGTCTACGATATAGGCGCTCATATAGGATTCCATTCTCTCTATTTTGCTCGTCTTGTCGGACCGAAAGGAAAAGTGTATGCCTTCGAGCCAAACCCGAAAAATATCGAACGGCTCAATTTGATACGCGAAAAAAATCCCGATATAAAAAATATCATCACGGTGTGCGACGTCGCCGTTTCAAACGTATCGGGCAGTGAAACATTCAGTATGAGCGATGAAGTGGAAAGCGGAAGAAGTTCGGGAAGTTTTATTGATACCGCCGATACTATTTGGGAAAGAAGCGCTTTTGCATCAAGAGGTTTTAACGAGATACAAGTAAAAACGGTTCCCATGGATCTGTTCAAGAAAGAATTGCCTATTGAAGATGCTCCCGATGTAATAAAAATAGATGTTGAAGGCGCTGAATCGCTGGTTCTTTCCGGCGCAAAAAACACCCTGCTCGAAAAAAAACCGATTATTTTTCTTGAAGTACACTCCATGCAAAATATGTTTGATGTGGTATCTTTTCTCACTTCGCTTTCGTATGGGCTGGAAATAATCAACAAAGAACAAGACGGTCGTTGTTTTATAGAGGCTCGACCGAAAAAATTATGAAAAAAATAGTCATAATGCAAACCTCCGGCAATGAACTTGCCAATCAACTTTGGAACTACATAAGCATATACGCCTATGCTAAAGAAAAAGGGTACGAACTTGAAAATCCGGCTTTTTTTGAGTATGGGAATTATTTTACCATGAAAGAGGAAAATCCCATTTTCAGATTTTTTTTCTTTGCTCCATTTACAAATTACACCAAAAGAAAAACCGCTTTTCGGAGAAAGGTTTGGAGAAAACTGTATTTTTGGTATGTGCGCATTTCCTTTTATTTTTCAGAAAAACATTTTTTTTCTTACAAAAATTCGGAAAACAAACCGTACTATCTGTCGCCGACCGAAAAATCTTTCGGTAAACTGCAAGAGATGGAAACAAAAAATGAGGATATATATCTTGACAGTTGGCTTTTCCGAAATCCCGTCGGCATAGAAAAATACCGCAAAGAAATCACGGGATATTTCAAACCGCGAAAAGACATTGAAATACTTGTTTCTTCTCTCGTAAAAGAGTGGCGCGCGCAACACAAAACTCTCATCGGAGTTCACATCCGCCAAGGAGATTATCGTTCGTGGAAAAACGGTGTTTACTTTATTGAACAAACGCGCATTCGCGAAATTATCGACGAATATCTTTCCGTTTTTAAAAAAAATAAAGATGAAATTTTATTTGTTATTACTTCCGATGGTTTAATCGATGAAAAAATTTTCGAAGGACTAAATTTTGCAGTGAGTAAACAAAACGCCGTAACCGATTTGTTTCTTCTTGCTTCCACGGATACTATTATCGGTTCCAATAGCACATTTGGCGCCTTTGCTTCCTATTATGGCAATATACCGCTTATCGTCATGCAAAATACCCCCATAGACTGGGAGTATTACCGCGACAAAACGAAATATTTTGAAAATGAGTATTGCACGATGGTGCATTACTGACCAATAAAACAAAAAATTCTTTTCGCCCTTTCTCGCCACGTGTGATGCAAAACTTCTCGATAGGCATTTTCCGAAATCTTTTCGGAATGTTCTTTGTTTTGAATGGCATTCAATATTCCTTTTGTCAAAGAACCCGCATTGTCGGGAAAAACAATAATAGCTGTTGTTTCATCGACAATTTCGCGAATGGAAGGAATATCGGTTGCCACCACGGGGCGCCCGCTTGCCATATATTCAAAAAGTTTCATCGGCGAGGTATAATATTTTGAGATCTTTTCTTTGGCGGTATTCGGTAACACCAAAAGGTCGGCTGCTTTTTGCCAGATGGGAATTTCTTGATGTTTCCTGTTCCCTACTATTAAAACACGAGAATCATCCCCATATTTTTTTCGAAAAGCAACTACATCCGTTTCCGTACCTCCTACAAAAACAATCAGATATTCAGGAGGAAGAAGTTTTGCCGATTCCGCTAACGTATCAACCCCTTTCCATCCGTACAAATGCCCCGTGTAAACGGCTATTTTCTTATCAAGTGGAAGATTCAGCTTTTTTCTTGCATCTTCTTTTGTTATTTCAATATCAAAATCACGCACATCCACAGCGTTTGGTTCATGTAATATTTTTTCGGAACTTATTTTAAACAGCTCATGCAATCGTGATATTTTCCATTTATTATGAACGAGAGCAAAACGAACTCTCTTTAAAAACACGCCGAAAAGCGCAAGTTTGCTTTCGGGAAAATCATGCATTTCATAAAAAGTATTTTTGAAAAAAAACGTCGCAAAAAAAAGCGGTAAAGATTCATTGGAATAGATAATGTCATTTTTTTTCGCTTTGAACAAAAGATACAATGAAGAAGAAACGGAAAAGAAAAAATATCCGAGAAAGAAAAAAAGTTTTTTAAAAACTCCCAAAAAAAGGAAATCAAGAGTAGGAAGAAAAACAACCGTAAAATTTTGTTGTATGTGATAATACTCAAATGGATCCGTCTTTTCACGCAAAAATCGGCGCGGGGCGAGTAAAACGACACGCAATCCTTCTTCAGCGAATGCTTCGCAACTTTTGGCGGCAAAAAGAGACGCCGCTTTTTCACTCGGAAATCTGCCGTAAAAAAGAAGAAAAAGTGTCTTCATATGCTTCATTATACCAAATTTTGTGCTATAATAAAAGGTAATTATGAAATTCTTCTATATCAGCACCGGAGACAAATATCCGCCGAATAAACACCTTATAGACGGCTTCGCAGAAAACGGCCACGAAGTTTTTGAGTTGATAAAAAAAACACGCGAAGCCGAAAAATATTCCGAATTTTTACAACGTTTCAGAGAAGAAACTCGAGAATACGACGTGATATTCGTCGGTTATACCCTTCCACTGCTTGTTCCGCTCTTACGACTTCTCTCTCGAAAAAAAATAATTTTCAACGCCGTTTCTTCGCAGTATGAAGCCAATATACTATCAAGGGGTATTGCTCGTCCGTGGTCTTTCACTGCTTGTAAATCGTGGATTATCGATTTCGTTTCTTTTCATTTTTCATCATACGTGCTTCTTGAAAGTAACGCTCAAATTGATTTTGTGCGAAAACTTTTTTTTGTTCCAAAGAAAAAGCTGATACGCTCATGGACGGGAATTGACGAAGAGGTATTCTTTTTTGATCCCGCCGTAAAAAAGAACCCGGAATTCACCGTTTTGTTTCGTGGCAGATTTCTTCCCGAGTCCGGAATACTTACTGTTATCGAAACGGCAAAATTGCTCGAAAATAAAGGCGTTCATTTTATCATCATCGGTCATGGTTTTTTATATAAAGAAGTGGGAGCGCTCTCCGAAAAACTTTCTCCGAAAAATGCGATTTTTATTTCGCACACGCTTTCGCCGAAAGAAATTCGAGAGTATATGCTTTCTTCTCACATAAGCTTGGGGCAACTTGCCGACCATCCGCGACTTTCACGAACTCTTCCTTTCAAACTTTTTGAGTCACTTGCGCTCAAACTTCCCTATCTTACCGGTAGAAATGCGGGCGTGCTGGAACTTTTGAAAGAAAACGAAACCTGTCTCGCGGTACATCCGAGCGACGCAAATGATCTCGCAAAAAAGATTTTATTTTTAAAAGAACATCCGGAAATACTTCAACAAATCGCAAAAAATGGATATTCTCTCTATGCGGAAAAACTTACCTCAAAAATACTCGCACAAGACATACTTAAAAAAATACGGTAATATATATGTATGAAATACGACTTTTGCACGGTTACCGATAAAAACTATGTTTATAAATGGCTCGCTCTGTGCCATTCCATAGACCGCCATATGCCCGATTCAAAAATATGGGTGCTTTGCCTTGATAACGAATCAAAAACCGTAATAAACAAACTTGGCAGAAAAAATATAGAAACCGTGAGCATTGCGGGTATGAAGTACCCCGAACTTGAAAAGTTAAGAGAAACGAGAACAAAACAAGAATTCGCGTGGACGTGCAAGCCCGCCATTATGAACTATCTTTTAACGGAAAAAAACGTAAAAGAAATGGTTTTTGTTGATGCGGATCTTTTTTTCTATTCTTCCGTCGATCCGATTTTTGAAAAATATAAAGATGCGTCAATCCTTATCACTTCCCATAAATTTTCAAAAAAGAAAGCGTATATCGCGGATATCGTCGGTTATTACAATTCCGGTTTTATTATTTTTCGAAATGACGAAATAAGCCGAGCGTGCGTTCTCAAATATAAAAATCAGTGTATCGACTGGTGCTACAATTACCACGACAATGGTCGACACGGAGACCAATCCTATCTCAAGACGTGGCCCAAAGAATTTAAAAAAGTTGAAGAAATTTCTGAAAAAGGAATAAATCTTGGAACGTGGAATCTCGAAAGATACCGCGTACAAAAAAAGGACGCTATGTTTTATATTGATGATGAACCGCTTATCTGTTACCACTTTCACGGTCTCATTGCCTATCTCGGGAAAAATGCTACTATAAAACTCTATCCAATCACCGTTCATCATAAAAAAATATACGATTTTTATTTGAAAGAACTCCAAAAAGCGTACGACGAAATACTTGCGGTTGACCCAGAATGGAAACTCGGCTTCGCCAAAAAACTTTCTTTCTTACGCATTATCAAACAATATATTACTCAAAAAATAAGAACTTTATGTCTTCACACCCATTAAGAAAAGCACTTTGGAAAATCGGCCTTGATGTACGGCGTTATCGTCCGGAACCGGATCATCTTATCTGGCTCAAAGAAGCCGGGATAAAAACTGTCCTTGATGTCGGGGCGAATGTGGGCCAGTTTGCACACGAAATCCGTATAGATCTTCCGCGCGCTTTCATTTACTCATTTGAACCGCTCAAAGATTGTTACGACGAGCTGGTAAAATCCATGAAGGATGATGGGAGATTTAAAGCTTTCCATTTTGCTCTCGGTGATAAAAACGAAGAAATCGTGATGCACAAAAACGATTATTCTCCCAGCTCTTCCATTCTGGAAATGGATGAAAAACACAAAGATCTCTATCCTCACACAAAAAACACGAAAAATGAAAAAATAACCGTTCGGACGCTAGATGGGCTAAAAGAATTTTCCACACTACCCAAAAAAGAAATCCTGCTTAAAATTGATACTCAAGGGTACGAAGATAGAGTTTTACGAGGAGGAACAATGTTTCTTTCGCACGTAAAAGTAATATTAGTGGAAACATCATTTGTCACTCTATATAAAAACCAATACCTCTTTGATGATATTTATAAAATGTTGACAGGGCTTGGCTTCGTCTATAAAGGTGGTATGCACCAGCGGTTTGATACAAAAAAAGGAGGAAACCTCTTTGAAGATTCCATCTTCGTAAGAAAATAAATTTTCCGTCTCGTTATTTTTCCGCGGTTACTACATAACCCAGAGGATAATATTTCGCGGAAAAAATTTTCCCTTTTTTAAAAAAAGAGAAAAAATGATCTAAAATTTTTGATGTTCCCTGCGCTATGCGACACACAATCGGTATTTTCTGAAGCATATTGTGTTTTAGATTTGTTGTCGCGCCCATAATCCCGCTTCCAAGAGGAATAACGGTGATATCCGTGAATCCTGCATCTCGAAGAATCCTTTTAAGCGTTTCTTCCGTAAATCTCCAATAATCATGAGGACAGGGGTGGTATGCGATAAGAAAAGGCACGGCGATAACCATCTTCCCCCCTCTTTTGAGCACCCGATGGCTTTCTAGAAGGGTGTGTTTGTAGTCAAAAAGATGTTCCAAGATATTGATGGCTAAAATTCCGTCATATGTTTCTTTTTCAACAGGCCATGGTTTTTCCAAGTCAAAAGAAACCGTATTTCCATAGCTCTCATCTATATTGTTTATGTCTATCGAATGGGTTCCTTGTATAAGCGACAGGTAGCCCGCCTTCGATGAACCTCCTATGTCCAAAATTCTCCCATTGAGGATCATTTTAGACAATTCAAGATATATTTCTTGTCTCCAGATGCTTTTGGTGCTCATTGGAATAGATTAATAAAGATTTTTACCACTTTTGCAACGTCAAACTCTTCGGCGCGTTCGCGAAGAACTTTCTTCGTTTTTTCGAGTTCTTCCGGTTTTTGAGATAAAAGAAGATTAAGAGCAGAAACAAATCCTTGGTTGTCGTTGGGATCAAGGATAAATGCTTTCATTTCTTTTGGGACAATTTCTACCACGGAACCTACATCGCTTACCACAACAGGTACGCCGGAAGCCATTGATTCCAGAATTACGCGAGGGAAACCTTCTTCTTGAGAGGGCATAAAGAAAATATCGGCGATGTTAAAATATTTTTGGATATTATGATTTGGGATACTGCCGACAATACGAACGTAGGCGGAAAGTTTTTCGGTTTTGTTTACCCTCTCTCGAAGGCTGACTTCATCGGGACCGCTTCCCGCAACAATCACAAAAAAATCTTTTCGTAATTTTAACAATTCACGAACAACAGGAAGTATCATTCGTGTTCCCTTTCGAACGGAAAGATGATGTACGAAAAAAATAACTTTGCGGTCTTCCGGAATGGCGAGTTCATGTTTGAAAATACTTTTATTTGAAACTTTGTGGAATCGTTCGTTATCAACCCAATTCGGCAGTACTTTTATTTTTTCTCGCGGAATTTTATACACCCGAACATATTCATCGCCCAGCTTTTCCGTTCCAGTTACGAGAAAGGTAATAAGATGATACGTGAGCCGTTCAAATCGCTCGCGAAAATATGAACGTGTATATTTCCACGGTTCCCCGCAATTCCAATAAAATACTCGTCCGCCAAAAACTTTTACAATAACGGAAGCAGTGAGAGCTGAAAAGAAAGAATAGTGAACATAAAAATCACGATACCCATGAAAACGCGCCCAAAATAACCACCATTTTAATTTTATGGAACGCAGAATGAGATTCGTCGAACCGATAACTTTTATCTTCTTGCAACCAAAAACTTGCCCTGAGCCGGGTCGAAGGGTTCCCTTTTCTATGATAAGAAAAATATCAAGCTCGTCACTTGATACGCGCAAAAGTTGTCCGATATACGAAAAATGCGTATCATCATCTTCGCGATATTCCGGCAGAATATAACAAACTTATGTGGGTGTGAAAGTTTCATCTTTTATTTCTCCTGAGCGAGGGCTAATAATTTTGAGGCGTGAGCGGAGAGGGAATATTTGGTGAGGTCTTTGTTGGTATTTTTTCTTAACGTTTCGTAGAGTTCCCTATTGTTTATTATTTCTTCCAT
>Ga0172379_10009965_pt1 | contig 11612 bp, 11 predicted proteins | sample GrowelOW334metaG_FD_119756 | JGI IMG/M metagenome (GOLD analysis project Ga0172379, IMG submission 119756) | Groundwater microbial communities from an aquifer near a municipal landfill in Southern Ontario, Canada - Groundwater well OW334 metaG | ecosystem: Environmental > Aquatic > Deep... | reverse complement strand
CACCCCCTCAATCGAATGGACGAGTGATGAAAGTAGCATTAGTAATAAAGACTTATTGAATTTAATTTTTCCACCGCTGCTAGTAGCAGTAAGTAAGGTGGAAGCAAAGATAATGACAAAGAAAGCCAAGTATTGCAGTGGGGTCAATCTTTCGCCAACCACAAAGAAGGCAAGAATCGGCACAAATATTTTACCCAGGGAAAATAATGAAGCGACAATCGAGGTGTCATCCTCTTTAAGGGCCTTGTAGTAAAAAATTAAGGTTAGAAAATCCAGGCAGGCGATGATTGGAAAAAACAGCATGATTCCGAGAGGGAAAATCACTGGTAATCTATATAACAAAAGAAAAGGTAAAAATAGCAGTTCCATGATTCCAGAGTAAAACAATAAAATCCAGGGATTATGGAATTTATTATTTGTAAGATGTCCGTCAATGATATTCCCCAGGCCGTCACCGACGGCAGGTATTAGGGCAAATAAGAGCCAGAGCATAAAGTGTGACTTTATTAAGTTTTTTAATTCTGTATTTCAGTAGTTGCCTTTCCGTTGTCCCTCCTTTATTTGAAACTCTAGTTTGTTTCTAACTTAGAATCAACCGGTCTAAATCTAACTACACTCGGTACCGGGCTAAAACTATCATAAAGTAAATTGTCATTCCAGTTGGCGTAAATACCAGTCGAGGGACCCCCGTCCAGATTTAAGACATTCGACAAGTTAATTCTAGTATTTAACAAGTAATTCATAAATTCATACAAACTAATGTTTGTATTAACCACAATTAGGTAAACATTGTTATTTTTGTCTATCCCCACTGCTGTCCGGCGGGCCTTTTTACCGGAGTCGGTTTTAATGGCCGGCTCGGAATTTTTTATGAGAAAAGGAAAACTCTGCAGGGCCGAATAGATATTTTCCGTGGAGGTAACCGGCTGTATGTTAGTGTCTCTAAGCAAAATTTTTCCGTCGTCAATAATTAATAGTCCAGATTTATCTTGGTCAAACATTTTGTCCCCGATCCTTTTACCATCTATAACCAAATATCCCGAAGGGGAGTGGTCTTCATTAAAATAACCGCCATTAATAATTATTTCCTCGCCTCCGCTTTTCCATTGGGAAACAATTTTCGCTTCGTTGTTATATTCAACCGAGGCGCTGTATTTCTCTGGTACAAATTTAATTATAGTCAAAAGTTTTTTTGCCCGCGCTTCATTCGTTTCAGCTTGGTTTGAAAAACGGTCATACAGACCTAAAATATATGACCAAGTTAAACCCGACTCTCGCACTAACCTACTGGTCCGGGTGTAGAATTTAGTAAAAAAATCTACTTGCTCTAACGGCGTTAACCCCAGTTCATTTACTGCCACTCCCTCCCCGGTTATCCCCTGACGTTTGCACATGTACAAAGAACGAGGCAGATGAAATTTTTGTGTTAAAAAAATCGCTTCCTTATATCCCAATTGGCTAAAATGTTTACAGGCATCGTTAGTGTCAAAGCCAAAATAGTCAGTAATTACTTTGTCTTCCGGTACCCCGTGGTCGACAGCAAATTGTTTTAAAGTAATTACTTCGTTATTGCTCTCATTGGTACCCGAGATAAAAATTTTATTAATTTTACCTTCCTTAAATAATTCAACTGCCGCCAATATTCTTTGGGTAGCGACTGGACTTAGGGTACTGTCTGAATACACTTTTGCACCAAAGACAACGGCTAGCTCTTTGTTTTTTACAGCGGCCACTGAACTAACTATATTTTTATTAAAGTAAATCCTGATTATTGTTTGTGGAAGAAAAAACAATAATATGGCGAGGAAGATAATAACTAAACTTTTTTTAAACATAGTATATTCAGAGAAGTTTATCAACTTTAAATTGGTACGACAGCGATATTTTAGAATATTATTTACTTTTTGTCTATCACTTTAAATAGTTTCTGTTCCTTCTGGGTAATCGCGGTAAAACAAATATTTTACGTTTTTAAAGACCGGCACCGTTTTAATCGTGCGTATATCTTCTCCAAAGGATTCGTAAAGTTCTTGTAATATTTTAGTGGTGTCGGCATTCTTTTCTACCTCAACACCGATTTCAAAATCCCATTCGCCAATGCACTCGACAAGGTGAATAATATTTTGGTGTTTTTCAGAAAAATTCAAAAGTTGTTTTTTAAGTTTTTTAGGCAAACCTTTGGCATAAATTAAAAAATTAAAGGTTTGCATTCTAAGTTTGGTTGGATCTACAAAATAGACATAACCTTTTAATATCTCCTTTTTTTCTAAAGCATTAACTCGTTTATTAAGAGTGGAAAAAGGGATTTTTAAGGTATTTGCTAGCTCGCGCCGGGAGTGATCAGGATAAGTAGCAGTGGCCCAAAGGATTTTTTTATCTAGGTCGTCAAGTATTACTATTTTGTCCGGTGTCTCAACGGAGATATTCATTGGTACGGTTTGCGGGTGCAAGTATTTTCGATTGAAACGAACAAAAGAAGTGTGGAGACTGAAAGATTTTTGAAAAAATACATCGCCAAATTTTTCTGATAGTTCATTCAAAAAATTTAAAAATTCCGGAAGAGTTTTTACATACATTGCTAGGCCATATTGAAAATCGCCTCCTAGTTCTCCTACCCAAGTTACTACCGGCGAAGTGAGCAGATAATCCAATATCTCCTTTCGTTTGTTGGATTGGCCGGTGGCGAGAGAAAAATACAAAGCAAAATCTAAGTATCCTAGTTTTTTCATATCAATAAAGGGTACTTTTTTAATTATATCTAATTGCTGAAGCCGGTGAAGAGCGTAGTGGATGGTGTGACTTCGGAAATTGGTCTGTTTTTGTAGTTTGGTAATAGGAGTTTCAGCATCGAGTTCCACCAGGCTTAAAATTTGGCTTTGTTGGTCAGTAATTGCCATAGTGATTAATATTTAGGCAATAAATATAATCAAAATAACAAATAATGTATTATTTGTCAATATAAGATTACTTTATCCTTACTCTAGAACCCAAAGGAGAGAGTATGGATCATAAAGCACAGTTGCTCGGGGCGGAAGAGCTGGGCGAAGCTGTCTCATGCTTTGCCGAGGCGATGGCCAGTAAATGGCCTGGTGTTACTAAAGAAGAGGCGACGCAATGGGTGACAGGTGAATTTAGCCACCCCAAAAGTCTGGTTTTTGGTGTGGTTAAACAGCGTCAAATATTAGCTGTCTGTTGTCTCGCACCGCTAACCTTAGTTCTCGATGAACTACCAGAAAATGAAAGGACGCTTTTAGAAAAAGGGTTGGTTACTCTCGCGTCACTTGAAACAGCTTGGCATTTCGGTGGGATGGGGGCGCGACCAGAGTGGCGAGGTAGGGGGTTGGGGAATCTTTTCTTAGAAGAAGTACTCACTTCTTCTAAGACGTGTGGCAGGTTGGTGGTGGCTCAAACGGCTAGGCCCGATGAAAAATTTCCTTCGCATATTCTCGGTTGGCTCAAGAGACATGGGGCCAGGGAGCTAGTTCTTTCCGAGAAGTTTTACTATGCTCCAGACCTGGAAAAGGTCTGGGTGTGGTGGAATTTTTAATAAAAGGCTCGCCTTGGGCAAGCGAGCCGCTTTCTATTTTTATATGTCGCAACAGTACAAATATTTTTTACCAATCGGCGTATTTTTTGTCGCAGCCTTAATGATCTCTAATACGGTAGCAGGTAAGTTGATCCAAATAGGATCTTTTACTTTTAGTGGGGCAATAATAATATTTCCCATTAGTTATATTTTCGGTGATATTATGACTGAAGTTTATGGTTATCGGGCATCACGTAAGATAATCTGGTTGGGATTTGGTTCTTTGGTTTTAATGTCTCTGTTTTATTTTATCGTCCAGTTGTTGCCACCAGCCTCGTTTTGGCCATACCAGCAGGCTTTTGTTTCTATACTTGGGGTGGTGCCGCGTTTAGTCTTGGCCTCGATAGTCGGATATTTTTGTGGTGAATTTTCCAATTCGTTTATTTTGTCAAAAATGAAAATATTTACCAATGGTAAATATCTCTGGACCCGAACGATCGGCTCAACAATTGTCGGCGAGGGAGTTGATACAATACTTTTTGCCCTTATTGGTTTTCTTGGTGTTGTTTCACTAATACAGCTGCCAAGATTAATTATTTCTGGTTACTTATTTAAAGTTTTGTATGAGGTGGCAGCGACTCCTTTAACTTATTATATCGTCAAAAAATTAAAACAAACTGAAGGAGTTGATATGTATGATCGTGGAGTGAAATATAATCCGTTTGTAATTTCTGAGTCTTAATTTTTAAAATAAAAAAAATCGACATAAAATCAAAAACCCCATCGTCCTGGTGGGATTTTCGGAAGCCGCCCCTACTTAACAGCTTCACGGGCTAGCCTATTTTACTAGGCAAGTAGATATAAACATTCGTTTATATTACCTTTCACCAGTTGCCATAATGGTAGGTGAAAGCCAACTTCTAAATCAACTGTAACAATTCATACTAAATTAGTCAAATATAGTTATCCACAGTTGACCTAGGCAGCGGTTTTTTTGGTTATCCTGATTTGTCCGATTTTGTGTTTTGTTGCTTTTAGGACTTTAAAAGCGTATACTCTAATAGAGGGGATTGATTTATTTAATTCTTATTGTTATGGACAAAAATAAGCGCTTAATTATTGGGGTTGTTGTTCTTTTTGTCGTGGTAATCGGTGGTTTCCTCTTAGCTCGCGGTTTAAGCGATGAAGACACCTGGGTTTGTGAAAATGGACAGTGGGTGCGCCACGGTAACCCAAGTAGCCCCGCGCCAACGGAAGTTTGTGACGGAGCAGTAGCCGTCGACTATACGGGGAAAATTACCGAAAATTACGCAGGTTCAAACATGGGGTTTGTCGTAGATGATAACCAGGAAGTTAAAGAAGTACAGTTAAGCGAATTCACGGTAGTGTATGACCGTGACGGCAAGGTTATCGACGCTGGGTATATCCGACCGGGGTTTGGGGTACAAGTTAAGGGTGATGAGCGAAACAATATTATTTCCGCTCGAGAAATACGAATTATAGATGAAGTGAATGTCGTGGTTTATGAGCCAAAGGTTGGAGAGACTATTGGCTTGCCAGTTGTTATTAAAGGCGAAGCGCGCGTATTTGAAAATACTTTTAATTATCGGATTAAGGATGGCACAGGAAAAATTTTGTGGGAGAGTTTTGGTATGACCGAGGCCCCGGACGCCGGCATCTTTGGCGCGTTTACCGTTCAAGCAAATTATACCAAACCTGGTACAAGTGAAGGAACGATCGAAGTTTTTGAATATTCTCCGAAAGACGGTGAAGAAGTTAACAAAGTAGTTGTTCCGGTTCGTTTTGGCGCGGTAGAGGATATGATGGTTAAGATTTTTTTAAGCAACCGTAAGAGCGACCCTAACTTTTTAGATTGTAGTAAAGTTTATGCTGTCGAGAGGCGAGTGGCGAAAACTACTGGTGTTGCTCGCGCGGCGTTGGAAGAATTACTAGGTAGTGTCGGAAGAAATGAATCTGAATTGGGATATTTTTCCAATATTCCTTCGGGGGTTCAGATTAAAAGCTTAACCATTGAAAACGGAGTGGCCAAAGTAGATTTTAGTAAAGAGTTAGAACCCGGCGGCGGTTCGTGCCTGGTTACGGCTATTCGCGCCCAGATTGAGCAAACCCTGAAACAATTTCCCACAGTCACTGTAGTTGAGATTTCAATTAATGGCAATAAAGACGAGATACTTCAGCCTTAATAATTGACCAGATAAGAAATTAGCTATATAATGGTATAGCTAATTTTTTTTAAATCATTTTATTATGCAAGACCTGCAAGAAATATTTAATCGGATTAATGAAACCAGGAAGAAACAGAAAGATATTCGTAGTGCTTACAAAGATGCCCTCGCTACTTCGGAAGAATACCAAGATGTTTTAGAAAAAATTAAGGTTTTGCGCGATCGTAAGAAACAGATTGAAGGAACAATTAAAGAAGAATTTAATAGCGAGTTTCAAAAGTTAGATGGTTACCGGTTAGAACTAACGTCTGACGCGATGCTTTTGAGCGATGCCGCACTTTCGATGCTCATGAAAGGGGAAACTGTGGCGGTAACCGATGAGTTTAATAACAATTACGAACCTTTATTTTCAGTCAAATTTAAGAAAGCCTAGTAGGTTGCAAATTTCTTCATAAGACGTATAATGGAGGGGTATGGAAGAAGCTTTTAGCTATCAATTTTTTGGCACGACAAAAGATGCCTTGGAGGCAGAATACCAGGCGATTTTGTTGGCCAGAGAATCAGTATATTTTGAAGTGTATATCTTTTTGGACGATGCGGTCGGCCAGCGTTTTGTTGACGCCTTATGTAACAAAGCTGAAAAGGGACTAGATGTAAAACTTATTATTGACGGCTTGGGTAGCTACAAGATCTCTAGCGGCGCTTTGGCACGTTTGCGTCAAGCGGGAGTTGAGGTGTTATGGTACAACAAGATTACTCCGGAGTGGCGATTACCAAAGTGGTTTGCGCGTGTTATTTATCGCAATCATCGGAAGGTTTTAATCGTGGATCGGGAAACGGCTTTTTTGGGCGGTGTGAATGTCCAAGCTTTAAGTTACGGTTGGAACGACGTTTTTGTCCGATTGACTGGTCGGATGATGAGACCACTATTGCGTAGTTTTGCCAAATCATATCTTGAGTGCGGTGGTGATCGGGAAAAAATTAAAGACCTGCTTCATCCGAAAGTTACCGAGGGTTGGCAAGAACTGAAGGAAAAATTTAATTTTGTTATGCACTCGCCGTTTTATCATCGGTATAATTCTTGGAAAAGAAGCTACGTACGCGGTTTGCTTTTAGCGGAAGAAAGTATTAATCTAATATCACCGTATTATGCGCCGGATTTTCGTTTTTTTAAGCTCATTGCCAGGGCGCGGCGACGGGGTGTTAAAGTGAACATTTTTCTTCCCCTTCGACCAGATCATAAGTTTATGGAGTGGATCGCGCGAGCGTATTACCGCTTGACTCAAATTGCCGGGGCAGATATTTACCTCCTTAAAAACATGAATCATGGCAAGGCGATGACGGTGGATGGTAAGGCGGGGTTTGTCGGAAGTTCTAATTTGACTGGACGGAGTTTCCGCCACAACGCGGAATCTGGAGTATTTTTTAATGACGAAAAAATGACCGGTGATTTAAATAGTCTGTTCGAGGTTTGGAAAAATGAAGCTGAACTTTTGAATAAAGAAGATTTAAATATTAAGCCCGGTAGGTGGCGAAGGTTTAAGGAGTGGTTAGGTCGTAAGGCGGGGAAGTATGTTTAAGGGAGAGGTGATTAAAATTCTTTTATGATTAATTCTACCCCGAATGTGCCGTTAGCTGATCGTTTGCGGCCAAGAAATTTTCGTGAGTTTGTTGGGCAGGAGGAAATAGTGGGAGAAGGAAAACTTCTTCGGAAGTTGATCGAGAACGATGAAACATCCTCTTTAATTTTTTGGGGGCCACCCGGTGTCGGAAAAACTACCCTAGCCCAAATTATTGCTGAATCTACTAAAGCCCATTTTGTGGAATTATCTGGCGTAATGAGTGGTAAAGATGATTTACGTAAAGCGATTGACGTGGCAGAGAAACTTTTAGAAAAAGAAAGTCAAAAAACGGTTTTATTTATTGATGAAATACATCGGTGGAGCAAGGCTCAGCAAGACGCTCTCCTGCCGTATGTGGAACGGGGGACCGTGACTTTAATCGGTGCCACCACAGAAAATCCTTCTTTTGAAGTAATCGGGGCGTTGTTATCTCGTTCCCGAGTTTTTATTTTAAAACATTTAGAGACGCCAGAGATTGTCCGAGTGGTTCGTCGGGCCTTGGTAGATAAAGAACGGGGTTTGGGGGACGAGAAGATTGAAATCGATAGTGAAACAATAGATTTATTATCTGAATTGGCGGGCGGTGATGCCCGTTCAGCTTTAAATGGTTTGGAATTAGCGTTTAAATCTAAAAGTAAAAAGACTGGGAAAAAGGAGAGTGTGGTAATTACTAAAGAAGATGTTAAGGAAGCCTTGCAACGAACACATTTGGTTTTTGATAAACAAGGCGAGGAATTCTATAATTTAATCTCTGCTTTACATAAATCCATGCGGGGGAGCGACGCGAACGCCGCTTTATATTGGCTGGCACGGATGCTCGAAGGCGGGGCTGACCCATTGTACGTCGCGCGTCGGGTTTTACGGTTTGCGGCGGAAGATATTGGCGTCGCTGATTCGCGCGCCCTACTGGTTGCTAATGCGGCTTATGACGCTTGCCATAAAATTGGTCTGCCTGAGTGTAATGTACATCTGGCGGAAGCAGTGGTCTACTGCGCTCTGGCCAAGAAATCTAATGTTTTGTATACTGCCTATGTGGCTGCCGCGGCAGATGCAAAGAATACATCGCACCTGGGAGTGCCATTGCATCTAAGGAATGCACCGACTAAGTTTATGAAAGAGATCGGTTATGGTAAAGATTATAAGTATAATCCAGATTTTGACGGTTCGGTTGAGCAGGAGTATTTTCCAAAGGAATTAAAAAATAAAAAATATTTAAGTAAATAGAAAAATATGAGAGAACGAGGAATAGCACCCTCTGCAGAGGGGTCGGCTCCTGCAGATGGAAAAGATCAGCCAAAAAATCCTGGGCGAAGACGTTTTTTAGGGGCAACTGCTGTCTTTTTTTGGGGTGCGGTGGCTGGTATGTGGGGTCAAAAAGGTTTGAATTTTAAATTTGAGGATAATGAAAAACGTCGGTCCAAAGAGTACAATGATCTATTTGGTGAAATGATAGAAAGCCTAAGACAGAAGACCGATATAATGTTACTCAACGCCGAAGAACAAAGATGGCACGATGCCTTTTCGGAGTGGACGAAGATTAATGATTTTTTAAAGAGAGAAAAAGAACTTTTTCAAAAAGATCCAGAAATACACGAGAGAAGAGGGCTTAGAAATGTGCTTAATTTAATGGAACAAAATATACGATTGGCTGGTTTAGCACTAACTTATATAATCGAACGCAATCGTCGTTCGGTATCGATTAAGGATAAGTATTCTTTTGATAAATTAGACAATGAGTTGTTATTATTTTTTGATTCTTTCAATCGGAGACACCAACCAGGAGGTGTGGATTACAGGGGAATACCAGAGGATCATGAGGATCCGGCAATTGCTATATAATTTATTTTCATGCCGAAATTTCTTCTTCACACTTGTTGCGCACCATGTAGTATCGCGATTATCGAGGAGCTGAAAGATAAATATGCGCTCACCGTTTTGTTTTACAACCCGAATATCCAACCGGAAGAAGAATATTCCAAGAGAAAGGCGGAAGTGGTTAAAGTATGTAGCGAATGGGATGTGCCAATGGTGGATATAGATTATGAAACAGAAAAATGGCAAGAAGCAACCCGTGGATTAGAAACCGAACCAGAAGGCGGTGCTCGTTGTGTCCAATGTTTTAATTTAAGATTAAACAGGACAGCGGATTACGCCGCCAAGCACGCCTTTAATTTTTTTGGCACTAGTTTAACGAGCGGTCGAAACAAAAAAGCCGATGTCATTCATCCAATCGGGAAAGTTTTGGCTGATCGCTACGGTATAAAGTTTTTTGATACCGATTGGAAAAAAGGTGGCCGGCAAGAAAAAGCTAATAAACTAATTTCGGAGAGAAACATTTATCGCCAAATCTATTGCGGCTGCGTCTATTCAAAGTAGACGTTTTTTTAAATTAATTTTTTGTTTTAACTATTTAAACTATGGCAAAAGAGTCACAGGCAACCATTATCGTTGGTACACAGTGGGGTGATGAAGGAAAGGGAAAAGTGACGGATTATTTTTCTGGTAAGTCAGATTATGTAGTGCGTTTTCAGGGTGGTAATAACGCCGGGCATACGGTTGTGGTAGGAAGTGAGGTATATAAACTGCATTTAATTCCTTCAGGCGTTCTTTATCCCAATACGGTTTCGGTTATTGGTAATGGCTGTCTCATTGATCCGGGAGTATTGGCCAAAGAAATCGATGAATTAAAAGCACGAGGGGTAAAGATGAATTTACGCATTAGCGAACGCGCGCATGTGATCATGCCATATCATCCGATCATGGATGCTGGGATGAACGCTTTCCAGGGAAAATTATCGGCCGGGAGCACTGGCCGTGGGATTGCACCGGTTGCGGCTGATAAAGCCTTCCGGATTGGTATCCGGATGGGGGATTTGTTAGATAAAGATTTGTTTAAAGAAAAATTAGATAATGCCTATAAATTTAATGCTGCTGTTATCCGGGATGTCTTTAAACAAGAATTACCAATGAGTCAGGAAGAAATTTACACCGAGTTTTTAGGCCACGGAGAAAAACTACGTGAATATGTTGGTGACACAGAACTAGAATTAGCCGAAGCATATAAAGCCGGTAAGAAGATTTTGTTTGAGGGTGCTCAAGGGATGTCCTTAGACCCGGATCACGGAGTTTATCCCCACACCACCAGTACCAACAATGTCGCGGGTTATGCTCGAGTCGGATCGGGACTCGGGATGAATGAGGGAGTTAGGATAATTGGCATTGTTAAAGCGTATGTCAGTCGGGTTGGGGTTAGCCCCTTTCCAACTGAATTATTGGATGAGGTGGGGGATAAAATTCGCGAAAAAGGCGGAGAGTATGGTACAACCACAGGCCGGCCACGCCGAATCGGCTGGCTAGATTTAGTCCAATTGCGACAGGCAGTACGGGTTAGTGGTATCACCGAACTGGCCCTAACCAAAGGAGATGTTTTAGGTGGATTCCCGGAATTAAAAGTTGCGACTCACTATGAGGCAGAAGGGAAAACTTTAAAAGAAATGCCAGCAAGCTTGTCTCTTTACCGGGCGGCTAAGCCAGTATACCAAACATTTCCCGGTTGGGGAGAGATGACCAAGGAACAGATAAAAACAATGGTTCAGGGAGGTTATGACGGATTGCCGGAGAACTTAAGAAGATATATTGATTTTGTGGAACAAGAAGTCGGTTGTAAATTTTCCATCATTTCCCTTGGTCCGGATCGAGAAGAGACTTTAATCCGTTAGTAGTATGGAAGAAGCTTTGGCCCTATCTCCACTAGATGGCAAATACTCATCGAAAATGGTTCCTCTGCAGGAATATTTTTCAGATTTTGCGTTAACTAAATTTCGTCTGAAGATAGAAATTGAGTATTGGCTGGCGCTCGGGGAGGAAAAAGAATTTACTTATTTACCACGCTTTAGTAAGAAGGACAAAGTTAAATTACGGAAAGTGGTGGATAATTTTAGTTTGAAAGATTGGAAGACAATAAAGAAAATCGAAGAGACAACGAAACACGATGTTAAGGCGGTGGAATATTATCTGCGTGAAGTGGTTGCAAAAATGGGTTTAAAAAAGTACCAAGAGTTTGTACATTTTGCTTTAACCTCAGAAGACATTAACAATTTAGCCTATGCTTTGATGTGGCAGGGTGGTATTAAAAACATATATTTGCCAGAGCTTCAAAAATTAGTTAATGACTTAACTGGTTTGGCTCGTCAAAATAGCCATATAGCTCTTTTAGCGTTGACCCACGGACAAAGTGCTACGCCAACCATTCTGGGGAAAGAATTAGCGGTATTTGTT
>Ga0172379_10009964_pt1 | contig 11612 bp, 13 predicted proteins | sample GrowelOW334metaG_FD_119756 | JGI IMG/M metagenome (GOLD analysis project Ga0172379, IMG submission 119756) | Groundwater microbial communities from an aquifer near a municipal landfill in Southern Ontario, Canada - Groundwater well OW334 metaG | ecosystem: Environmental > Aquatic > Deep... | reverse complement strand
TACATTATTTTAATCATGTTTTAGAAGTAGTTAACCAAGGTCCGACTAATCGCCCCAAATAATCGCTTTTATATAACACCGAATTTTTTTCTCCTTGCGGTTTTATAATACACCCGACATCACTCCAACCCAAACGAACACCAAAAGCAATTGGAAGTAACATTTTTTTGGAAATGAACCAGTCGTCGATAAACACGTCGATATACTGTGTCACAAGACAACACAAATCTTCGCCAAAAAGAGAGTCGCAATCATAAAGTTCATTACCCCAAAAAGCGGGTAATGTTCCATTATGTTCTTTCATGTATTCCAAGGTGATACGCAAAGAAACATATTTTGTTTTTTCTCCTTTTTCACTCGGAAAAAGTTTGTAGTGATCGGAATGAATCGCGGAAAAATGAATTTTCTTTTTTCTGAATGCGCTTTTCATTGTATCAAATGCGTCTTTTCCGCTTCTTTGACACCTGACCGGTAAAATAATATCTCTTACATTAAAATGTCGGTCTCCGACAAATATGGCACCTGCTTCTTCAAGTTCATCTTCATAACTTTTTTTAATCTCTGTCAGTCGCTCATGAACGGGGTTCAAATCAACCTTGATTTCCCCTCGCATTATCGCTTCCATGCTTTCTTCTCCATTAAGGATATTTATCATGGTTTCCAATTTGTTCAAAATCTTATACTTACTCATTTTTCTCTCCCGCGAACTCAAAGCTCGCTTTCGTCTTTCCTGAAAGGAAAAGCACGGAGCAAATCGCCCGTGCGTAGTACTGTGTATTTTCTCCCTTTTCACTCAAAGCAAAAAGTTCACCAAAAACCCGCAGTATCCGCACGGCGATTAAGCCATAACAAAGAACAAAACGTATTTTTACATTATCATCTTTATATAATTATGTCAAATATTTTTTGGGTACTTCGTCACCGGACGGTGAGGATTGGGAAGGGGCCCAATCCGCAAGACTTATTGAGGGCTTTTGTGAGGAACGAAACAAAAGACCCAATAAGTGGACAGCTTCTGTAAGAAGGTTGCACCTCCGTCCGTAACATTTGTATGAAATCACATAACTCTGTTCAAAAATAAAGTTTGTTGTAACCTACAAACGTCATGAACGCGGGTGCAACCCACGTCCGGCGGAAAGCTACGACGACAAAAAAACAACCACCTCCGATAACGAAAGTGGTTTTTATTTTTATTTATTTTTTACTCAATCGCTTTTATCCGCCACCGAGTTTTTGTTGATACATCAGAAAAAGTTTTTCTTGTTGGTGTACCGCGCCACTTCCAACCACGGCAGTTCCCAATAATTCTTCCCCGTTTTTTAAGCAAACAACGAGGTGACTCAATTCGCCATTTTGCGTATGTTCAACCCGAATGGCTCTGATAACCCGTACATCAACTTTTCTTGCGATACCGTAGGGCCGTAAGTCAATTCTTTTATCGTCACTCATCCTTTTTCCCCTCAATCCAACTCTTTTTATTCAGTATCTGCGAAAGCAGAACAACATTCGTTTTTGGTGAAAATGGTCCGCTGGCAAATACTTCGCCGTCTTCACAATAAAAAACAAGCCGTTTATCGTGAACGTTTTTTCCGTATTTCCAACCAACGGAAGAAACTTCGTAATTTTGTGTAACCTCTGTTCCAAGTTCGATCCATTCCTTATATATTTGTTCCAAAAGCGCCGGGCTTTCATCGGCGCACAACGGACCGCTCATCAACACACTTTCATCTTCAAAAGTAAAAAATAATCTCGGATCGGTTAAAAATCCGCGATATTTCCAATATACATTTTTTACGCCGGAAAATAACAATTGAAGCTCCGGTTTTTTGTTCGTTTCGCGAACAACGATATCCATACTTTCCTCCTATAAAAGAACGATTTACTTGAATATATCCCCAAAGAAAATACTATATTATTTTAGATTTTTGTCAAACTTTACTCCGTTTTCTTTTTTCCATTCCTGAATAAGAAACGACGCGAATTCGTATACTCTTTTCGGTGCACGATTCCCCGCTTCATATGAATACACTATTTCGTCAATTTCATTCCATGTGAATTTTGCCCCCGAATAAGCAGAATGAATAATTTCCTGATAATGTATGCCGGTCAATTCCTCCGCTTGAGCAATAACATCAGTCCTTTTTTCTTTTTTCTTCGCCATAAAGTACCTCCTCTTTCTTTAGCATAACACAAAAAAACTCCGTACGACATAGGTCGTACGGAGGTATATCTCTACTGCATGCTTTCTATCACTTCCTTCACTACACACGAAAGACTTATTTTTCTTTTTAAAATATCGTTCATTACACCTGGTCGAATGGTTGTTTCGATTTGTTTTATTGCTTCAGTCACAATCGCACGTCGTATCAACATTTCCGTTTGTTTCAACCTTTTTGCTTTCCACCAGAGTGGGTCCACTGAAAAAATTTTTTCGAGAGAATCAAAAAATTCTGAAACGCCGATATTGTCACGGGCGCTCGTCATATGCACCGGCACGTTCCAAATTCTTCCTTTTACGCAGTCTGTAATTCGAAAAGATTGAACCAATTGCGCATAAAATTGCAGAGCGTCCGGTCGGTCGGATTTATTAACCACAAAAATGTCGCCGATTTCCATAAGTCCCGCTTTCAAAAATTGAATCGTATCGCCCTGCCCTGGCGCCAAGATTATGGCAACAGCATCCGAAACTTCACGAACGGCAAATTCCATCTGTCCGACACCAACGGTTTCAATTAATACCACATCAGCACCAAGAGCGCCCATAATGGCGGTAATTGCCCGTGTGCCTTGCGTTACTCCGCCAATCTGTCCATGTGTGGCAAGAGAACGAATAAAAACATTATCGCTGTCGGCGTATTCCATCATGCGAATGCGATCGCCGAGTATCGCCCCGCCGGAAAATGGAGAAGAAGGATCAACGGCGATAACACCAATCATCTGATTCGGATATCGCGCGCAAAATTCAGCAATCAACCGTCCGGTAAACAAACTTTTACCAGAACCTGGCGCGCCGGTAATGCCGAGAATAATTCTCGGCATTGAGTCTGAAGAAAGCGCGGATAAAATTTCAATCGTTTTCGCGGAAGATTCTTCTGCGAGCGTCATTAATCGTGCGGCAGAACGGATTCTTATTACAGAATCCAATCGAATGTCATCAATCAATTCCGCAATGGTTTTATTCGCTTTCATAGGCTCGATCCTTAAGAAACGCTCCTATCTTTTCAATAATGGTTGTATCTCGCGTACCGGGCGTAAAAACTTCAACAACTCCCATATTTTTCAAAGCAATAACATCGTCATCCGGAATGACCCCACCGCAAAAAACCAAAATATCTTCGGCTTTTTTTTCTTTCAGTAGCCTAATTACTTCCCTCGTCAAAGGAATATGCGCTCCGGAAAGAAACGACAAACCAATAGCCACTACATCTTCCTGGATAGCTGTATTTACAACCTGTAACGGGGTTTTTCTAAAACCAGGACTAACAACCTCATATCCATCATCTCGCTCAATATGCGAAACATACCACAATCCGCGCGTGTGTCCATCAAGACCAACCTTACCCATAAGCAAACGAATGGGATTTTTCTTTTCTGTATTCTCTGTCATATCAAAGTACCTCCAAAGCAAAAATAACCTTTTCTCATTTAGTAATAACATATTCAAATTTTTTGTCAAAAAAAAGACCCTCCAAAACCAGAGGGTCCACATCTCACAAGGACTAACCTTGTAAAAAATTATTCGCCTTTAAAAACGGGCGCACGTTTTTCGAAAAATGCCTTCTTTGCCTCAACATAATCTTTGCTGTCATACACATTGCGACGCAAACCCTGAATCTGATCATGATCTTGAAGTGAGATGGTACGAGATCCGGCCATGATATTCAATTCCGCAAGCATGGCGGTTATGGACAAAGGTCCATTCTTTGCCGTATCTTCAGCAAGCTCATTCGCTTTCTTTTCCAATTCACAAAGCGGAACAACATAATTAATGACGCCAACCTTTTCAAAACGAAAAGCTTTCATCGGTTTGGCGGTACAAATCATTTCTTTCAAAAGGTGAAGACCGGCATCATTCATAAATGTGGCAAGTCCTGACATGTTGTAGGGGACATTCCATTTTGCTGGAGTAAACGCAAACGTCGCTTTTTCTTCCGCAACGACCATACTGCAGGCGAAAACAACTTCGCACATTCCACCAAACACACCACCTTCCACCATGGCGATAATTGGAAACGGCGCGCGTTTTATTTCTCGCACCAAACAAACGAGCGGATCTTTCCAACCAAGCGGATCTCGTCCACCTTCGGGAAGCTCGTTGAAGTCGTGTCCGGTAGACCATGTTACCGTTTTCTCTCCTGTTTCTTTATTTTTGGTTCTTCTCGGGTTCGCTTTGAGTATCATCACTCGCACTTTTTCTTTTTTAAAGAAGTGAAGGGCTGAAATAATGTCTTTCACCAATACATGACTCAAAGCGTTCAATTTCTCCGGACGATTTATGGTAAGCGTTCCCACGCCGTTTTCTTTAAGCTCGGTCAAAACAAACGATTGACGTTCTTCGTTTTTTTCTTTTTCTTCAAAACAATCATTGTGTTCATTCATACTTTTCATCCTCAACTGAAATTTTCGGTATATTCTCCGAATATGTTTTGTAAGACAGCACATAGTTCACCCAAACTTGCCTCGGCACGAACGGCGTCTATAATTACCGGCATTAAATTTTCACTACCACGTGCGGTTTTTTCAACCAAATCGAGCATTTCCGCAACTTTTTTATTGTCGCGATTCGCTTTTATTTTCGCAAGCGATTCAATTTGTCGTTTTTCCGTATCTGCGGAAACCGAGAATAAAGTGGGTTTAACCGTTTCTTCCTCAACGAATTTGTTAACACCAACGATTACACGTTCGCCGTTTTCAATGGATTTTCCGTAAATATACGCGGAATGTTCAATTTCGCCATGTGGATATCCACACTCAATGGCACGGACCATTCCACCCATATCATCTATAGTTTGAATGATTTTTTTCGCTTCAGCTTCCAGTCGGTCGGTAAGTTCTTCAATGTAATAACTTCCACCAAGAGGATCAACCGTATTTGTAACACCCGATTCATACGCAACGATTTGCTGTGTGCGAAGTGCGAGCTTTACGGATTCTTCTGTAGGCAAGGCAAGCGCTTCGTCTTTTGAGTTCGTGTGAAGCGACTGCGTTCCACCAAGAATGGCAGCAAGCGTTTGTATCGCAACGCGAACGACATTGTTGTCCGGTTGTTGTGCAGTCAAAGTAACTCCGCCGGTTTGCGTATGAAAACGCAACATCATTGATTTCGGATCTTTTGCTCCAAAACGTTCTTTCATGATGTACGCCCACAAACGCCGAGCCGCACGAAATTTCGCCACTTCTTCGAATAAATCGGAGTGAGAGGCAAAGAAAAACGCCAACTGAGAAGCAAAGTCGTCAACCTTGAGACCGGCTTTAATCGCCGTTTCAACATAACAAATCGCATCAGCAAAAGTAAGGCCGATTTCCTGCCCGGCAGTAGATCCCGCTTCGCGAATATGATACCCGCTGATGGAAATCGTGTTCCATTTCGGAATATTCTTTCCACAATACGCAAAAATATCGCTAATCAACCGCAAACTCGGCTTCGGTGGAAAACGATAGGTTCCTCGCGCGAAATATTCTTTCAGTACATCGTTTTGAATCGTTCCCGTTAGCGAAGAAATCGGCACGCCTTGTTTTTCGGCGGTAACAATATACATCGCGAGTAAAATTCCGGCGGTCGCATTGATGGTCATACTTGTGGAGACCTTATCGAGTGGAATACCGTCAAAAAGTTTTTCCATGTCACGCACGGTATCAATCGCCACACCGACGCGCCCCACTTCTCCGTGAGAAATGGGATCATCGCTGTCGTAACCGATTTGTGTCGGCAAATCAAAAGCGACGGAAAGTCCGGTCGCTCCTTTTTCCAATAAATACCGATTGCGTTTATTCGCTTCTTCCGCTGTGGAAAATCCGGAATATTGTCTCATTGTCCAAAAACGACTGAGAAACATTGTCGGTTGAACCCCGCGAGTAAAAGGAAATTCACCGGGAAATCCCAGTTTTTGCATAAAGGTCGTGTCTTCAAACTTTGGCAAATACACCCTATCAACGCCGATTTTCGCATTAATTTCGGGAAACCTCTTCACCACCTTCTCGACAACATCTTTCTCCCACCGCAATTTTTCTTCCTGCAATGTAAGTTTTTTCACTTCATCTACCATTTTCTTCTCCTTATCATTGTGTCAAAAATCCTAAATTCCTACATTCGCTATATCATTTTTTTAAACACTTGTAAAGCAAGAAAGCCGTTGTGATTCAAATACTCGTTGTGGTTGTTAACGCTATATCTGTCGTATCGTAAAATATAAAAATCCCGCACGACGCTTTTTGTCGGGCGGGAACTTTTTTTATGCAATCAATGTATCGAATCATAAATTGCTTTTACTACTTTTTTATCAAACATTGACAGTATGATGCAATCGGGGATCGGTTTTTTTACGCACGAAGCGATAGCTTCCGCCGCAATAGTAAACATTTCAGTTCTAAACTGCGGAATATGTTTTTTGAGCACTGCGCGGAAAAGTCCGGGGAAACCGAGCGAATTATTGATTTGGTTTGCAAAATCCGAACGACCCGTACCGACGATGAGCGCGCCGGCTTCTTTTGCGAGATCCGGCATAATTTCCGGAATCGGATTCGCCATTGCGAAAATAATAGGATCTTCGACCATAGAACGCACCATATCTTGAGTAATGATTCCTGGCTTGGAAAGACCAACAAACATGTCGGCACCGAGAAGCGCATCAGCAAGAGTTCCTTCAAAGGTGGCAACCGTGCTATTCTTTAAAAGTTCTGATTTTTCTTTGGTAAGATCCAAACGTGTCGGATGAATTATACCTTTACTGTCACAAAAAATGGTTTTGGTAATTCCGTATGCGTGAAATATTCTTCCGCATGCAACGCCGGCCGCGCCAACTCCGGAAAAAACAACCGTCAAATCTTGAGGTCTACATCCACGCACTTTCGCCGCGTTAGTAGTAGCTGCGAGAAGTACAGTCGCTGTTCCCCATTGGTCATCGTGCATAACCGGAATATCCAGTTCTTTTCGTAAACGTTCTTCGATTTCAAAACATCTCGGAGCGGAAAAATCTTCCAAATTGACCGCACCAAAAACAGGAGCGATAAGTTTTATTGTACGAATAATTTCTTCCGTATCTTGAGTATCAAGACAAATCGGAAACGCATCAACTCCGCCAAATTTTTTAAAAATCGCCGCCTTCCCCTCCATAACGGGAATCGCGGAAAGCGCACCTAAATTTCCCAGCCCGAGAATTGCCGAACCGTCGGAAACGACGAGTATGGTGCTTTTCTTTAACGTAAGCGTTTTTGCCAGGTCAGGATCTTTTGCGATAGCTCTGGAAATCTCGGCAACTCCCGGCGTATATGCCAACGAGAGATCTTTTTTGTTTTTTAACGGAACTTTGCAAGTCACTTCAATTTTTCCGCCATGTTTTTCGTGTAAAACTAATGATTCTTGATATACATCTTTTTTCTTTTGTATCATGTCAAATCTCCACACTAAAAAGGATCCGATGTTATTCAACCACATTTCCAAAATTATTTCCAGTCTGTTTGCAAAAAAATGACGCAAGATATTTCTTGCGTCGATTTTATTACAATTATTTTAATTCGCTTCCGTGTATCAAAAACTCCGTACAGCATGGACAAAAACATCCACGTTGCGCTATTCCGATGTTATATCGAACACGAAATGGAACTTCCGAACTAAAATAAAGAATAGTAAGGTTTCCTTCGGGTCGCACATAACATGAGTCGCCTTTTTGGAAAGTTCTATCTGTGTTTGAAATGGGATTTTCGTTCATAATGCGAACATAAGAACGTTCCGGCATTCTGACGATTTCACCTTTTTGAAATTCTCGCGACATAGCCGAAAAAGAAAAAACAAACAAAACAATGAACAGAAAAAAAAGAAAACGTTTCATAGATATCCTCCAGGGGGGTTAATAAAACATATCTATAGATTACCATATAAAAAATAGTTCTTTCTGTCAACCATACCATTGCCAATATAGAAAAAATATTATATAGTCGGAATGGTAATATTTGTTTAACGTTCGTTGAAATAAGCCCGCCCTCTCCGCCAGCTGGCGAACTGACGGGCTATGAAATGACAAAGGAGAAAAAAATGCGAATTCTATTACTTTGGAACACTTTTCTATCGCTTTTGGCAACGCTGTCCGGTCTGTTTTTGGTCGGTTTTATGTCGGTGCACTTTTTGGGTGTATCACTCATTAATTTTGGCGATGATGCGCTCAATTGGTATACCGCGCACTTGGATAAATCAAATATCTTTATTGTGCTTGCCGTCTTGGCAGTCATTCTGGTATTTCTCGTTCATATGATTAACGGTTTTCGTGTCATGTGGCGATACTTTCGGCATCTGCCCGAAGTACACACCTACGTCGGCAATATGAAATACAAGGATTCATTTCTTTGGTATATTCATTTTCTGACCGGAATACTGCTCGCGATATTTGTAACCGTTCATCTTACCATCGCTTGTTTTGCGGGAAGTCATACCGTGACAACGGTAAACATCATCAGAGAACAACTCGCAGACCCGCGATATCTTACCGTCATGGGAATACTCCTCGCTGTTTTAATAACTCACGGAGTGTGTGGAATACGAAACATCATCATTAAATATAATCTCTTCGAAAAATACCGAACGATTATTTTTTACGGACTCGCTTTTTTGGGACTGGGACTTTTTGCACTCGGGCTCAATAATCTCTATCTGCTTCAATAAGGAGGCATAATGAAAACTTTACACTTGGCTGACGTAATAATCGTCGGCGCAGGTCTTGCGGGAGAACGCTCGGCGATAGAAATTGCAAGCGCCGGGTTCAAACCCGTTATCATTTCCCTCTGCCCCGCTCGGCAGTCGCATTCCAATGCGGCGCAAGGCGGAATTCAGGCATCGCTTGGAAATATAGCGGGTGGTGAACAAGATGATTGGCTCGCGCACTTCAAAGATACCGTCAAAGGTTCTGATTGGGGCGCGGATCAAAATGTTGTTGAAATGGTTTGCAGAGAAGCTCCACGTCTGGTTCGCGAATTGGATTACTGGGGTTCTGCATTCACAAGAACGGATGCCGGAAAAATAAATCAGCGACAATTCGGCGGAACAACCTATCCGCGGTGCGCTTACGCATCCGATGGAACGGGACACATTCTGCTCAATACTTTGGACTCGCGAAGAATGGCGCTTTCCATTCCCGTTCTCACGCGGTATCAAGCACTCTCGCTCATTCACAACGGTGAACGAGCAGAAGGCATTACCGCACTCAATATGAAAACGGGTGAAGTGGAAGTCTTTCTCGCGAACGCGGTAATTCTCGCAACCGGCGGTGCCGGACGACTCTATCGCGAAACGACCAACTCGCTCATTTCATACGGCGATGGTCAAGCGATTGCGCTTGAAACGGGATTGGTTCCGCTCGGAAATCCGGAAGCGATTCAATTTCATCCGACCGCACTCGTACCGACATCAATTCTCGTAACGGAGGGTTGTCGTGGAGACGGTGGCGTTCTACTCGATAAAAACGGCTACGAATTTATGTGGGATTATAGCCCGACCAAAGGAAATTTGGCATCACGCGATGTCGTTTCCCGAAGTATGATGCGTCACATTCGTGCAGGATTTGGAGTTCCAAGTCCGTACGGCGACCATCTGTGGCTTGATATAAAACGCCTCGGTGAAAAACACATTCGTGAAAATCTTCGCGACGTTGACTATCTCTGTCGCACGTTCGTCGGCATTGACCCGACAAAAGAATATATCCCCGTTCGTCCCGCACAGCATTACACGATGTTCGGTATAAAAACAAATCGTAATTGCGAAGCGTACGGATTGAAACAATTGTACGCGGTTGGTGAGTGCGCCTGCTGGGATTTGCACGGTTTCAATCGTCTCGGCGGAAACAGTTTACTCGAAACGATTGCAAGCGGATATTTCGCGGGACGAGATGTTCTCAAATATCTTAAAACAAAGGTTGTCGCTTCTTCCGAAGCGGAACACGCGTATCAAGAACAAGAACTTCGCATCAAAAAACTTTGCGAAAGCGATGGAGTGACAAGTCCATTTAACGTTCTGAAAGCAATCCAAACGATTATGACTGAAAATGTTGGAATTTTTAGAAACGAGTTGGATCTTTACCGTGCGGAAATGGCATTACGAGGAGTTCGTTCAACAATTCCGAGTATCAGCATAAAAACTCCACAAAGAGCAACCAATGATGAACTTTCGCTTGCACTTCGTTTGCCGGGAATGTTGAAAACAGCTCACTGTACTGTGTGGTCGGCGATTTTGCGTCAAGAAAGTCGTGGCAGTCATACTCGTGAGGATTTTCCTGACCGTGATGACACAAATTGGCTCAAACGCACACTCGCTTATTACGGAAAAGATGACAGTTTCCCCACCATCGAATATGAACCGGTGGAAATCACCCATCTTCCTCCCGGCGACCGCGGATACGGAGAAAAGAAATGAGAACACTACATGTAAAAGTTTTCCGAAAATGGTCGGCGAATGAAGGAAGACCGTTTTATCAAGAATTTCATGTACCGGAATTTGAAAGAATGAGTGTACTTATGCTTCTTGACGCAATTAAGGAACATTGGGACAGCACCCTTCACTACGAAGCGGTATGCCGTTCTTCCATCTGCGGTTCCTGTGCGATAAAAATAAACGGCCGTCCTCGGCTTGCGTGTAAAACGCAAACATCGGACTTGCCCGAACATATTTTACTTGAACCATTGGATGTTTTTCCGCTCATTCGAGACCTGGCGACAGACAAATCGGTTTTCTTTGAAAAATTAAATCAAGCGCTTGAAACGTGGGTCCACCGAAAACATCCATTCGACGGAACCGACGAAATCCTCACAAATGAAATCGCAAATCGTTTGTATGATACGGAACGTTGCATTGAATGCGGTATCTGCATCAGCGCATGCCCCGCCGCATCATTCGCCGGATTCATCGGCGCAACCGGTTCTTCCAAAGGACTTCGTTTTGCTCTCGATCCAAGAAATGAAAACAAACAAGCCCGACAAAAACTCCTGACCCTCCTCACCTCAAACGAGGGATTATGGGGATGCCACGGCGTCGGCGCCTGCAAAAATTTCTGCCCCAAAGAAATCCCCCTCATCAACCAACTTGCGAACGCAAGAATGGAAGTGCTTAAGCTAGTATTTGGAGAAATGGTAAGTAATTAACCATAATAAACCCGCACTTTTAGTGCGGGTTTTTCATTTCAAAAACAAAGAAAAAACTCCGCATTTCTGCGGAGCTTCGATTTTTCAATTTACACCCCTACGGCGTTCCATACACAATCCCGATAAAAGGACGCCACAGAGGCGACGTTTCAGTTGACTGCGGTGTTATCGGTGAATAAAAATTATGAGCGCAAGCATATCCGTTTTGACAAACATCTATTCCGTACGAAGCATCAACCAAAGTGAAAGGTGTTGAAAAAGGAAAATAC
>Ga0172379_10009963_pt1 | contig 11613 bp, 9 predicted proteins | sample GrowelOW334metaG_FD_119756 | JGI IMG/M metagenome (GOLD analysis project Ga0172379, IMG submission 119756) | Groundwater microbial communities from an aquifer near a municipal landfill in Southern Ontario, Canada - Groundwater well OW334 metaG | ecosystem: Environmental > Aquatic > Deep... | reverse complement strand
CGAAATGGTCATTGTTATCGGTGCGGGGAATATTTGGCGATACCGAGACACCACCGAGAGCGGCATCGAGCGCACGGTGAGTGATGCCATGGGCATGCTCGCGACCATTATGAATGCCGTTGCGTTGCAATCCGCTATCGAGAAGCTTGGCGCTCCGACACGGGTTTGTTCTGCGATCAATGTCCCTCAGCTTGCCGAGCCGTATTTGCGGAGGCGCGCGGAACGCCATATCGAGAAGCGTCGCGTCGTCATTTGTGCCGGTGGTACGGGTAATCCTTTCTTTACGACGGATTCTGCTGCGGCTCTGCGCGCATTGGAGTTGGAATGTGACATTATTCTAAAGGCATCGAACGTAGATGGTATTTACGATAAGGATCCGAATAAGTTCAAAGGAGCAAAAAAATACGACACGCTCACGTTTCAGGAAGCGATAGAAAAGAACCTGAAGATCTTCGATCAATCTGCGTTTAGTCTTTGTAGAGATCAGAATTTGCCGATCGTTGTATTCAACTTTGGCAAGAAAGGCGCTTTGCTCTCCGCGGCGATGGGAGAGAAAATCGGCACGATGGTACATAAATGAAGAATCAAGAACCAGGACTGGCAAGCAATTGCACCGATAGGAGGAAATGACCAATGACCAATGACCAATAGAATTCCTTAGACTTTTTGGTCATTGGTCATTGGGGTTTGGCCATTCCTTCCTGATTCCTGATTCTGCTAAGATAACATCCTATGCAACACCCTTCCCTCGTTTCTTTCGACCAGCAAACAAAGAAAAACCTCGATCATCTTCACCAAGAATTCAGTAAGCTCCAGACGGGGCGCGCGAATGCATCCGTGATCGAACATGTGATTGTCGATGCCTACGGCCAGCGGATGGAACTGAAGGCTGTTGCCAGTATTTCGGTGCAAGATGCCAGATCCATGGTTATTCAGCCGTGGGACAAGTCTGTTCTCGGTGCCGTGGAGAAAGCCCTGATGCAGGCGAATATCGGGTGTACTCCCGTAAACGATGGCATAACGATTCGCTTGAATTTCCCGACGATGACGGAAGAGCGAAGAACGCAAATCAAGAAGGTGGTGAGCCAGTTGGCCGAACAGGCGAAGATCAAAGTGCGACAGGATCGCCAGACGGCCAATGATCAGATCAAAGCGCTTGATGAGGAGGATGAGAAGGAACGCCTGCAGAAAGAGCTCCAGAGGCTCGTGGATGAGGCGAATAAGAAAATCGAGGAGAATGCGAAGAAGAAGGAAGAGGAAGTTATGACAGTTTGAAAAAAGAATCAGGAATCAGCCCGCCCGGATGACCCGGTCGGACGGGGAATTTAGAATCAAGAATGCATTGATGTCGGTAACAGGGATGCCGTGACACGGTGTTCGTGAACAGTGTGATTTCTGTTGCCATTAGAATTATTTCTGTTCCCTGATTCCTGATTCTTGATTCCTGATTCTCCTCTGTCCAAGTTTCGCCTCTCATGAGTATGTTACTATATTTCCATGAGACATCCGCTCATTGCCATTCCCAGTTTTCCTGGTAGCAACGGAGAGGTTGATAATGTGCGAGTACTCAAACGCTGTGGATTCGATTGTTTTGTGTTTCGCTGGAACGATTCACTGGAAAAGCTCCATGACGTCGATGGGTATTTTTTTGGCGCTGGATTCAGCTACGAGGACCGAGGACGGTCGGGGATGGTCGCAGCACGCGATCCGCTCTTTCATTTCATGCACGAAGAGGCGGAGAAAGGGAAAGTGATCGTTGGCAACTGCAACGGTGCGCAGGTGCTTGTAGAGAGTGGACTTATTCCTCTCGGGAATGGTCTAAAGATGTGTTTGGCAAGAAATGCTGTTCGGACTGCGGATGGTTCCTGGAAAGCGCCGGGGTTCCTGAATGAATGGGTGTGGATCACGCCTGCTTGTCGCCCCGATCGCTGCGCGACATCACAGTGGGAAGGCGTCATGCAAATTCCCATCGCGCATGGTGAAGGACGGTTTGTAACGCGCGATCCGGATCTTATCGGGGCACTCGAGGAAAGCGGTCAAGTAGCGTTTCGTTACTGTGATGCAGCGGGCAAGGTATCGCCCGATGTTCCTATTACCCCGAACGGTTCCACCGGCGGAATCGCGGGTATTTGCAATCCTAGGGGGAATGTTGTTGCTCTTATGCCGCATCCCGAGCGAACACAGCTTGGAGATCCATATTTTCACTCTGTGAGGTTATGGATAGAGCGACGGGCAGGAACAGCGCAAAACGTCGCAACTATCGCTCGTACAGGCAAAGAAGTCGGAGCCAAGGTTGCGACACGCCGACCCATGATGGAGGAACTATTCATCGATACGGTGATTACTAACAACGAGGAACGCACCGTCGAACAAGCAGCGAGGCGCCTTCGTCCGGAGCTCAAACTGAAGCAATATCGCTACATCGGTTTGCCGAAACCTCGATCAGTAGCATTGCTTTCGATGCTCTCGTTCTTCAACCCTCATAAAGAGATTGCCTATGTGCGGTCGGATGGAAAGTGGCACAAGTGGAATTCTGATAAGAAGCAACTTGAGGGCATTTCGCATCCTATCCTCAAGGGTATCGCGCTTCTCAGGCGCGACGAACCGGACGTAGGAGCCGGTGCACTTGGCGGAGGTACCGAGACAGGTGTCTGTTACGATTGTCGTGAAGTACAGGAACAAGCGCTCTTAGAGCCGAAGGTTTGTGAGGTGTTCTGTAATCCGCATTCAAGTACGCTGGAAAGACTGACGAAGAATCAGGAATCAGGAATCATGAATCAAGAATGATTCGTCATTTTGATTCGTGACCCTCATAAGCTCTAGTGAGGGCTATTTTTTAGCCTGATTCCTAATTCTTGATTCCTGATTCTCAATTCGATGGTATAACTAATCCATGCCTCCCAGCCGCATCGTCCTCGTCGCCTACAACATCCGTTCCCTCTGGAACATCGGATCGTTTTTTCGCACGGCCGACGCATTCAAAGTCGGACACATGTATCTCACGGGCTATACGGCACAACCTCCGAGGGAAGAGATTCACAAAACGGCGCTTGGCGCAGAGACATGGATCCCATGGTCCTATGAACGAGATCCCCTAAAAGTAATCAAGGCGCTGAAAAAGGAAGGCTACGAAATTGTTTCACTGGAGATCAGTAAGAAAAGCGTGCCACTTTCCTCCTATAAGCCACGTCATCCCGTTTGCCTGATTGTGGGACACGAAATCCTGGGAGTACCGGCGGAAATTCAAAAGATGTCGGATGCAGTTGTCCACATTCCCATGCGTGGAAAAAAGGAATCGCTGAATGTATCAGTAGCTTTAGGCATTGCGTTGTTCCATATTTCTACCGAGAAAATTGCAGAAAATAGTAAATGAACAATGTAACAGAATTGTATGACAGCATCCAAAGGGGGGCGTGCGCCACCGGCGGGGGCCTAAAGGGCGGACGTTGGCGCACACTTGCCCTTCCGAAGCTACGAGCAAAGCGAGGAGCGAAGGAGGGCGCGTTCTTTTTGGTTCTTTTTCTGTCGCAAGGACAGAAAAAGAATGAATATACTTGCCGTTGCTCACCGGTATGTTCTGGGGCTAGACTCGCGAAGTACCAATTCGTCCTATGGTTAATCCTCAAGCACAAGGTGCAAATCCACCAAAACCGGGAGATCCGGTGCCTGCCGGCGGACTTGATCCTACGCAAGTTTTTGGCTCGCCTCCTCCGCCGCCCGCAGCTGCACAAGCGCAAGGTGCTACTGCAGGCCAAGGAAACGGCAATCCACCGCCTCCTCCGGTTCAAGACACCAGCCCGCCTCCTCCGCCTGTCGGAACGGCCGCGACGAAGGAAATGGGTTTTGACGATGAGGACATCAAGATTCTTGCTGAAGTAGGCAATTATCGTTTCGGCACCGTCACTGCTCAGCTCAATAACGACAATGTTGCCATCCCCGCGCATGCAGAAACGAAGTTTGATGAACAGAAATTCCTTTCTCTACTCCGTGGATCCATTTCTCTCACTCGGGACGAGAAGTGGCGCATCGTTCAGGCAGTGCCAAAGCTGAGTCAATTTCAGATTGATGAGCTTCAGAAGATCCTTGAAGAGGAACGGGTGAAGTTCAGCCAGCTCTCACCGAAGCATTTGCGACATTTGCAGCAGTTGGAACGCAAGCACGCGGAAGACTGGAAGGATCTTCAGGCGTTGTACGTGCAGCAGACAGCCAAGCAGAAGGAACAGACCCAAGCGGATGACATACGGAAGCAGCTGGGATTGAAGTGAGAAAGACGAGAATCAAGAATCAGGAATCAAGAATCAGGAATGACATTTTCCGCGATGTTCGGGCGATTCCTTCGTATTCTTGATTCTTAATTCTTGATTCCTGATTCTTTGTCACACGCTTCCCCGTACCCCGACAAATCCAGCGATTCCAATCATTATGAGAATGACACCGAAAAAGAGTCCGCCTCGGAGCGCACGATGGACAGACGTGAGAAGCAGAAAAAGGAAAATAGCGACGACGAAACTGAAGATCAGAGGAGAGAGATAGAATCCTTCGACGAACGGAATGTACCATGGCAGTGTGCGAACATGCGTATAGAATCCGAGAGCGACGAAGAGGCCGTACCATGCAAGAAGCCATCCGGCGTAGAGGCGGAGAGTGGAAACAAGAGGGTAATAACGTGGAGCGGAGACTGTGGCTGGAGCTTTTACACCTTGCACCTGTGGCGGCGTGAGAGTTCCTGCGGGCATCGTAAACCCGATCTTGCTTTTTGCGGCTGAGGGAACAGGTGGAGCAGAGACAGGTGGCATCTTCGGAAGCGGGGCAGCTTCTTTGCGTTGCCAATTAAGGAGATCGTAATCCCGGTACGGCGGAGTAATGCCGACAGGTGAGAGTGCAGTTAGGTAGAGCGCTTGTTCCTGCTTGAGCCGATCGAAGGCTTCGTGTTTATTCTCTGCCTGAATGGTGCCTCGTTGCGTATGGCCATGCTGATCAGTTCCTTCGAAAGCAAACGTCGTCCTACTCACGGGCTGCTGTACGGGAAGGGAAGTGGTGGGAGTGGGAACGGGCGGTCGGATACGTGTTGCTTCAGCAATATCCACGATCTCGAGATGCAGATCCTCGAGGGCCTGTTTCGCACCTTCAGGGTCAAGAGCATCGATAGTGCCGCGCACTTCCTTGTTGTCGTCGTTGATGGCTCTGTAGGAGAAGAGCGGCATAGAAGTGGATCACTCGCCTGGATTGTACGCGGTGATGTGCGAAAGCATGTAAGAAACAGCTTCTTTCAGGCGTGCGTCGGCGACCAATTCGAAATGGTTGCCATCTTGCCAGTCCTTGAAGCCGACAACGTCGGTTCCTTGTACGCGCACTTGGCCGTTCTGAAGACCGAGAGAAGTGGTAGTTCCCGATACGAGATTCAAGACAATCGGTCCCTGGCCGAGCGCGTCGATAGTTCCCATTCCAAATTCCACATGCCATAGCTGACTCGTCGTTGCGCCAAATGATTTGAAGTACCAGTTCTTATGCACCGGGATGCAGAAAGCGATGTGGCTGGTGCAGTACTGCTGTGTCCAGAGTGAATCGACGTCATACGCCTGTTTTGACATGAGGACGATCTGTTCTTCACTTGCGACTCCGATGGTCTCGGAAGAAGAACTTGCGGAGGTTTCCGCAACAGAACTTTTTGAACTGCTCCTTGAAGACGAGGTGCTGAATGTTGCAGAGCTGCTTTTCACTGCAGAGGATTGCATGGAACTCGATGTCGCTACGGGAACGGACGAGACCGAGCTGGAGCTAGCGGGGACGCAAATGCCAATACAGTCGGCACCGCCGTTCTTTGGATCGCACTCATCCGATGGATCGTCGATGCACATGAGACCTTCCGAGCATCGGAAGCCGGCAAATCCGCCACATTTTTCATAGAGAACAGCGACCGAACTTTCGCTTGCCGCTGTCGGTTCCAGGACAGTCACTTCCTCAACCCGCATCAGTACGGGGGAATCGACGGAACCGCTGCTTGTCAGCGGCTGCACGGATCCTCGCGCTTCAACGCGCTTTCCGAGATAAGTAGTGAGATTGAGATTGGCGTCCGTGGATTCGAGAAGAATGGTGCTGCCATCCGAGAGCAATAATTCGTGGGTTCCTTCGCTGGACGTTCCCGAAAGCTCTTCTATCGTTCCCACGTAACTGACGTTCCGCGTGGGGATTGTCGAAATCAGTGAACCGCTGGCAACCGAGGAACTACTGCTACCTTCCGATGTGCCGGGTTCTGAGGAGCTGAAACTGCAGGCGGCAACAACAACTGTCAGGAGAAAAAGAGAGGCGATGATGAACGTGGATCGGCGCATAGGAAATGGGAAACGAAAACGGGTGGATTATACGCGCCCACAAGATAGTGGAAAGGCGATGTGCTCCACTGTGTCTTGCTTTTTGTGTAGAGTACAGACATGAAACAGCCAAACGACGACATTCTCAGAAAGTACGCGGATCTTCTCGTAAAGTTTGCCCTCAATTCGGGTAAAGGCGTGAAAGCCAAGGATGTCGTGCAGCTCAATATTCCGGACGTGGCGAAACCGCTCTATTGTGAGTTGCTGCGTGCAGTATTAGAGGCGGGTGCGTATCCGAAGCTTTTGCTTTTGCCTACGGAGACAGATCGCATTTTCTTTCGCTACGCATCGGACGATCAACTCACATTCTTTCCCACGGACTTCAAGCGCGCCGAAGCGAATCTCATCGATCATCAGGTTTCGATTATTGCGGACACGGATCCGAAGGAGCTCAAGGACGTCGATCCAAAGAAGCTTTTTCGCTCGATGGATGCACGCCGCAAATTTCGCGATTGGCTCTTCACCAAAGAGCAGCACGGTAAGTTCACGTGGACACTCGGACTCTATGGCACAGAGGCAATGGCGAAAGAGGCCGGGATGTCACTCCAGGAGTACTGGAAGGAAATTATCCACGCATGCTACTTAGATAGTAAGGATCCCATCGCAGAGTGGCGTCGTATTCAGCGGGAACAAGATCGAATCAAAGAAAAACTCGACAAGTTGGAAATCGAGACGATGCACGTAGAAGGGGAACAGATCGATTTTCATGTGAGGCTGGGGAAATTTCGTCGATGGCTCGGTGGCAATTGTCGAAACATTCCGAGCTATGAGCTGTTCATTTCTCCGGACTGGCGCGGAACCGAGGGAACGATTGCGTTTAACCAGCCGTTGTATCGCTATGGCAACATTGTTCGCGGCATACGTTTGGAGTTCAAAAATGGCTTGGTTGTGCGAGCGACCGCCGAAGAAGGACAGAAGGTGCTCGACGCCATGCTGACGCGCAAGAATGCCAGGAAGATTGGCGAATACTCTCTCACGGACAAACGTTTTTCTCGCATTACCCGCTTCATGGCGAATACGCTCTTCGATGAGAATATCGGTGGTACATATGGCAATATGCACATTGCGCTCGGGCGTGCGTACAAGGACAGTTACACCGGTGACCCGAGCAAGCCGACGGAGAAACAATGGGAAGACTGGGGTTACAACGAATCGCCTGAGCACACGGATATCGTCACTACGGAAGACCGCACGGTAACGGCGATATGTGCGAGTGGGAAGAAGAAGGTCATTTTCAAGAACGGAATGTTTACCGTGTAGAACCAAGGAGCTTCTGAGAAAGCCTCTTTTCTTTTGGTGCAACACGAATGTTAAATGGTCAAATGGTTCGCAAGCGACAGTCATGCATTGCGTATGTAAACCATTTAACCATTTAGCCATTCAACCATTCATCAATGCTCAATGTCCAATCTCATGCACCTTCCATAACTTTGTCCGTGAAGGTCCAGAACGCATCGTTGCCCCCAATTTCACTCGCGCATTCGGCACCGATGGCGAAGGGCTCGGCATCGGGATGGAAACTCAGGGGGAAGTGTCGGAAGACCCACATGACCTTGTCGCCGTAGTCCGCGACAAGCTGCTTCTCGGTCGGATGAACGCGGTGACAGAACGGACATTGATAATCGGAGTATTCGATGATTGCAAGCTGTGCGTTCTTGTTGCCGCGGATATGTTCAGTGGCGGTATCAACGGCAATGACGTTCTGTGCCTGCTGCGCACCCTGATCGCCAGCGACTACCTTGTAGCTGGGATTCTTGATCATCGCATCAACGTACTTCTTGAAACTCGCAATGGGCTGAGCACCGGAAATAACGACGCCATTCTTCGTCTTAACGTTGTAGAGAATGGTACCCGGCGTTCCAGTCACTCCTGCCTGAGCGCCCCCCGCTTCCTCATCGGCGATCTTTTGTTTGTACTTATCGCTTTCGATGCACTCCTTGAACTTCTGTTCATTGACGCCGATTTCTTTCGCAATAGCCATCATGCGTTCCTGAACGCTTACCTCTGGAGCACTGCTCGACTGTTGCGCTGTTGGCGTGGGAGTCGGCAAATCCCTTGCGGCGTTATTCGTTTTGCCTTTCAAGGAAAAGCCGGTGGCACCGGAAGCCGTCATGAGGATTGCGCCAGCAATGACGCCCATGAGGAACATGGAAACACCAAACCAGGTGTTTTGTTTTTCGCTTGGAACAGTCGACATACGAATTGGGGTAAGGAAAATAGCCGCCAAAGTATAGGGAAGGATAATCGCGAGCGAAAGGGGGACGAGAAGTGAACTACGGTGGAATTAATGTTCTTAATATGTTTTCGTGAGGGATTAGACTCAAGTCTCACCATTTGCATTCGATGAGTTCATTGCTGAGAAATGGGGAATTCTGTAGTGTGAAAACGCTTTCCCACGCTCCCTATGCTGCACCGACTGTTTAGTTCACGCACACGTACCGCAGTGTCAATTTTCATTGCGTTCGTTATTATCATTGCCCTCGGATTCGGGGTGTATCTTTCGGTGATGCCTTCGCAAAAATTTGAGTTTTCCGAGCACCAGACGGTCTCCTCGTCGTCGGTTCTCCGCGTGAGCTTTCCGGAAGAAATGAACCACGATTCCGTCGACAAATACCTCTCACTTCCCGAAGGTCTTTCTGTCGATCGAACCTGGCAGGGGAATCTTCTTTTATTACAACCGAAAGAAAAACTGACGACGGGAAAAACGTACACCCTTCGATTGGATCGACAAGTGCAGAGGAGTGACGGAACGCCGCTTGGACGAGAGCTGGTCTACACATTCGTCGTTGCAGGCGCACCGATTCTTTCCGTACAAATTCCGCCATCCGATGGCAAGAATGTTCCCGTATCAACTCGCATCGCCGTCGTCTTCGACAGACCGATTGTGCCGCTGAAGCAAGTTCAGGGTGGGGGAGTCGGCATTGCCGGATGGGCTCCGACGATTTCTCCGGATGTCGTGGGACGCTGGCGTTGGCTCGGAACGACAACGGCTGAGTTTGTGCCGAAGAATGCGCTCAAGCTTGCTACGAAGTACATGGTGACGATTCCTGCGGGACTCATGACTATCTCGGGTGATCCGACGGAAAAGGAATTCACCTGGTCATTCGAAACGGAGCGACCACGCGTGCTCAGCACTTTACCGCAGGAAGGAAGCGCGGATGCCGGTCCTACGACGATGCTCGCCATCTCTTTCAATCATGAAATGGATTTGATCAGCATAAAGGATTCGATTGCACTTCGTCAGCAACTTACCGGCAAAGAAGGAGAAACAGCTGTCGGCGTTGCATCGGTACAGTATGGAAAGAAGGAGGAGGGGAAGAAACAGGTCACTGACAAAACCACAGTGGTTGTCGCACCGAAGACCCCCTTCGTTTTCAATGGAAAGTATGTCGTAGATCTGAAATCCGGGATTCGCGGACTCGAAGGAGCACTAGGAAGTGAGAGCGGTACTACGTTCACGTTTAGCACGGTCGGCGCATTTCAGGTTGCGGAGGGAACGTATCAAGACGGACGCTTACAGGTAAAGTTCTCCAATCCCGTAAACGATTCCTCGCTCAAGGGCAATATCGTATTCGAACCTGCGGTGGATCTTGGCGATTCGGATTTCAAGACGAATGAGTGGAATCAAGGAAAAGTTCTCGAGTTCTATCCGCAACTGAAGCCCAGTACGAAGTACACGGTTACGGTAAAAGAGGCCGTGGCAGATGCGTACGGGCAGAAGCTCGTGAAACCTTTTAATTTCTCGTTCAAGACTCCGCCGATGCAATCGCAAGTATTCCTCTATCCGAGAGGAAACTCCTTTAGCATTTTCGAGCGCGGGAAGCCGCCTATTTACTACATCAACAACGTGAATGTCTCGGGACTGGATGTTTCCCTCGGAGCTCTTTCACTTCAGCGATTCCTGGAAATTCGAGGCATGCGCCAGGAAGGCCCCGAGACGCCGCTCGATTTGCAGAGTCTCGCAACAGACGTTCGTACGTGGCATTTTTCTCCCGCTGCCGGGAAAGATGCATGGCAAAACAAAACATTTGATATTGAGAAGGAACTCAACGCTCCGCTCAAACCTGGTATCTATGCCATTACTCTCGATACGCCGGAAGGAAAAAATTTGACGCAGAAATACCGTGGTCAACTTTTCGATGATCGTTTTTTCGCCATTACCGACATGGGGCTGACGCTGAAGTTTTCGGGGGGCAAGGTTCTCGTATGGGTGACGAATCTCGAGACAGGTGATCCCGTCTCCGGTGCAGTGATCGCCCTCTACAAAGTCGCGGGAACTACGCCGATTGTTTCGGGCAAGACCGACAAGGACGGATTCTTCGAGAGCAAGATCTCCATCGCGGATTTCAAGAGTCGCTCTTACGATTGGCAACCGGAGTTCTGGGTCACCGCGACCAAGGGTGATGATTTTGCGTTTGTGTCGAGCAACTGGAACAACGGAATGCAGCCCTATGATTTCAGCGGTGTCTACAGCGATTTCCGCTCGCCTGAGGCAAACAAGGTTCGTCTCCAGTCGTATGTGTATACCGAGCGTCCTGTGTACCGTGCCGGGGATACCGTTCATTTCAAAGCGTTGATTCGTTACTTGGATTGGAACGGAAAATACGCACTGCCTCCGTCAGGGAAAACTGTGAGTCTCGCGATACAGGATCCGAACGGAAAAGAGGTGTATCGAAAGCAGCTGAAGATTTCCGCATTCGGCTCCGTTGCCGATTCTTTCCCTGTCGCGAAGGAAGCACCGCTCGGGTTTTACACTATCAACGGCCAGTTGGTGCCCGATACCGATGTCGGGTCACAAGGCTTGTGGGGAAATTTCTCAGTTCTCGCCTACCGAAAACCTGAGTACCGCGTAACGGTGACACCAACGGCTGAGGAGTATTTCAATAACGATACGGTGAGAGCGGATATTTCGGGACAGTATTACTTCGGTGCGCCGATGGCGGGCGCCTCGGTGAAGTGGCGAGCGACGTCCACGGATTACTTCTTTAATAAGTACACGGAAGGTTGGTATTCCTTTGCGTTGGAAGATGCGTGGTGTTGGAGGAATTGCGACCGAAGCACGCGCGTACTGACGGAAGGCGAAGGAAAACTGGATGATGCCGGAAAACTCGCCGTAAGTTTCAAGGCAAACATTGACGATCGAAGTGTGAGCCAGGTCGTCAGCATCGAGGCGGATATCACCGATAAGAATAATCAGGTTGTGAGTGGCCGCACCGATGCGATCGTGCACAAGTCAAAGGTG
>Ga0172379_10009962_pt1 | contig 11614 bp, 16 predicted proteins | sample GrowelOW334metaG_FD_119756 | JGI IMG/M metagenome (GOLD analysis project Ga0172379, IMG submission 119756) | Groundwater microbial communities from an aquifer near a municipal landfill in Southern Ontario, Canada - Groundwater well OW334 metaG | ecosystem: Environmental > Aquatic > Deep... | reverse complement strand
CTAACGGGAAAAGAGAAAATAATTTTTGCCATGATTGCGGCAAGAAAATAGAAATTAAAGGAGAAAACATAGAAAACGGATTACAGCTTTTTTATGACGACCAAGGAAAAAAGATAGGTATTTTTAAGTGCAATGATTGTTATGGTAAAAATAAATCATTAGCCGATTTTAGGGAATGCGAGGTTTATTCAAGAATAGTTGGATATTTAAGGCCGGTTTCTCAGTGGAATAAGGGCAAAAAACAAGAATACGGCGAAAGAAAAGAATATTTTTTAGAAAGCGCATAATATAAATAAAAGGCATTATGGATAAAACCAAAAAGAATATAAATAATGAAAAAAATTCCGAAAAAAAATGTCAGCTTTGCAGAGCGGGCTTTGATGTTTGGTTATCCACTTTAAATTTTAATCCGGAAAGAGAAGAAAAAATAAGGGCACATTTTTCAAGATATTGCCCAGACTGCGGTCTTTCTGAAAAAGAAGAAAAAAAAGGAAAAATTAAAAATATAATAACTGCATAATGATTTTGTTTTAGATAAAAATCATCCGCTAAATAATCCGGCTCCATGCTCATTAATTGTTTGGTAGAAAACAAAAATAAGACCGGAGCGCAGGTCAATTTTATACGGGTAAAAAAATATGTTGTCACAAATGCCATTTAATAATTTACAAAACGCTGATAAAAAAGAAAGAGACAGGCAGATTTTAAGGATTGGCATGATAGCAGAGCTGGATGCAGTTTCTTTATATGAACAGTTAGCTGCCTCAACAGACAGCGAATCTTTAAAAGCGGTTCTTTCAGACATTGCCAAAGAAGAAAAAACCCATGTTGGCGAATTCCAGGCCCTGTTGCTAGAAATAGACAAAGAGCAGGTTGATGAATTGAAGAACGGAGAAGACGAAGTTAAAGAACTAACAGAATAATAAACGGATAAAGAAAAAGAATTATTGGCGTGGAAAAATATTCGCTACGCATTTTTTTTCGCGCTAGCTATAATATGCAAGATAAATTTGGTCCAGAATACGTTGTAAAAATATATGACTCAGAGCTGGGAATGAAAGGGTATTTGGTTATAGACAACACTGTTTTAGGTCCTGGCAAAGGAGGGATCAGAATGACCCCTGATGTTACAGAAGAAGAAGTACGGAGATTAGCCAGGGCTATGACATTTAAGAACGCTTTGGCCGGTATTCCTTTTGGCGGAGCAAAGTCGGGAATAAAGTGGCCTGGCGGAAATGATTTAACAATAAAGAAAAAGTTTATTCAAAGCTTTGCCAAAAAGGTTAAAATTTTTGCTCCAAAAAAATATATAGCCGGACCGGACGTAAATACTTCAGAGAGAGAAATGCAATGGTTTGTGGAGGCGACGGGAGACTGGAAAACAGCCACCGGAAAACCGGCAAATCTTTGTATGCAGATGTTTGGAAAGCCGGGCCAAAAATGCGGGATTCCTCACGAGTTTGGAAGCACGGGGTTTGGAGTCGCGCAGGCAACGGCCGTTGCAAGCAAGATAGCGGGTTACGATTTAAAAAATCTTACAGTTGCCATACATGGTTTTGGGAATGTGGGAACGTTTACTTATAGAATTTTAAATAATCTTGGGGCTAAGGTAATTGCTTTGGCTGATAAAAACGGAGCTATTTTTTCAGAAGAGGGTTTTGACAGAAAGGAGCTTGAAGAAATTATAGAAAACAAAAAAAATCTTACAGAATATAAAAGAGGGAAAGTGATAAAAAATGAAGATTTTTGGAAAGTGCCGGCCGATATTTTAATACCCGCCTCAGTTACAGACGTTATAAACCAAACAAATAAAGACAAAATAAAAAGTAAAATAATAATTGAGGCCGCCAATATACCAATGTCAGAGGATGTAGAAAACGAACTTTTTCAAAGAGGTATTTTGATTGTTCCCGATATCATTGCGAATTCTGGCGGAGTGGTTTCGTCTTATGCCGAATATAGAGGATACAATCCTAAACAAATGTTTGAAACCGTGGCAAAAAAAATTAAAAAAACAGTCTCCCTGGTAATGGAAGAATCAATTAAAAAAAACAAAAATCCCCGGCAGGTTGCTTTAGATCTTGCGGTCAAAATAATAGAAAATAAACAAAAAGAGAAAGGTCAAAATAAATAAAATAATTAAAATAGAATTTTAAAATTATGGAAAACAAAAATTTTTATAAATTACCGGAATTAAAATATAAATACAACGGCTTAGAACCATATATATCAGAACAGGTTTTAACCTTGCACCACCAAAAACACCATAAATCTTATGTTGATAATGCCAATGCTTTATTGGAAAAAATTTACGAAGCAAGAAAAAACAATCAAGACTTGGATCAAAAATCAATTTTGAAATCTTTTTCTTTTAACGTTGCTGGCCACATTTTGCATGAAACATTTTGGAAGATTATGGCTCCGGCTGATTCTGGAAAAAATAAGCCGTCAGGCCAAATTTTAAAAGCCATAGAAGACGAGTTCGGCAGTTTTGAAAGGTTTAAAAAAGAATTTTCACAAACAGCCCTGTCTGTTGAAGGGTCCGGATGGGCTGTTTTGGCCCATCATAAAGAACATGGAAATATTTCTATAATACAGGTGGAAAAGCACAACTTAAATCTTTATCCGGAACAAAAAATTTTATTGCTTTTAGATGTTTGGGAGCATTCTTATTATTTAGACTATAAATCAGACAGGGCAAAATTTATTGAAGCTTTTTGGAATATAATAGACTGGCAAGAAGTGGAAAAAAGGTTTGAAAATTAGATTATAGCCAAAACTCGTTGATATCAACATCGGCGAGTTTTTATTTTTTTGCAAAAATGTTAATATTATGAAATATTAAAAAATTCATCGGGTTAAATAATTTTTTAGCAAAGTTAAAAAATTAAAATCCTTTGGATTTTATTTAACCCGATTAAAATTAAAATTTTATGACCACACTTAAAGACGTCAAAAATAATCCGCAAGTTTTGGAGTTTGTGAAACAAACAGAAAAAACTTTATCTGCCCTTTCTTACACAGATCACGGTCTAAGGCATTTAAACTTGGTGACAGATAGGGCAAGCAATATTGCCAAAAGCATAGGAATTCCAGAAAGAGAGCAGGAACTATCAGCTATTGCCGCTTTTTGCCACGATATGGGAAACTTTTTAAGCCGAAGCCATCATAACTATTTTGCCGCTTTGCTTTTTTACCAGATTTTTAAAGACAATTTTGCGCCAGATGAAATGGCAGCTGTTATGCAGGCAATATCAAACCACGATAAACAGCAAGAAGATATAAACTTTGTAAGCAAAATAGCGGCCATTGTTGTTTTAGCCGACAAGTCAGACGTGCATAGGTCAAGGGTAATTGTTAAAAAAATGAAAGACATTAAATCGGACATCCACGATAGGGTTAATTACGCCACTACGGAAAGCGATTTGAAAGTAGATACAGATAAAAAAAGAATTACTTTAACCCTTGAAATTGATACTAATTTTGTCCCTATTTTAGAGTATTTTGAAATTTTTACAGAAAGAATGGTTTTTTGCAGAAAAGCCGCAGAATTCTTAGGATATAATTTTGGTTTAGTAATAAACAAGACCAAACTTCTCTAGAAAATGAAAGAAAATAAACGATTGTTTTATGTAATTTGCGACAATATAAGAAGTTTAGAAAACATAGGTTCTATTTTCAGGACAGCGGACGCTCTGGGGATAGATAAAATTTTTCTTTGCGGAATTTCAGGAAGGCCCCCTATTGGAGAAAAACAGAGCACTTTTTTAGAAAGAAAAAGTGCTCGGCCGAGCACTCAAAATTTGAGTGCCCTGGTATCAAAAACCGCCCTGGGAGCTGAAAAAACAATTCCTTTTGAACATTATTGGCAAACCTGGCGCGCAGTAGAAAAATTAAGAAAAGAGAAATTTCAGATAGTTGCGTTAGAGCAAGATAAAAAAAGCATTCTTTATACAAAATTTAAGCCCAAATTTCCCTTGGCCCTAATAGTCGGAAATGAAGTAAAAGGAGTATCTAAAAAAATATTAAACAAATCAGATAAAATTATTTATTTGCCGATGCAAGGCAAAAAAGAATCGTTAAACGTTTCCGTGGCATTTGGCATTGCAGGTTATGAAATAAATAAGTTTAGATAATTAATGGGAGTTGACAAGGTTTTTTGTATCTGATAAAATTAAAACCGACGATATTAGTCGGTTTTTAATTTACATGATAAAAATTTCAAAAAAGTCACAATACGGATTAAGGGCAATGGTTTGTTTGGCAAAAAATTATAAAACAAAACAAATTTTTTCCACAAAAACAATTTCTGAAAAAGAGGAAATCCCTTTTGATTTTTTAGAAAAAATAATCTCACAACTAGAAAAAGAAAAATTAGTTAAAGGAAAAAAAGGGGTTCGGGGCGGATATATCCTATATAAACCTCCCCAGAAAATTAGCGTTAAAGATATAATGTTTGTTCTAGAAGATAACAAAAAACCGGTTGATTGCGCTTTTTGCGGCAGGTCAAAAAAATGTTTGACAAAAAGCGTTTGGTCAAAATTAGAAATGGCTTTTAATAAAACCTTAGAAGCAATAACGCTGAAAGATCTTATTAAATAAATTAAAAACTCATGAAAAGAATTTATTTAGACTATGCCGCAACCACCCCCGTTGATAAAAGGGTTTTAAGTGCAATGGCGCCATATTTTTCAAAAGAATTTGCCAACAGCATGTCTTTGCATTCTTTTGGACAGAAGGCAAAACTAGTTTTAGAAGAAAGTAGAGAGGCCATAGCCAGTTTAATCGGGGCTGATGCTAATGAAATTATTTTTACCTCTTCTGCTACAGAAAGTAATAATTTAGCTTTAAAAGGAGTCGCCTTGGCCGATAAGAATAAAGGAAACCATATTATAATTTCTTCAATTGAACACCCCTGTGTTGTGGAGTCGGCAAAATGGTTAGAAAAGCAAGGATTTAAAATTACAAAAGTGAAAGTTGATAAATATGGAACGGTAAACCCGAAAGATGTTGAAGACGCCATAAACGAAAAAACAATTTTAGTTTCAATAATGCACGCCTCAAATGAAATAGGAACAATAGAGCCCATAGAAGAAATCGGAAAAATATGCAGGAAAAAGGGAGTTTATTTTCATACAGATGCTTCCCAGTCTTTTGGAAAAATTTTAATTAATGTAGAAAAAATGAATATTGATTTATTAACTGCAAGCTCTCACAAAATATACGGACCAAAAGGAGCAGGGCTTTTATATATCAGAAAAGGGATAAAAATAGAGCCGATTTTACACGGCGGAGGTCAGGAAAACGGACTGAGGGGTTCAACAGTTAATGTGCCGGCTATCGTTGGGTTTGCCAAGGCAGCAGAAATTTGCAAGTCTGAAATGGAAAAAGAAAATAAGCGCCTGGTTAAATTAAGAGACAAACTTATAAAAGGAGTTTTGAAGATAAAGGATTCTCATTTAAACGGTCATCCCAAAAATCGACTTTGCAACAACGCTAATTTTTGGTTTTCTTTTATAGAAGGCGAATCATTGATAATACAGCTTGATTTAGAGGGGATTGCTGTTTCCACCGGATCCGCTTGTTCTTCTTTTAAGTTAGAACCCAGCCATGTTTTATTGGCAACGGGTTTAAGGCCGGAACAAGCTCACGGGTCTTTAAGGGTTTCTTTAGGAAGATTTACAAAAGAGGATGATATTAATTATTTATTAAAAGTTTTGCCGAAAATAGTAAAAAAAATAAGAAGTATTTCTCCTTTTAAAAAATAGAAATTCATCGGGTTAAATATTTTATATTTTATTTAACTTGATAAAAATTATGGAAAAAACAAACAATAATATTTGCGGAGGATTATATACTAAAAAAGTTATTGAAACATTCAAAAATCCGCACAATTATGGAAAAATTAAAAATGCAGACGGCATCGGAAAAGTGGGAAACATAATATGTGGAGACGTAATGCATCTCTATATTAAAATTGCTAAGAATAAAAAAGGGGAAGAAGTTATTAAAGATATTAAGTTTGAAACTTTTGGATGCGTTGCCGCCATATCAACAAGCAGTATTATCACGGATTTAGTAAAAGGAAAAACAATAAAAGAAGCATTAAAAGTCACAAAGGATAATGTTATAACCTCTTTGGGCGGACTGCCCAAAATTAAATATCACTGCTCAGTTTTAGCAGTAGATGCTTTGACAGAGGCAATTTATGATTATTTTAAAAAGAATAAATCTGCCTCCTCGGGCACAAAAGAAATTTTAGATGATTTGCAAAAAAGGCACGATACTATACAAAAATCAAAAGAAATTATAGAAAAAAGGTATAAAAAATGGACATAATTTTTGGACCTTGACAAATAAATATTTTTTTGCTAATATAAGCACATGAATTACGGCAAAGTGCCGCAATTTTTGTTTTTTAAGAGCTGGATTGTTTGTGTTGAAAATCGCAGATAACCAGTAAAACCCAAGGAGAGACGAGATGATGGTTCGGGTTGGAACAAGTGTCAACGATAAGTTCTTTAACAACGTAGTCGCATCGTTAAGGAGGTTACTTCCAGAGATTAAGGATTTTAACATTAGTGTGAGACTGGCAGCAGTTATTGCCAGTAATACCCGCAACAAGGCAGACATTGATTCGGCCATAGATATGGCCATGGCTCATGGCAGCGCAAGCCTGAGAGCAGGAGCTCTAGCTATTGTTGCAAAGACCCTTGCTGAAGCAAGGCATTTTTCTGAAGCACGCAGGGTTGTTTCAGAAATGTTTGGCATGGATGCTTATTGGAAAGCAGAGGCATGTATTTGGATAGCCAGATTTTCTGGTGAAGCGGATGATATAGAAGCTGCCGAAACAGCGGTTTCTCACGTTCATACGCCCTATATCAGGAATGAACTTAGGATTGATATGGAAAGCTTGTTACATGATCGCCCTCACCACACGGGGGCTCATGCTCACAAGCACCACTCAGACCTTAGATCGTTGCAGGCAGTTTTATCTGAGCTCAGGGGAATGGAAGATAGTCATGGGGTAGCCCCTAAACATAACAGCGCATTTTTGCGCCTCAAGGCACAAGAGATTATTAATCGTCTTTTTGCCGATGCGATGAAATAGTTTTTAAAGCCCGTTGGGCAAACCCACAGCCGGAGCGAGTTTATCTTGTTTCCGGCCTTTTTATTGATTTTTATATTTAAAAATAGTAAGTTATAATTAAAAAATGAACAGAGAAAAAATAAAAATTAAAGATTCTGAGCGAAGTCGAAGGATAGTTGTGGCTATGTCGGGCGGAGTGGATAGCTCCGTGGCAGCTGCTTTGTTAAAAAAACAAGGCTATTTTGTCGTCGGAGTTTTTATGAAGTTTTGGAAAGAAGGCAATGGCGCTGAAAATCGATGCTGTTCGATAGATTCAGAGAAAAGAGCAAGGCAGGTTGCAAAAATTTTAAATATTCCCTTTTATGTTTTAAACGTAGAAAAAGAATTTAAAAAGAAAGTCGTGGATTATTTTTTGGAAGAATATAAAAAAGGGAACACTCCAAACCCCTGCGTTGTTTGCAATAAAGAAATTAAATTCGGGTTTTTAATTAATAGGGCCTTAAAAATGGGAGTTGAGTTTATTGCCACCGGGCATTACGCTCAAATTCACCCAGTCAAATACCGCGAAGCGGTAATTTCGGCAAGGCCGAAATTATTTGACTGGGTAAAGAATAATAAATTATTAAAAGGAAAAGATAAAAAAAAAGACCAGTCATATTTTTTATGGCAGTTAAATCAAAAACAACTAAGCCGGGTTTTATTTCCTGTGGGGAATTATACAAAACCAGAAGTTCGTGCCTTGGCTAAAAAATTTGAGTTGCCGGTGGCAGAAACGCCCGAATCCCAGGAAGTTTGTTTTATACAAAATAAAACAAATGATTTTTTAAAGAAATATTTAAAATCAAAGCCGGGAAAAATTATAGATGTAAACGGAAAGATTTTAGGCAAGCATCAAGGTTTGTGGTTTTATACAATAGGCCAAAGAAGGGGGATAGGGTTTTCAGGTGGGCCGTATTTTGTCGTTACCAAGGATCTTAAAAATAATAATTTAATTGTTTCAAAAAATCAGAAAGACTTAGAAAAAAAACAACTGATTGTCAAAAATGTTAATTGGACCAACTCTCCAAAGCTACCCCTGCAAGCAGAAATAAAAATAAGGTACAAAAGTAATATAGCTATAGCAAAGATTTTAGATTTTGGTAAAAATAAAGTAAAGATAGTTTTTCAAAAATCTCAAAAAGCAGTAACGCCTGGTCAGTCAGCTGTTTTTTACAAAGGAGAAGAGATGTTGGGCGGGGGAACAATAGAGTAAAATTTTTACAAAAATTTGAGCGAGGGGCTTGAGTCTTCACCCAGATTTTTTTTATAAATTTGGGTGAAGGCTTGACACGCCTTTTTGTTTTTGCTAATATAGACCTACACCATAGGTGGAGGTAATATAATACTAATTTTCAATTTTAAATTTAAAATATTATGACAATAAATAATAAAGAAAAAGCACTGGTAAATTTTAAAAAGGCGAATGGCTTGATTGCAAAGATTATAGACATGACAGAAAAGAACGAATACTGCGTAGATATTATGCAGCAAAATTTGGCTGCAATAGGGCTTTTAAGGTCGGCCCACGAAATGTTGATGGAAAATCATTTAAACACCTGTTTTAAAAAAGCCATGGTAACCAAAAACGAAAATAAAAAACAAGAAATGACAGACGAAATTTTAAAAGTAACAAAGCTATTTAATAAGTAACAGGCTGCGAATTTACAAATTTATTACGAATAAAAGATTGGTAAATTATCAGCCCACTATAAATGTTAAAAGAAAAAATATATCAAGTAAAAGGAATGCATTGCGCCTCTTGCGAAATTTTAATAGAAAAAAAACTTTTAGAACTGGAAGGGGTAAAATCCGTTGAAGCGTCAACAGGCAAGGGGGAAGTTGTAATTGAATACGAAAAAGAAATGCCCTCTTCTCAAAAATTAAATAAAATGTTTAAGAGAGAAAATTATACTTTTTTTGAAAAATCATCTGAAGAATCAAAAATTATAAAACCAGAGGGAAAAACAAATACAACCCTGGTTGCTTTTAACGTTGCGATATTTATAATTATCGCCTTTCTATTTTTGAACAGCATGGGCTTGTCCGGAATTCTTAACGTGGGTTCAAAGTCTTCATTATTCGCCTTTTTGGGATTAGGGCTTTTGGCCGGAGTTTCTTCTTGCGCTGCTTTAGTGGGCGGGATAGTATTGTCTATGTCAAAGCAATGGCAAGGTATTTATGATGACAAAAATACGACATATAAAAAACTTCAGCCTCATTTATTATTTAATCTTGGCAGATTAGTATCTTATGCTTTTTTCGGGGCCGTACTGGGAATGATTGGAAGCAGGTTGCAGATTTCTTTTCAATTTACTTCATTTTTAGTTATTGCTGTTTCTTTTTTAATGATTGCCTTGGGGTTTCAAATGCTCGGGGTAAAAGCTTTTCGAAAGTTTCAATTTTCTTTGCCAAAATCAGCTACGAGGTACATTGCAAACGAAAATAATTTTCAGGGAAAGTATATGCCCTTTATAATGGGAGCCGGAACTTTCTTTTTGCCTTGCGGATTTACTATTACAGCCCAAGGACTGGCTCTTTTATCAGGAAACGCAATTCAGGGTTCTTTGATAATGCTTTCTTTTGCTTTGGGAACCGTTCCGATGCTTTTATTTATTGGATTATCCAGTGTTAAATTTTCTTCAAAGCCCCATTTAGCTGAAAGATTTTCAAAGGTTGCCGGATTTTTAGTTTTGTTTTTTGCTTTGTTTAATATAAATAATCAAATGAATGTTTTGGGGTATACCGGATTGGGAAATGTTTTTGTTTCTAATCAAAATCAGTCGCAAAATATCAACGAAAAAGATTTGCCTCCGGTTGTTGACGGAAAACAAATTGTAAAGATGAATGCTTCGGCTTCAGGCTATAGCCCTAACTATATTAAAGTTAGAGCAGGAGTTCCGGTAAGATGGGAAGTAACAGATACCGGAACTTCAGGCTGCACTAATGCCATTATTTCAAATAGTTTGTTTTCAGGGCCAATTAATTTAACGCCCGGCAAAGTTTCCGTTAAAGAATTTACTCCGACAAAGCCCGGGAAGTATAAGTTTTCCTGCTGGATGGGAATGGTTACGGGAATAATAGAAGTTGTTCCGCAATCCGGATCTGCGGCAGCTACTGCGGTGGCGAATAATTCTGACAACACGGTTAGCGCCGCTAATACTGACGATATCGTGCCATCTGGAGCAAGTGGGTGTGGTTGCGGAGGGGGAGGAGGAAACAATGGTAGTGGCAGTAGCGGAGGCAGCTGTCATTAATTGCACAAAAAAAGCCAATGACTTGCATTGGCCTTGTTGATTGTGTCGGCTTTATAAACAAGGGAGATAATTATTAAGGTATTTGTTGTTTTTCCAAAAATCTAAACGCGCTTGCCACCACTGGAGGCAGATCATTAACATCAAAATCTTTATCAACTTCTTCTAAGATTTGTCTTATTTTTTTTAATAATTCAAATCGGGCGGCTACCAGGTCAATATGTACTGCCGGAAGCCTTTTTTTGGCCCCCTGTGCCATAGAAGAATTTTTGGAAATTATGTTGTCTAAGATAAACATTTTTTCAAATAAATCAATGGCTTTCATCTAAGGACTCCCTTTATTAGAGCGTGTAAAAAAGTACTATAATCAAACTATCAAAGTAAACTATAAATGTCAATTCTTTAAAAAAAAGTCCGACTCCGTTTTCAGAGAAGGACATAATTTATTCTTTTACAATTATTTATGAAAGGATTTCTATCTGCTTAATCCCCATCTTAAGACAGTCAACGACAGTAAAAAATTCAGTCATTGCTTCAAATGGAGATATTAACATTATAGATTGGTCAGCTTTTGGGTTTTTTAACGCTTGATCTAACGTCATCCGCCACCAACCCAGTACGTCGGCTCCATAACCTATAATCAACACGGTTTTTTTATGAGGAATAAATACCTCTTCTTGCCCAACAAAAAATTTACCGTTATTTTTTAATTCGACTATTTCACCTTTTACCGCTTCTCGCATAAATTTCTCCTTGAGATAGATATAAAGAACTACTATAATTAAGTTAACAAAGTAGATTATAAATGTCAATTTATAAAAAAATATTATGAAAATCACAAGCAAAACAACATTAAAAAAAATATTAGAACTGCCCGAGGCAGAAAAAGTTTTATTAAACCACGGGGTGCCGTGTATGTCCTGCCCGATGGCTTCTTTTGAAATAGAAAAACTGGAAATTGGAAACGTTTGCAAAATGTACGGAATAGATTTAAAAAAAATATTGGAAGATTTAAATAAAAAAGATTAATATTTATGGAAAAAACAATTTTAAAAATTCAGGGTATGGATTGCGCCTCGTGCGCGGCGGTAATTGAACATAGCCTTAAAAAAGAAAAAGGCGTTGTTTCAGCTTCCGTTAATTACGCCACAGAGAAGGCACATTTAGAGTTTGACCCGGCTCAAATAAACATAGAAAAAGTAGAAAAGGTTATTAAAGATTTAGGATATAAGGT
>Ga0172379_10009961_pt1 | contig 11615 bp, 5 predicted proteins | sample GrowelOW334metaG_FD_119756 | JGI IMG/M metagenome (GOLD analysis project Ga0172379, IMG submission 119756) | Groundwater microbial communities from an aquifer near a municipal landfill in Southern Ontario, Canada - Groundwater well OW334 metaG | ecosystem: Environmental > Aquatic > Deep... | reverse complement strand
TCTTGAATAATTCTTTTTTCATTTCGTAAAATTACGTCTGGAGCACTTATTTCTTTTAGTTTTTTAAGACGATTATTTCTATTAATAACTCTACGATAAAGATCATTTAAATCTGATGTCGCATGACGTCCCCCATCGAGGGCCACCATCGGACGAAGTACAGGCGGGATAACTGGGATAACTGTCAAAAACATCCACTCAGGACGAATGCCTGCATACATCATTGCTCGAATGAGTGAAAGCCTTTTTTGCAATTTTTCTTTTTCAATAACACTTGCTTTTTCAATCATTTTCTCAGTGTGAATTTTTAATTTATTCAAATCAAGATTTTTGAAAATAGAATAAATTGCTTCAGCCCCAATGTTAGCTTCAAAACAAGTTCCATATTTAAGAGAGTAATGATGGAAAGAAATTTCATTTAAAACTTTACCTTCATAAATTTCTAAAATTTCTTTTTTGGTTGTGGAAAATAAATTTTTTAATTTTTCACGAGTTTCATCATCTGCTGAATTTTTTAGTTTAGCCTTATATTCCTTTTCTAAATTTTGAATAATAGTTTCTTTTTCATCTTCGTGAACTTTGGTAATTATGTATCCGGCAAAATATATGACTTTTTCAAGATCAGAAACAGAAATATTAAGAAGAATACTCATTCTGGATGGCACGCCTCTTAAAAACCAAATATGCGCAACGGGAGTTCCTAATTCAATATGCCCCATTCTTTCTCGTCTAACAATAGAACGAGTTACTTCCACTCCGCATTTTTCACAAATAATATCTTTATAACGAATACGGCGATATTTTCCACAATAACATTCATAATCTTTTTCTGGTCCAAATATTTTTTCATCAAAAAGACCACCGCGTTCAGATCTGCCTGTGCGATAATTTATGGTTTCTGGTTTAGTAACTTCTCCATAAGACCAATCTTTTATTTGCTCGGGTGATGCAAGCTTGAGCGAAATATAATCAAAATCTGTTTTATTTAAAGTTTTCATAATTCAATTTTATTCATTATGACCCTGATTTTTTATAGAAGGGTCATATTTTTTTAAATTAACATCAAGCGCAAGTCCTCGTAAATAATTAAGCAGAACATTGAATGAGGCTGGAGAATTTGGCGGTCTAATGTTTTCATTTTTGATAATAGAGTCAAATGTTGCAGATCGACCGAGTATATCATCTGACTTAATAGTAAGCATTTCTCGCAATGTATAAGCTGCTCCATATCCTTCCAATGCCCAGACTTCCATTTCCCCAAATCTCTGCCCGCCACCTTGAGCTTTACCGCCCAATGGTTGCTGAGTGATGAGTGAGTACGGTCCGATGGAACGCATATGAATTTTATCTTCTACCATGTGGTGAAGTTTCAACATATACATATAACCTACTGCAATATCTTGATTGAATGCTTCACCTGTTCGCCCATCAAAAAGTTTTAATTTGCCGTTTTCAGGAAGTCCAGCTTTTACTAATTCTTCTTTTATTTCTTTATGACGTGCTCCTAAAAATGGTGGAACTATAGCTTGATAACCAAGACTATTGGCGGCCATACCTAGATGCATTTCCAAAATTTGTCCTAAGTTCATACGAGAAGGAACACCTAGAGGCGACAATATAATATCAATTGGGGTGCCATCAGCTGTGTATGGCATGTCTTCTTCTGGAAGAATTCTTGAGATAACTCCCTTGTTTCCATGCCGTCCAGAAAGTTTATCACCGACTGAAATGTTTCTAATTTGAGCTACTTCAATAACAATCTTTTTTATAATTCCCGCTTCAAGCGTATGCCCTAAATCACGAGAGAAAATTTTAATACCAATAATGCGTCCACGTTTACCGTGTTCCATACGAAGTGATGTATCTTTTACATCTCGAGCTTTTTCTGCAAAGATAGAACGCAATAATCTTTCCTCTGGAGTGAGTTCAGTTTCACCTTTGGGTGTAATTTTACCAATCAAAATATCATTTTCTCGAACTTCAGCTCCAATACGAACAATACCATCTTCATCTAAATCTTTAAGTTTTAATTCTCCAACGTTTGGTATATCACGAGTGGTAATTTCAGGTCCGAGTTTAGTATCTCGAACTACGCAAACAAATTCCTCAACATAGACACTAGTAAATTTACTCTTTTTAACAAGACGTTCAGAAATAACTATCGCATCTTCATAAGTCGATCCAGACCAAGATAAAAACGCTACAAAAACATTTTGTCCAATTGAAATTTGCCCATCTACAGTACTTGTAGTATCAGCCAATACATCTCCCTTTTTTATTTTTTGACCGACATCTACTGCTGGACGTTGATGAAATGAAGAAAAATTATTATTTCTTAAGAAATTAACAAGAGGATATGTCTTTTCCGCGTCTGCTCCCGAACTATCATGGGTAGACTTTTTCCCCACAACTATTATTTTCTTTGCATCTAAATAAGAAACAATGCCATCTTCCTCTGCAATAATCATTCTACCAGAATCTCGAGAGGCCAATGATTCAATACCTGTAGCAACTAACGGCGCCTCAGGAAGAACACAAGGCACAGCTTGTTTCTGCATGTTTGATCCCATCAGTGCACGATTTGCATTATTGTGTTCCAAAAATGGAATCATTGAAGTTGCTAAAGAAAACGCTTGGTTTGTGGCAACATCAATAAAATCAATTTCATCACGAGCAATCATCCCAGCTTGAGTTTTTATTCTAGCTTCAACTTTTTCTTCTGTTATTTTTCCATTTTCATCATAAGGAATTCCAGCATGGGCAATATTATATTTCTCTTCTTCCAGAGCATTTAAATATTGAATTTCATTAGTAATTTTTCCATTCTTTACTTTAATATATGGAGTTTCAATAATTCCAAAATCATTTATTTTTGCATAAGTAGCAAGGTGTAAAATAAGTCCAATGTTTGGACCTTCAGGGGTATGAATAGGACAAACACGCCCATAGTGAGAAGGATGCACGTCTCGAACTTCAAGCCCTGCACGCTCGCGAGTAAGCCCTCCATGACCGAGCGCAGAAAGTAAGCGAATATGCTCTATTTCGGCCAGTATATTTTCCTGACTCATAAATTGAGAAAGTTGGTTGGTTGTGAAAAATTCTTTAATACGAGCTTGTAGTGGACGCTGATTTATAATGTGAATAGGTAATGCAGTATCTACATCAATGATAGACATTCTGTCTTGAATATTTCTTTTAATCTGCATCATACCGGTACGTATTTTTTGTTGAAGCATTTCACCGACAAAACGAACACGTCTTTGACCCAAGTGATCTATATCATCTGATTTAGCATTCGGCGTATTATTTAAAACAATAATATTTGTAATTACTGTCATTAAATCTTCTTTAGAAATAGTTCGACGAGCAAGTTCAGCTTCATCTAATCCTTTTTCAAAACGTTTATTAAATCTATATCTCCCAACTGGAGAAAGATCGTAGCGTTCAGAAGTAAATAAGGAATTAAGAAATTCTTTCGCATTGTCGGCTGTGGCCATATCTCCATCTCTCAAACGTTTATATATTTCAATATTTGCATCATTTAATGTTTTGGCAACATCTTTTGCCAAACAAGCTTCAATCGCTTCTTTGCAAAAAGGAGTTCCTTTAAAAGCTTGGAGCATCATTTCATTGGTGCTATAACCCATGACACGCAATAATGCCGTCGCAGGGAATTTTCTTTTTTTATCTATTCTTATATAAATTGCTCCATCGGATTCTGATTCTATTTCAATCCAAACTCCGCGAGCTGGGATAATTTTTGCGCCAAAATATCTTTTTCCCTTACTCTCAGACTCTGTGAAAAAAACTCCGAACGAACGTGCTAGTTGCGGTACAATAATACGCTCTACGCCGTTTATAATAAATGTTCCATGCGGTGTCATTAAAGGAAATTCAGACATAAAAATCTCCTGCTCTTTAACAGTTCCTAAAATTTTATTAGCTAATTTTACGCGAGTTTTGAGAAGTCCTTGGTATGAAAGTTTATTTATTTTTGCATCATTCTCCGAACAATTCGGTTCACTAATAGAAAAAGAGGTAAATTCAAGTTCAAACTTTTTTCCGGAATAATCCACAATTGGAGAAAATTCTTTTAAAACTTCTTTTATTCCTTCTTCCACTAACCATTTATAGGACTTCGTTTGGGCTTCTATTAAATTTGGAAATTCTATAAGAGGTTTCTTATATCTTCCAAAATATTTCTTTGGACGCTTTTCTGTTTGCATATTTATAAAATCCCCAAAACAAACAAGAATAAATTAAAAAACAAAAAGAAAAGCTAGAGCATAAAACGCTTCTTTTTATTTTCGCAATTTTATTTATTTCGGATACTGATTAATTTAACGTCCCGTAGGGACCTATTAATACAAATAGAGATACATCCGAAACTCAATCAATCTCTTAAATATGAGTATACTCATATTTAATTTTTTGTCAAATTTTTGTAATATCTAAAGCAATTAAATCTTTATGTATTCCAAGCCCTCTAGCATAAAGTTTTTGTACTTCAGCTTCTTGTAAGGCTCTTTTATAAACACGAACAGTATCAATCAAACCCAAAAAGGGATAAGTCCAGTTACTATAATTCCCAATAGAAAAAAGATTAGAACTATTACCGACATACCCTGGATCTGGGATTGTAGCCTTATGTTTCTGTACTCCATTCAAAAATACTTGCATATAATTATTTTCTCCATCAAAAACAGCTACAATATGATTCCACTCCCCAACCTTAATCCCTATATTTACAGTAAAATCAACTCTTGCGGTAATGTTCCCTTTTATACCATAAGTAAAACTAGTCCCATTATTGGACAACATCATTCCATATCCTTCTCCCCCTCCAGCTCCACCCCCAAAAAATATTTCTCTATAACTACCAGACCAAGCTTGAGGTTTTATCCAGCTTTCTATGGTAATGATTCCATTTCCCATTTTTAAACTTTCTTTATTCCCTAAATTTACATAATTATTTCCACTCCCTGGAAAACTTAAAGAACTTCCATTATTCGACGGAGCATCATTTGACCAAGTTACATTACCAACTAAAGTTCCATTATTAGAATATCCAGAAAAATCATCTACTACTGATGTTCCAGATCCTTCATCAAAATTCCACCCACCAGCTGCTTCAGAACCCATAGTATGGGAAAGACTAGCAGAAAAATGTAATCCAGTATTTATTCTAGCTTTTTCTCTTGCACTACTTATCGAAACTAAAACTATAGCAGACAAAAGACCAATAATAGCCACAACTACCAGAAGTTCTATCAGAGTAAATCCATTTATTTTTTTTACTCTACCAATTTTCATTTTCTATTTCACAATTAGTGTATTACTATCTAATGCATTTGTTGCTTTATCATCTTTGTCTAGCTGGGTCACTAAATAAACTCCAATTAATCCTAGAATTATCATGCCAGTAAAAATTATCAACGTTTTTAGAAAATGTTTTGTCATAAATTCTATGAATAATTTTATTTTATTTCAACCACTTATAGTGCAAATAATTATCTTTCAGATCCAACCAGACAGCCATCGCATTATTATCAGTTGTCGTCAAAGTTCCGGCTTGAGTATTAGCTGGCACACTAGAAACAGGAGTTAAACTTTGTTCCACAACTAAATTTCCACTGGCATCTTTTTTAAGAATAGCGTATTTTTGCACATCGGCACCAGAAGTTTTTAAAGTTGGCGAGACGTCATTGGCTGGAGATTGAGTATCGGTAACTAAGAGATAAAAATTACCCTGTTTATCATTGCCAAGACTAATTATAGCTTGACCATTATCGCCTTTAAGAGTTAACAGCTTGCTGGCATTTTTATATATGCTAATAACACCCTGATAAGAAACTGCCATATAAAGTTTATTGCTTTCATCAATCGTCAATCCAGCGCCCTGTTCATCACAGTAATTCATAAATGTTGCTTCTTTAGTACAGGATAATCCTTCACATTTAAAATAACTACAAGCTTTAGTCCCACCAGTACCTCGAGAATAAACATAAGAATAGGTTAAATCATTTTTCGATACAACATTCGGATAATAATTCATACAATTTGGTTCTTGCACAAGCATTTTTTTTGTTTCTCCAGTATTGATATCTTTTCTATATAAAGTTAAAGAATTATATTTATCACAAGATGTATAGCTTCGATCTCGCAAACGCATCGCTATCCAAACTTTATTACTAGAAACGCTAATCTCAGCATTTCTGGCATCATTGCCAGAATGTATTATTTCTGGAAAAGACCAAACACTAGAATTAGGTTCTTTAGAAACATAATAAACTATATTAGATTTAGCATCTATAGAACTGCCAAAAGTGTAAACTAAATGCAATTTATTATTGACATCAATTACCAATCCGGGTTTATAACGCAGAGCAGTTAATAATTTTTTTGCACTTATTTCTATATCCGTTCCAGTAATCAAACTAGGCATAGACCAACTATTATTACTAAATTTAGAATAGTAAATCCCTTTTACCCCGCTGCTGCTACTGCCAATATAAACCAAGTGTATATTCCCAGCTGAATCTGTGGCTGTGCTTGGCAAGTTGCCATTAAGAGAAAAAGGTACTCTGTCAGTAGAAGCTACCTCTTCTGTATAACAACAAAGATCTGTTTGATTAACATCCACTGAACAATCTGTAATAACTTTTAAATCTAATTCATCTACTTTATTCGTGGTATCAATATTTTTACACGAGCTATCCATCGGACCAATGTTATAAGTTGCTGGAGTTTTTCCATACAAAAATGCCTCACTTGTCCCTCCATAAAGATCTGAAATAACTTTTATATCTTTGTCGTCAATTTTTCCATCATGATTAAAATCAAATTTCAAAGTCCTACCTGTTGCAGGCTGATTGGTTGAAAATTGACAATCATTTGAACAACTTGATGCTGTTTCACCAACTTCACATATATTATTACCGCAAATTGGAGCATTATTAGTAGCCATTACCAAACCTTTTATAATTTCCAAACTAGCTTTAAAGTAATTAGCTGAAGTACTAACATCAGCAGTTGCTCCGGGAGTCCAATGAAAAGGAACATATTGGTTGTATGGCCACCAATGCAAACCCCAAGAACCTCCAGCATTAAATACGTTAGCAGCTGAAACTTTGTCTTGATTAAGATAATCAGTTGTTAAATAGAGAGTATTATTTCCATAAGCTGTATTTCTACCAGGAACATCATCCTCATTCATAACCACTGGCACTCTTGCATCATCAAATAGCTCCTTAATTAAGCTCCCATCTGCACTTGGAGTAGTATTATTTCCATGAATCATCACAATATCAGCACCAATTATTATTGCTTTTTCTGCCTTGGTTGCCGAAGCTGTTATTGGTATTTTATATTCATTTGTTAATTGTGTTTTCGCGAGACTAATTAATTGAGCAACATCATTTGAAACAATCGTTCCAGCAAAACCACCGTGGTTGTATTCATTAGCAATTTCAATTATGACATTTTTAAAATTTTTACTTTTCAACCAAAGTGTTGCTTGGGTTACGCCATTTTTTATTGCAGCATCATTAGTTAAATTTTTTATTTGTCTTTGATAAAAAAGACTAACTACAACGATTCTGCCGTTATCATCAGCTGCTTTTATAACTTTTTCTAAACGATCTAACCAAGCAGTTTTTAAAGAACCACTAGCAGTAAAAGCACTAGCTACCGCCCCTTCATATCCAGGATAACCTCCTTGTAAACCGACAGTAAAGGCTAGAACACCATTAGCTTTATATTGGGGAATGTTATCAATAAATTCTTGAGTATTAGCATCTGCATTAAATTGAGAAGGTTTTGTTGCAGAATTTTCATCATCAAAAATAGCATTGGCCGCACGCATATTCATTAATTTACCCAATGCTTCCGCTTTATAAATACTTGCTGAATAAGTTTTCTGCCAAGTAACACCATTGTCATAACTGAGATAGAAAGATTTTTTGTCTGCCAAACTAGTTTTTCCCAACATACTACCTGTCTGAATTGTCACTGGTCCATTTCTTTCAGCTACTTTTGCTTCAGAACATGAAGCAGTTGTGCCACCATTCAAACCAGCACATTTCCAAGTCCAAGAAATTGCGCTATCTACTCTATTAGCGCTTGTTCCGGAAGAACAAGAAAGACGAGAAGCGCAAGCGCCATTAATTACACTGCTAGTACTTCCTCCACTACTACCTTTCCCGCTTCCCCCTCCGCTGCTCGAGGTGCCAGTAGTCTTAAAAGTAAAACTATTTTTTGTTTTATATACATTTTTATCTTTCCCGACATCACTCCCTTCTGTAACTTTCGTTCCATCACCAGTATGAATATGGCATGTGTAAGGAGTACCAGATGATAAACTGGTTAAAGTTAAAACATGGGTTCTTGTTTTAAGACTTTCAGTATTTCCTTTACCGGAAACACTAGGAGTACAATCGATTAAGGTAGTGGTTGGTATATTAGTAGTGAATTGAATTTTTTCAGAATTGTTTGTAACACTTTCTGTTTTAATACCACAGACTGCATAAGCTGAATTACTATCAGCATCTCCCTCTTCACAACCAGAAGAAACAGTATCTAAAGAAGTAGGCATACATTGACCTTTATCTTCATTCCAAGAATTACCAGAAACACATTGAGCTGTAATCTTTTTTTGAGCTAATTCTTTTCCATTATGATAAAGATAAAAAGTCTCACCAGGGTATAAAACAGTAAATGCTTTTGTTATTGTATTTGAATTTCCAGTAGCAACAGTAATATGATTTGGTTTAGTAATAGCAGAAATAATTTTTGGGTCAGCACTAGGATTTAGTGTCTGCCAAAATAAATTAATATCACAACTACCACTTCTAGAAGCAATTTCACAAGAATCTTTATTTGAATTAAGTGTACCAGTTAGATTCTTAGAAACAGAACCATCAGCTTTGCTTACAGTTTCACATTGTCCTTCACTAACATTCCAAGAAGTTTCAGAAGCACATTCAGCATTTACTGTTACAGAAAGAGCTATTCTTTTACTGTTATGATACAGATAAAAAGTGGTTTCTCCGTGCTCAATAGGTACAACTACAAATTTTATTTCTTTTTTATTTTTTGTTGTTGAAGATGTTGTTAAAGAAGAAACAAAAGTGTTTTCATAAGGTCTATTTTTTGTTACAGCAGTAGCTTTCCCAGAAATTAAATTTTGAGTATCCCAAGAAACTTGAGCATCACAAGTAGCTGCATGATTAGAAATTGTGCAAGATACAACTTTCAAAGTTCCTGATGGTTCTGTGCTAGGAGTAATGTTTGTGTCGTCCGGAGTCGATATTGATGTTGACGTCTCTGTCGGAATAGTTGGCACTACAGCTTCAGGTAAACATTTCCCATCTTTAAATTTATTTCCTAAATCACAGTGTGAAAATATAGTTAGGCCTGCTGGAGAGTTAAGAAGAACATCACTATTATAAAGATAAAAAGTCCTAGAACCATAAGGAATCACAACTGAAAAATCTTTATATTCATCTTTAGTTAGAATAGTTGTATTCTTCCCTGAAGTTCCATCATCTTTAGTCGAGCTAGTAACAGCCGAACCATTGGTTATTTTAGGATTTATTACTTTCCAAGAAAGTTTTACATTACACTTCTTTTCTCCTGAGGGTATTGCGCAATTAAGAGAAGAAGAAGAGAGTGTTCCTGTCATTGGAGCTGGAGGAGGAGCTACTGGTGCAACGACAGTAACAAAAGCATCATCTACTACATAGTATCCACCAGATCCTTCACAAGTAATTGTATATCTATATACTTTAAATTCTGACCCAGAAGGTACTGTAAGTACTCCAGTATTAAATGTCCCAGAGGTTGGTTTATTCCCCGACCAATCCCCATCCGCTAAACATTGTGTAGCATTAGGGAATGACCAATTTATAGTAGTGGATTCTCCTGAATTTATTTTTGCAGAATTAGCAGAAATACTGTTAGGAGTTGCATTATTGGTAGTTGTAGATGTATTTGTGGATGTAGTTGTTGACGAAGGTGAAGTTACGGTGGTAGAAGTTCGAGGAACGACATCTCTTTGTCCAAATACATTATTTGAAACAAACAACCCTATCATTAGAACAAATATTATTAAGAACTTTTTATACATTTTCATATTTTTATTTTTATAATTAAGTTAATTAATAATATTTTTAATTTATATAGCAACAACTATTTGTTTCGGCCTTTACACCCCAGCAACTCAAAATTACTTGCAAATCATAGCCATCCACTTTGCCTGTCGTATCAGTATTAGCACAAGAATTATTTAATGGACCAATGTTATATGTTCCACCCGATGCTCCCCAGTGCGACAAAACTGCACGAAAGTCTTCAATACCTATTGCTCCATCTGTATTATAGTCATATTTTAAAGTCCTAGGACCAGCACTCACACCAAAATCAACACCGCTTAAAGTGAATTGATTTTTGGGATCTGTAAGATAAGTGTTTAGATAAGGCGAATATGTTTTTACATCAACTGTGCCATTTTTTGTATTAAAAGTTAGCAATCGCAAATAACCGCTTCCCCCTTCTGGTAAATCTTGGTAATTAGCTAACATTTGATAAACTTTACTAATACCTCCATCTCGAGTATCTATTCTATAAGAAACAGCACCTATAGTAGTGTCATGTAAAACATGCCCATTGAAAACAAATTTAATATTTTTATTTCCCTGAACTAATTTTTGCCAAATACCAATACCATCATTACTATTAGTCAAATCAATTTGATAATCAAATTTTGTCCAGTCATGTCCTTTACCAGGAGTGCCTTGAAACTCTTCATCAGAATATAAATAACTATGTGTTAAAACAATGACTATATGATTGGGGTATCTAGCTACGACATCATTTGCCCAAGTTAAAACTTCATTTCTTGGAAATACTTCTAGTGTTAAAATCAACCAATCTTTATTCCCAGCCCTAAAAGCATAAGAGGCATTATCTAGTTTCCCTGGGTCAAAATTATCACTAAAATTTTTAAATTTACTAATTGGGAAAAAACTATTAAAATAGGTATCATCTCTGCCAGCACTTGTTAAAATATCATGATTACCGGGAGAAATAGCATAGGGTACTCCATCAACATCATTCACTTTACCATCGGCTCCGTTTAAAATATCCATACTGTCTTTGGCATTTAGCCATTCTTTTCTCCAATCTGCATCATTATCATTGCTATCAGTAATGTCTCCTTCTTGTAAAACATAGGCAATATTTTTGCTTACTCTATTGGCCATTATCCAATTAGTTTGAGCTTTAAAAATATCATTATAACTTTTACCACCTGTGTTGTTGGAGGCATTTGTATATTGTTGCGCGTCTGGCAAAATCACCAATGAAAAAGAATCATCGGTGGCTATACTAGCGTTAACTGTTAGCTCATTTTTTACGACAACAAAATAACCAACAAAAACAACTATGACGACCAAAGAAATTATTTTAAAATAAAGTTTATAATTTGACAAAAAACCCTTGACCTTTTTTATAGATTCCATGCGTATTATTATATCACAATTCAAAAAACCTAGACAATAGCTTTATGCTCATATTATTGTGTATTTTTTAGTTTATTTCTTTCCTTCAGCTTCTTC
>Ga0172379_10009960_pt1 | contig 11615 bp, 8 predicted proteins | sample GrowelOW334metaG_FD_119756 | JGI IMG/M metagenome (GOLD analysis project Ga0172379, IMG submission 119756) | Groundwater microbial communities from an aquifer near a municipal landfill in Southern Ontario, Canada - Groundwater well OW334 metaG | ecosystem: Environmental > Aquatic > Deep... | reverse complement strand
GTATCGGAGAAGCGGGAATGGTGTGGTTTGTCATAGGAGCGTATTTCTTTTTTAAAGAAGAATCAAAAGACCAGCGATTGTTCATTCCCCTTGGACTGGCAGGAGCTATCGCTTGGAGTATTTCCGAGCTTATTCTCAAACCTCTTGTTGCGCGTCTGCGTCCGTCATCAGCCCTAGACGCAGCCACGGTAGTCGGGGGGTTTCCGCTCGGTTACTCGTTCCCGTCAACCCACGCGGCGCTCGCATTTGCGCTCGCTGTCGTTCTTGCATACAAAGAACCGAAATGGAAAAAGGGATTGTTTCTACTGGCTTTTGCCATATCGTTGTCCCGGGTGTATCTTGGTCACCATTATCCCATCGATGTGATAGTCGGAGGGTTGATCGGATGGGGTATCGGAACGCTCGTTATCCGATGGTATATACAATATAGACAACAGAAAAAAGATGGGAAGCCAATGAAGCATCACGCATTTCGAACTAAACGGCGGAAGCATACGTCAAAAAAAAGATAAATGTACGGATTTAACGATACCTGCGGTTAGCAAAAAGATAGGGAATGTAGTGGAACATGTTTCTTCTTTCAGCTATACCATTTACCAAAGCATAGATAGTGTAGAAATATAATCGGAAAATAAAATTCGGTTTTATATTGGTCAATGTTCTTATAAGCGGTTGGATTCTTGGAAACTTTATAGCGGTTTGGAAAAAGAACAGCATGTTTTGTACTTTCTTTGCGTCGAGTTTCTTGAGAATCGTATGGTCGAGTATCGTATCAGGCAGATTATCAAAATTATAATTTTTACTTAGATACCCTTTTTTTTTGGCAATTTCAACAATTTCCGTCCCCGGATACGGTGTAAAGATGGATGCCCGGGGAAAATCCGTTTTCATTTTGACATTTATATCAACGGTTTCCCACATTTCCTTTTCCGTTTCAGTGGGAAGTCCGAGCATGTTAAATGTTTTAAATTTAATTTTTTTTGCGTGTAAGCGATTAGCCATATCAATAAGATATGTGTTCGTATAATACCGGTGAATGATATCACGTCGGATTCTTTCTGATCCTGATTCAACTCCTATTGAAACACTGCAACAATTATATTTTGCCAGGATATCTATACATCGCTGGGTTGTTAATTCCGGACGAAGAAGTAATACAAAGGGAAGATTGGTCAGTTTAGAATATTTCGCAAAGACCTCTTCCATCCAAGGTAAATCAATACCAAATGAATCAGACGCGAAGATGATAGGGTCCTTTGGAAAATATTTCAATGCAGCCTTAATTTCTAATATGGATCGATCGACGCTAAAATGGCGAATATAGGAACCTAAATTGTGATACAGTTCTTTTGTTTTTTGATTAAAGCAGTAGTTGCATGAGAACGGGCAACCGCGAATTAAAAATACCGTAGGGGATCCATAGAGTACCGGTGTATCTGTATAACAGGACCAGTCTATTAAGGGAATGCGATCCAAGGGTTCTACGAGAGGACGAAGAGGATTTTTATAGATTGTATTTCTTTTTTTTACCCAAAGATTTTTTATATGGGAGTAGGTTTTTTTATGCTCGATAGCATTCAATAGATCGATTAATGCAAATTCTCCTTCCCCAAGGCAAATGATATCAATGGATTTTTCATGGATTACTTCAGGAAACAATGTCGGGTGCGGTCCACCCAAGACGATGGGGATATCGCAGGTTTTTTTGATTTCGTCACATAGGGAAAGAATTTCTTTCATGAAACAACTAAGGCAGGAAAATCCGATAATATCCGGTTTTTCAGATTGTATAGCAGAAAGAATAGTTGATGGGGAATTGCTAAGAAGTAAGGAAAAGGTATGATGTCGTGATTTGGCTGCGGCATTTAAATACGCAGTACCACAATAGGGAGCAGATTGGATCTGAATCATTAATAACTTTGCCATTGTTCGTTCAATACATTGTATAATAAATACATGAAATTGAAAGCCCAAGAACTTCGAACGCAGCCGGTTGACGGGGAAGTAGCCAAATCGATAAAAAAAAATCCGATTACTATTATTTTGGATAACGTGTTAGATACGTATAACATCGGTTCGATCTTCCGCCTTGCGGATGCGGTTGCGGCTGAGAAAGTATACCTTTGCGGAGCGACAGAAACACCACCAAATACGAGAATAAAAAAGGCATCGATTAATACATGGCAATGGGTGGATTGGGAATATTCATCTGACACTGTAACTCTCGTTACTAAACTTAAAGCCCTAAACCCAAAACTTTCTGTTGTTGCTGTGGAACAAAATGAGCGGAGCATACCGTATCAGCAAGCTGTGTATTCATTCCCCATTGCTCTTATTGTTGGAAATGAAACACATGGAATATCTAAAGAGGTATTGGACAAAGTAGACACGATTATAGAACTGCCAATGTTTGGAATTAATACTTCGCTGAATGTGATGGTTTCCTGCGGAATTGTTCTATATGACATTCTAAAATCACAACACATATCAGTATGACAAGTAAAATCAGAGCGTTGTGGGTGGTAGTAGTTGGTATTGAACTTATTGGTATTTTGGTAATCGGATATCAGTATTATGCAAAAAAATTCGGTTCGGAATATCCAAAAAACATTCGTGTAACGCCAATATCGAAAGACTATGTACTGTTTCCAACAGATACAACACTACAGTATTATGACGAACCAAAGGCGAATATCAGTACAGAAGAGGACGTAGCATCAATAGGATTACCTTCGTCAAAGATTATTCAAACGTTTAATGAAGATGGATTAAATGAACGGTTTGATTATTCAATAAAAAAATCCAAGGGAGTATACCGGATTATTTCCCTTGGCGATTCCTTTACCCAAGGTGCGTTTGTTGAAACAAAACAGAATTATTCAGAAGTATTGGAAGATATGTTGAATGCAAAGGTAACATGTCCAGGAACAGTTCGTTTCGAGGTTATTAACCTAGGAGTTCTTGGATATGATATGCAATACAACCTTGAGAGGTTTAAACGAAAAGGATTGAAGTATGATCCTGATCTGGTTATATTATGGACGAATGATAATGATTATGATGTGCCGAGTGAGGCGATAAGAAAATTTACTTCAGAATGGGATCCCAACGGAGAAGCACCGGAGCTAGTAAATAAATATCGTGCTCTCGGGGATTTTTATCCTGAGCAAACCGTATTATTTAACAAATTTTATGAAACACATCCCCGTAATGAATTAATTAAAGAAGAAGCTCAATATCTTCGGGAATTTGTTTCTCTTTATTCCGGTCCTTTGGTTGTTTTTACAGTAGCCTCTTTTCCTCAAGATATTCGTTCACAGATAGAGCCAATCCTATCTGTGCGACCCAATATCCATTTTTATCCTGAGATACCAGATGATTTCGACAAGCTTCCGGATCAACATCCATCTCCTGTCGGTCATCAACAATTCGCTACATTTTTATTTACTAAGCTGGCTACGCTGACCGGTTTTCTCTGTCAAAAACCATGATAAACAAAAGCATCATTGCGTCTATATGTATCGAGATAATGGTAATTATTAGCATTCTCATATTTTTTTACTTTCATAGACAACCAGTACTTCAAATAAATCCGTTAACCAATTTTTCCGTACGACCAACTGCAGATAAACAATTTCGGTATTACTATGAATTTCCTTCAAATAGTGTAGATTACGGAAAGGCATCTTGGTTACGTGAAGACGTAATGTATCGGTATAACGCTGATGGGTTACATGAGCGATTTAATTATGAAATCAGTAAGGATTCACATACATATCGAATAATAACATTGGGTGATTCGTTTACATTCGGTATGTGGGTGAACACTGAAGACAACTTTTCTGAGCAATTAGAAGACAGACTCAATACTTCTCTGTCATGTAACGGGATATCCAAATTTGAAGTTATCAATTTGGGAGCGCCGGGATTTGATGTGAAATACATGGTAAAACGATATGAAGACAAAGGGGACCCGTATCATCCCGATTTGGTCATATGGTTTATGCGGGGAGAGAATATCTTTATGGATGTGGAACAGTATCGTAAACGGGAAGAATTTTATAAACAAGAATTACAGTCAACCGGGGCAGCGGAGCAATATCACGTTGATATAGCTGATCAATACGCCGCATCAACGTTATCGATTAAAGAATATATGGTTGCATATAATAAGTTATCTAAGGAACAGCAGGAATTATTTATTCAGCCGTCAATTGATGCAATCGGCAAATGGGTGAGACAATATCAAGTTCCTTTTTTGGTTGCAACACTCGCATCAGAAGAGGATAGGTATAAAGCTATGATGAAGTCATTTACCAACATACGTGATCATAGTTGGTATTATGAAATCGGAGCAATTGATACATTTTCACCGCATGATTATCATCCAAACATTCAGGGACATGCAAAAATAGCGGATGAATTGTATACCTATTTCTCTTCTCAAATTCTAACGACATGCAAAAGAAAATAAACAGTATGAAGATGCATGCACGAGTTATTTTTATAAGCATTATTTTTGTCGAACTGTGCTACACGGTGATTGTTGGAAGAACGATTTACGAAAATAAATATCATGGACTCCTAAAAAATGCCCTGCATGTTCTTCCAATGAACAGGGAATTCATGATGTTTCCTTCAGACACCAACCTTCGTTACTATTATGAATTGCAGCCAAACACGCAAAAAGAAGAAGATTTCTCGTATATGCGCCTTTCTGGTATTGTGATTCATACAATTAATAGCGATGGATTAAATGAACGGAGAGATTATACGTTGGTCGCTCCGTCACGAACGTTTCGTATCGTTACGCTTGGCGATTCATTTACAGAAGGAGCATTTGTTGAGACATCCAAAAATTATTCCGAAGTGTTAGAGGATATGCTCAATGCACAACTGCGGTGTAAGAATATCGATTATTACGAGGTTATAAATTTAGGGGTTGCCGGGTATGATATGCAATATAATCTTGAGCGGTTTAAGCGAAAAGGGATGAAATATCATCCCGACCTTGTTATTCTTTGGACAGATGAAAATGATTATATTTCCAATAATGAGAAATATTATGAATTATCATCAAAATGGAATCCAACAATAGAGGCACCGGATATAGTTTCTATGTATAAATCACAGGGTGATTTTTCACCCGAAGCAAATGCAATTTGGTATAAATTTAATACGTTATATGATAGGAACGATCTTATAACAGAAGAATTATCGTATCTTCGCGAGCTCCTTTCTATTTATACAGAACCAATGATTATTTTTTCCCTGAAAACCATACCGATGGATATTCGGCAATCAATTCAGTTATTAGCTCATAACCGAAATAATACATATTTTTTTCCTGAAGTTCCTTCACCCTATGATAAATTTCCGGATTATCATCCGTCTCCTTTGGGTCACGAACAATTTGCACAATTATTAAGGAAGAACATTATAGAGAACAGTTTAGTGCCCTGCGAAATACAGTAATGGAGTTGTTATTTCTTTTTTATAAAAGACAGTATTTCTACTACAACAAAGAGGAGAAGCAATCCGTAGGCTCCTGAAGTAAAAGAACCCGCCGTTGTATTTGTTGGTGCTTTTAGTGTGCCAAAAATCGCAACTATTACGTAAAATAATAACGAACTGAATACTAATGATGCTTGGTACCAATCATATAGTTGAAGAGAACCATGCCTGATAAGGCGATAGAAATAATGGATGATAGTAAGAAGAAAAATCCAAGGCATGACAGACCGATACCACCAGGATATGAATAGATAGGAATTTTTAGTAACAGGAGACGGTGTTGGCTGTGGTTGTCCTGTTGTTAGAATGATTCCATTGGTCATTTTTCTAAACAATTCAATTTGATCTTTAGGACCTTTGCTATATTTAGCAACAGTGGATATATCAATTTTATCTGCAAGAACTCCTGTTTGTACGGTATTGACGAAATTATTCATAAATAGAACACGATCTTGGTGATTGAGTAAAGAAAAACCGCTGAGAGGGAGGATGCCGCAGGGAATATATTTTTTTGCGCAGGCGCCATTGATTTCTTTTGTAAGGTTTTCAAAGAATTTTTGTTCCGCTGATTGTGATGGACTTGTTACGCTCCATACCGCTGATCGAATTGCAAAATAGAAGGCTCCGCCAGCAATTTCTTTTTCTTCTTTCGGAATACCTGTCCAGACAATGCTGTTTTCTGCCCAATTTTCTCCTCCTTCTCCTTCTAAAAATGGTTGGAGTTTGGCAAATGAAGGACTGACCTGATAAAGAATCATTCGTTGATGTTTGGTAATAGGTATAAGCGGGTTACCTGAATCCGGATGTATCCGCTGAAGCGCAGCAAAAGCTGCAGCATAACTCGGATGAGAATATTCTCTTGTTGTATAAATTCCGTATTGAGCATAATTTATAAAACTCAGAATTTGAGCAAGGAATATAAATAGGAGAATGGGGACACAAAGTACAACGATGTATGCTTTTGATAGTTTTTTATTTATCCAGGCATGCCATACAGAATACCCGTATCCAATTCCCACAAGAGGTAAAATAAAAAAACCTTCTTCACGATAATACCAAAAAAGAAAAAAAACGCTTCCAAATACCACTGAGAACATCAACGCCCTTTTATATGATTTTTCTGCTGTTATAAGAAGTCCTAAGATACTTAATGCAACTCCCAATATTAAAGCAGAATAAAACGTAGATCGAGTTATTTGAAAAGACGTTTCATGATCAAGTACAAACGGATTAAATAGTAATAGCGCATAGAGTGGAATTGCAATCCAAGTGAGCGAAAATTTCTTATACAGTATGAAGACACATAGTAAAGCGGCAAAAACATAACAGATAGTGTTAGCTATTCCAAGAGGAATATGAAATAAGTATGCACCGGCGATAAGAATGGGAAATATCGGTCCCCGAGCAATAATCCGTTCATTATATGACCCAAACCACATTCCTTGCACCAGTGATTGTGCATTCGTGATATACAACTGCATATCATGAGGGGTTGGAGTAATAGCGACAATTTCTCTGTCTTTAATCAGCCATACGCGGAAGATAGATAATGCAACAATAATTATGATAAGAAGAACTCTAGGAACGATCGTAGTTTTTTTTTGTGCAAGCCTAATTTTTTCCATGGTACATGCAAACAGAATTACTTTGTGATTAGATAATTATTTATGATAAGGCAATCCATTGGTGTTTTTAAGAAATCTTCAATAGCTTGCCGCGGTGTTTCAACAATGGGTTCTCCTTTGAGGTTAAAACTCGTGTTAAGAATGCATCCAATACCGGTTTTGCTATAGTAGGCCTTTATCAACCGATAATACCGGCCATTGATAGCAGATACTGTTTGTATACGACACGAATTGTCTTTATGAACGATTGCGGCAAGTTGTTCACGTTTATTTTTTTTCACTTGGAAACAAAAATTCATAAATGGCGAATAATGCTTTTTTTCAGGAACTTCAAAAAATTCATGAATAGTTACCTGAAGCGCGGATCCTGCAAACGGACGGAACTGTTCGCGTCGTTTAATAATATTCATTTTTGTTTTCATACTTCGTGGATTTGTACATGAAAGAATTGATCGATTACCTAAAGCACGCGGACCAAATTCCATTGCCCCTTGAAACCACCCGATGATTTGTTTGTGTATGAGCTTTTGGGTAACGGTATTGATAAGCGTCTGTTCATTGTCGATTTTTTGAGAGTTCACCGGAAATTGTTTGAGTATCCGTTCGATATCCGTATCGCTCCAACTGGTTCCTAACGAGAGTGTTGGAATGTGGGTATGTATAGCATTTGGAAAGAGCAGGCGATGGGTATATAAGGCTGCACCTATTGCCGTTCCGCTGTCACTGGCAGAGCCGAGAATATGGATGTTGGTAAAAGGAGTTTCTTTATACAGTTGGCCGTTTGCAAGTGCATTCAGTGCAACACCTCCACTCATGACGAGATTTTTTTCTTTGGTAAGAGTATAGAGGTGTATAAGTGTTTTGAAAAAAATTAACTCTGTTATATTTTGGACACTTGCAGCAATATCTTTATGCCTTTTCCTCATAGGACCAGTTGGTTTGCGGGGTGATCCAAAGAGTTTCTCGAATTTTCGGTTCCACATTTGGAATTGTGTTTCAAAACCAAAATATGAGAGATTAAGATGGAAACTCCCATCATTTTTTATATCGATGAGCTTTCTGATTTGGTCTACATATATTGGGTGTCCGTATGCCGCAAGACCCATCACTTTGTATTCATCCTCATTGATTTTAAATCCTAAAAATGCGGTAACTGTTGAATACAAAAGCCCAATTGAATGGGGGAAATGTATTGAAGCCAGCGGGGTAATAGTTTCATTCTTTCCATGCCAAAGTCCTGTTGTTTGATATTCGCCGACACCGTCTATGGTAAGAATGGCGGCATTTTTATATGGAGAAGTATAATAGGCACTCGCCGCATGAGAGAGATGATGGGGAATATAATAGATTTTTTTAGAAAATCCTACTTCCTTCCGTATGATTTCTTCAACTTTGATTTTCGTCCCTAACCAATCAGGAATCGCCTGAAGAAAGGGTTTGAGTGCCAGTGGGTATGTACGGACAAATGAATCTAAAAGCCTTTCAAATTTTAAGAGAGGTTTTTCATAATACGCCACTGCGTCAACACCTTGAATTGTAATATTTGCAAGGTGTAGTACCCGGTCGATTGCTTGGAATGGAAACGCATTATCGTGTTTGATTCTTGAAAAGCGTTCTTCTTCAAGGGCGGCAACGACATTTCCGTCGATGATGAGTGCGGCTGCGCTGTCATGGTAAAACGCTGATATACCGAGAATAATCATGATCAATAGGGTGATTGATGGTCGTTAGTCGTTTTTTGTTTTTCCGGTATCCAATAAGAGTCAGATGATACGGATGTGGGGGGCGTTACGAGTGTAAGTATTTTAGCTAACCCAAACGCTATGCCGTATGCAACTGTTAACACGATTGAAATAACAATTTCGTTGAGCTTTCGTAGAAACTTCATAAAATGGGATACAAGAATACGGGCAGAGGGGAAATTTGTGCACTAATAATAAGAAGAGCAATGATGATAAGAAAGAGAATGATTGGAATTATCCAAATTTTTTTACTATGCGTTGCAAGCGAAATGAGTTGTTTTATTGATTGAAACATATATACGATTGTATCGTAATAAGTATTAAAAATATACTGGTGTCTATTTCACATGAATGATGTCGATTGGAATGGATTCGAATTCCATGCTCGTTTTGGTATATAAAGGATTGGTATTAAGAATCGCATTGGTTAACTGTGTGTCTCCGGAAATAATCACATAGTGAATATCCTGTTGAGACAGCAATTGTTGAATTTTATTAAGGTTATCTTCTTCACTCGATTCAGGTAATCGGGACAAAAGGTGAACGATATTTTTTTGGTGACCCTGAAACCAAAAAAGTGGGTACTCAGGCGCAGATGGTTCGGCAACAAGAAAAGTAGTAGGAGATGGAAGCGTTGAGAGAAAATAGGCATATATATTCGGTCTTGTACGCATTGTACGTATTGCTTCTTGATCATCGCCAATTGACGATGCATCAATAGATGCAATAGTTGTTGATATCAATGGAAGGATAGACATGAATAATAGTATATATAATGATAATAGGATCAGGTGATACTTTTTTTTCCGAATAAAATCAAATAACCGATAGCTGAATACACACGCTATTGCGAACGCACCAACGAGATGTTTATACGGTACTCCTGAAGCGTCTTCCCAACGCACCACATATAGTTGCAGAAGGATGATTCCGGAAAAAACGAGAAGCACCTGATGTGTGAGAGGCACCGTCTGTTTCTTAAATAGAATTCTGTATGCATCAACCAGCGATAGCATGATGAGGATAAACCAAACAATGCCACCGAATCCGAAGTTTCTATCGGGGTCAGAAGATAGATATTGAAATGTTCCAATCCATGACTCCGTTGTTTCTTTTTCCAAGATTGTTGTTGCTCCAATATATGATGCAAGCGTTTGAACTTTAGTATCCGACGAGGCAAGACAGTTTGGGGTATAACATGGGAATTTTATCAAGGCAAAAGGGAGTCTTAGGGTATGCGTGATTAATTGAACTGGTGACAGAGAGGCTACATGAATACGAGAAAATGCAGCTGATCCGGATGGTGAGCCATACAATTGATAATTTTGATAGAGAATATAGGGATATCCGGATATGCATACGCTTAAAATAAATCCAATAATGATAGAAAGAATATTTTTCTTAAATGGTTTTTGTAAGAAAAATACTAACAATATGAGATACAACCATCCCGTTGGTTTGATTAAGGGTAAAACTCCAAATATACATCCGAGTAATATATATTCTTTTGTAGTAGTTTTTTTGTTTCGGAGCGTATCAATAAGAATATATACGCAACTTAGTAACAGAACACCCATCCATGTTTCTTGGATAAGGACAGAAGTAAAATTTCTATACATAATTGGGGCAGAAATAAAAAGTAAGAGTATTCCTAATTTGAACGTTTTATGCCGCGTAAATTTACCCATGAGAAGATACATACCACAGAGAAGCAGCGGAAAAGCAGTCCAGTACAACAAATTTGCCACTTGCTCTCCGGCGTCAAACAGATGAGGCCACATATACAATATTCCTGTTCCGAAGAGAAACACATTTTTATGTTCAGTGAGCGTCGGAAATCGGAATATGCTTTGGTTTTGTATCCAATGCATTGGTGCGGATGCCCGGTATGCGACATCATCAAACGATAACGTCGGAGTAAGAGCGCGTAACCACCCAGAGAGAATAAGAAGAAACAGAATTGTTATTAAAAGAATAATTGATGGAAAAGAACATTGAATATGTCTGAGGTAAGAAAGAATGGATGGAATATAAATCAATTTAAATTTGTGTGATTGGGTATGCAAGAATACAGTCAGGAGGGTAGGAAGTAGCAGCAGCACTTGGATAATAAGAAAATGAGAACTTGTTAGGGAAGCTGCCAGCGAGAGAAAAAATGAGATACCGCACAGGTAGATGATGAGAATTGGGAAGAAGAAAAAGTACGCATGTATCAAGCGAATGCGTAGTAAATAAAACCATGTAAGAATGGTACCTAAAGCAAGGACGCCACTACACGCAAAAAGAAGCATACTTTCTATTATATGAATAATCGGATAAATATTACATAATTACCTATATTCTTTGAGGGATTGACGGAAGAGGGTAACTTCCATATAATAGACCTTTGCAATGAGGAAATAGATTCACGCTTGAGTGTTTCAGGGAAATCCCGCACACAGGCGGGGTTTTTTTTCGCTCATTTTAGATGTTTTGCACATTAACATATTTGCAAGCAGTAAATATTTACTTGGTGAATTAAATGGTGATAGGAAATTTTTTTGAGAGTTTGATCCTGGCTCAGGATGAACGCTGGCGGTGTGCCTTAAGCATGCAAGTCGAACGGAGAGATGGGTTTCGCAAGAAATCTGTCAATCAGTGGCGGACGGGTGAGTATAAGCAGGGAACGCACCCAGAACTATCGCATAGCTCGTCGAAAGACGGGGTAATACGGTATGTGATCGCAAGATTAAAG
>Ga0172379_10009959_pt1 | contig 11616 bp, 11 predicted proteins | sample GrowelOW334metaG_FD_119756 | JGI IMG/M metagenome (GOLD analysis project Ga0172379, IMG submission 119756) | Groundwater microbial communities from an aquifer near a municipal landfill in Southern Ontario, Canada - Groundwater well OW334 metaG | ecosystem: Environmental > Aquatic > Deep... | reverse complement strand
TTTTCAAATGTATATTCTTGAATGTATTGCAATGCTCTTTCGTTAGGTATAATATTTACACCAAACTTCTTTTCGAACTTATCTATTGCGCCATGAAATTCTACAGAAACAGAAGCGTATACCGAATTTTTGATATCATTAGGGTTAAGGATATTTTCTATTTGGCTTTTTAATGTATCTTGTTCTCCTTTTTTTAGTTCAAAGATTTGTTTCTTTGCGAGGAATGTTCCAAGTATATCTGCTATCTTATTTTTTGCTTCGTTGAGTTTTTTTTTTAATAAACGTTCAAAGTTTGTTTCAATTTGATTATTTATTAATGTGCCAGTTTTATTAATGCTTTTTATTGCGTCAGGCGATCCATCTTGCCTATTGTCAGATTCATTAGATGTGTTTTGATTATCTTGTGGCATAGCAGTTCCAAATGAAAAAGGCATTGGTGGAGATGCTTCGCCAGAAAATACAAACTCTCCTGTGGCATCTCTTTCGACTTTAAAACCCATGCTTCTCATCATATTAGCGTGCGTTGCTTTTTTGATATCTAAATCGACGTCTGCAGCTTCGTCTTGCTCTTCGGTTGGTTCTAAACTAATAGTCCAATCTGTTACTCCATATTGTTTAACAAGCCAATTATGATAATCGTTCCAAAAGTTTTGTCCTTCTTGTGCGGCTCTTACAGTAACAGTTATTTGCAGTCCTTCATTATTTAATCCGCCCGATGTACTTACATCATTTTGAAATACAGGGCTAACACCATAGACTGCACCTATTGTCCTTCTTGATTCTTCTCGCTGGTCTATTAATTGCATTTCAACAGGAGATTTCATAAAATCAAGAAATTGCACAGGTGTATTTTTTCCATTCATTTGATTTAATTCTTGGGTCATAATAGGAATAGCGCCTGGATTATTCTTTACAAAATCAACTGCTTCTTTGTAAGATTCTTTTAATGTTGCTTTATTTGCAGTAGGCCATACAAGCAAACCTTTAGGAGGTCTTTGTCCAACATAAGTATCCATTGTTGTTTTGTCTTGGGCAATAAGACTTTTGATTTTGTACCATACAGTAAACACTGGGGGGAAACCGTAAGTCTTGCTTTTCCTATATCTATTTGAATGATAGATTTCATCTTTTAAATAATAAATATAATTATCATTGCTTCCTGAAATATAGTGAGCTGGATAAAGTGTTCTTTTACATGTTTTGCATTTTGGACCTTGTTGTAAAGTGTTTTTATGTTCAGGGCAAACTAAAGCAAGTTTACCATCTTGTAGATATCCATATCTTCCAGTTTTGTCTACAATTAATTTTATGACTGTAGGTTTAACTTCTAAAATCTCGATTATTTTTTGGTCTATTATGTCCCCATTGGCATCGTATGTATAAATTTTAGAATGTAAAATGTAAATGTCATCTACGATTTCGCAATCTGTTTCTGTTTCTTTTTCTACATCAAGAAGATTTTGGTCATTAGCATTTATTTTTCCTTTGATTATTTCTTCAACTATTATCTTTTGAAAAGGATCAGGTTCTTGCATATCTGCACCACATACATCGCATTTCATATCTTCATCCATATGGTCAGTAGTGTTTGCACATGCAGTACATTTTGCGTCGAATAGTGGTTTTGCTTCAAGACCATTTCTAAAGATTTCTCCATTTAGTGCACGCTGAACTATTGTAAGTGTATCGGAATAATAAGATAATTCATAGCACTTTTCTAAAGAGATACCATATGGAAGAGGCAATCCTTGTGCTGTGGCAGAATAAGAAACTGAATCAAGATTAGGTCTTACTCTTAAAGTTCCACCCATATCTTCAAAAGCTTTTGTAACTTTGTTGAGTTTTATATTTATGTCGTTGAATTCTTTCGCTTTCAGTATTTCTATTCCAAAAAGTTTCATGGTATCACTATCCCAATCTCTGCCCTATTAGATATGATGCTTTCACATTTCTTGCGCCAAATATAAACATTGGAATTCTCATCCTCATCTGGCCTTGACATTGTTCTTTGTGTGGCAAGTAGAGCATCAATAGCTGCGTACATTGTTGCAGCGTCTTCAATATCATAAGGTATGCTTGAGTCTCCATATCTGTAGGTTATTCTCATAAAACTATCTATATTTGAACCATAATATTTTATAAATAAAACACCATTGTCATAATCAACCCAATAATCAGATGCTCTACTTTCAGTCTTTCCTGCACCAACTGAAAGCCAATTAAGCCATTGTGTTCCATCCCACACCTCAATGCTATCTGTTGCAGAAGATAACGTTTTAATTGCCTTGTGATTAAGCTTAACTTTAAGAAATCCATCTTTATAAATTCCTTGATAATCGTGATATTCTCTTGTGATTGTTCTTTCTCTCCAAGCATGTCCTGTTCTCATATCTAAATAATCTTGTGCTCTATAAATAAATTGAGTAACCTCTGCAGCAGTGGGTTTTGTATTCGTATCAAAATCAGGAAAGCCTAAAAATGAAGCAACTTTTGTAGTTGTTGTGTATGTTGCAGAACTTGAACCTGACGCTGAAACATCGGTTATTTTCAAAGAGTATGCTACTTCTCTTGGCATACTTTCCGAATCTATTTTTATCCAGTGTATACCTGACATGGTAGGAGTAAAATCATAATAATAAACTCCTGCAGTAATTGATTCAGTCATAACTACAGCACTCACAGCTACAGTATTATCAGGTGCCGTTATTGTGATCTTTACATCAGATAGACCAGTTGTGCTATCTCTCGACTGATAATATATTCGTTCTGACATCTTAAGGCCTCTTGTAAATACTATTTAATTGTCCGCATGCTTGAGGACTTTCGTTTACTGTTATGTTAGTATCACATGTTGTTCTATTTATTCTATAACTCCAAAGCGATGTAGCAGATAAATTTTGTGCTTGTATTGTTGTTGCATTATTTAAAATATATTTTAATGTTTGTTCAATTGTAAAACCTAAACTACTTAAAACATAACTTGCAAAATTAGAAGGTAAATTATTAAATCTTGTGGTTAAACTGGTATTTATGAATGTAGTATTTGACTGCATTCCTGTTTTTAAAATATTAAAATTATCATTTATGCTTGTGCTTACTTTAAAGCAACCTGAATCTGAGCCACTTTCCGAACCTAAAACACAAGAAGTATACCAAGGATATGTTCCTGAATAAGCAAAATTATAAGTATAATTATTAAATCCATCGCTTGTTGAATCCATTAAAGCAGATGATAAAACTAAACTATTATTCTCTTGTCTTTTCATTGTTAAATAGCAAGTTGCTGAAAGTATTTGTGTGTGATTAGAAGCGTTTACTGTTGGTCCAACTACAATGTTAAAAGAATCTCCTGTTGAGATTATTGTTGGTTCATTGCATCCATTTGTAGCATTAGCTATTTCAAATATTAATAATATTGTAAGTAAAAATAGTATTATCTTTTTCATAGTTATTCCCTCACACAAACACATTCGTTAAAATCATTGCACTCTAATTTCATATAACAAGGATAACAAAAATCATTTTTAGGTTTATCTTTGCAGTATTCTTCAACTTCATTAATTGCTGTTTTTTTATACTTGAATAATTTTTTACTTACTCCGTCAACAGAAATATCCTCGTAATCTTTTTCAGTGTAGATTAATTGTTCTTTAGGTATTTCTTCGTTTATTGGAATACCACTATTAATTAAATCATCAATTAAAATATTATTATTTTTTGTAAACTCGCTTAATTTTATCCACATTCCATTTTTACAGACAAGGCTTTTATCTGTTCCGTTATCTGACCAGTATGCTGTTTTTGATGTTGTTGATAATCTATCGGCGATTACAGTGATATTATTTGTTGTGCAAACATAAGTATTGTCTAATTGTTCTGGGAGAATAAAATATACTCCAGTGCCTAATAAAGCAAATACTCCAATTATTCCTGCTATGATTTTTGTGTCTGCCATTTTATGAACAACTAAATACTCCTGTTGTTGTGACACCACAATTCCATTGCTTTCCTGCTGTGTCTTGAACACTTATATTCCCTGCAACTACGAGTTTTTGTTGAGGAGTTGTATTACCGATACCGACATTGCCACCTTCTGATTCTAAAATAAGATTACGTTTTGTTGAATATCCAGCACCATCATAAGCTTGTAACAATGCTTTTTCAGTATCAACCCAAATTCTTAATCCACCATCTTTATTAACTGATGGACTATAAACATCAATAGCTGAATTTCTTAATGATAATCCTAATGTATTTATAGCATCATTTCCTTGAATGTTTACTATTCCTTGCCAAGATAAAGTATTTGATATATTGTTTGTAATATACATCTGTAAATTGGTATTGTTCACAATAAAATTACTTCCTACTTTTAATGAACCGTTTACTTCAAGTCTTTCACTTGGTGCTGTTGTTCCGATGCCGACGTTGCCAGTTGTTCCATTTACAAATATTTTATCTGTTAAAATAGAAACAGGATTTGTGCCTGAACCTATATTAACACCTGCACTTGTTCGTGGGTAATAATTATTTGAATAAACTCCAGTGTTTGTTTGTATTGCACCAATTACATCAAGTGCATAAGCAGGAGCAGTCGTGCCTATTCCTACGCTTCCGTTCATACTAATAATTTGGCCAGGACTAAAGCTCATAAGATTGTTTAAGTTTGTTCCATTATAAATTTGAACTTGTATTCCGTATGTTACAGGATTATTGCTTTTTAAATATGCACCATTGTTAAATCCTAAACTATCAAGAGCATTAATGTTATTATTATTCATACCCATTGCCCCTCTAAAGTATGAAGAGCCGTTAACGTCAAGTTTTCCTGCAGGACTTTGAGCATTAATTCCTAAATTTCCACTCCCATCTAATCGTAAACCTACATAACTTAATGAAGGAGAATCTATTACAAAACTATCTACTGTATTAGCATCGCTTTTTTTAGTTTGAATATCAAATCCTTGAGAAGTATTTAATGCAGTGATATACCCATAACCAGAAGCACTATTATATTTTCCAAGAAATAATTTTGAATCATCATTATTCGAAGCAACATATATACTTCCAGCGACGTCAAGTTTACCGAGAGGGTTAATTGTGTTGATACCTACACTTCCATTGTGCAAAATAGTCATTCTTCTTGCAGAAGCTACTCCACCATTGCTCGTGTAAAAATGCAGGTTATCCCTATATAGTGTTGAATTATGTTCTATTTCCATACCAACTCCAAAAGACGTTCCTATATCCATTAAACCTGCACTATTTCCTTCACCAATAAAATATGATTTTGTTGTAGATGTTGACCTTGAAATTAAAATATTACCATCGTCAATTTCGAGTTTTTGTGCGGGTGTTGTAATATTAATCCCTACATTGCCATTATTTAGGATTATCATTCTCTGAGTTGAGTTAGTGTTAAAAATCAATTCATTATTTGCAGAGCCTTTTATTAGTCCATATGCTGATGTTCCACCGAAAACAATTCCGTTTCCCACAGTTGTAGAATAGATATTTCCACTTTCAACAGCCACATTTCCAATAACATGTAATTTTTGAGTGGGTGCAGTAGTACCTATTCCTACGTTACCGGAGTCAAGAATTGACATTGACTCTCTGCCTGTTGCAAATACTGTACCATTGGTAATAAAGGATATTCTTCTTGCACCTGCACTTTCAACTACCATGCTTGTGCCGCCGTTTAATCCTGTCCAACCACGCCCACTTGCAAAACTGGTATAAACTATTGTCCCTGACTCACTTTGCCCAATATTGATGCTTCCATTGACGTCTAATAAATTAAGTGGTGTTGCAGTTTTAATTCCAAGATAACCTGTTGTAGCTAATGTCATTTGATTTGTGCCACTGTTTGTGAAAAATCCAAGATTATGATTTGTAATTGAACCAATATCTACATCTCCACCGCCAGTGTAAACTCCAAAGCTTTGTGAGTTTCTTGTGAAGTTTGTAACGTAGCCAGCTGATGCTGTTGTATCTGTTACTGTGAGTTTTTGATTTGGTACAGACGTACTAATTCCAACATTTCCTGTATTTGTAATAGTTAAAAGATTTGTAACATTAGGCTCAGAAGAACCCGCTGTTTGTTGTGCATATTGTGATGATGCACTATCATTATAATATCTATTTATTACAAATCTATCTACACCATTTGGAGTAACATAAGGTGTTCCAGTGTACCAAGTAACATTGTTTGCTTTATTATACATAAATATTCCAAGTCCTCTAACTGATGGAGTTGAACCTGTAATATCTGAACTTTCTAATAGCAATCCTGAATGAACATAACCACTTCCTTCGCCTTTTAATCGAATGATATTTGCACCAACTAAAGAATTTGTTTTTGCATCAATTAAGTAAATTGGACTTGTTGTGCCTATTCCAATTTTTCCTGTAGAACCTGTTGTTGTTAAAAAGTTTATACTACCATTATTTGTAGTGTAAATATTTGCACTATCAGTAAATTCTAAATTTCCAGAGCTGTCAAATCTTGATTGTGCTGTTTCACTTGTTTTAAAAACGAGTGAACTTGCACCACCAGCGTCTAATATTAATCCTGTTCCACCAAAAAGTGTCGGTGTTGATGAGGTTAAATTTATGTTACCAGCAACATCTAATTTTTGTGATGGATTAGTTGTACCTATTCCTACTTTACCACCATTATATACCATTTTGATATAAGTTAATTCTTCTGAACCATTCCAATAGGTCCAAGAATAATTATGTTGAACATTGTAAAGTTTATTGTTGTACATTTTTGTTCCATCTGAAAATTCGAAATAATTAGCATCAGGTAAACGAAGATTGCCAGAAACTTCTAATTTCTGTGCTGGGTCAGTCGTACCTACTCCTACTTTGCCTGATGCAGTTTGATATAATCCTTGTATTCCTGATTGATTAACAACTGAGAATGTTCCATTAACAAATAATGCTGTTGATGGCACCAATGAAGCGATACCAACGTTGCCATCTCCAGCTAAAACTAATTGGTTTATGTTATAATTTCCATCTGCTTTTCTTGTGTACAAAACAAGATTTTGCCCATTTGCTACAGTGCCAACATAACCTGGAAAAGCTCCCGCAAATCTAATTCCAGTAGATGAGTCATCTGAACCTTGTGGGATATAAAGTCCATGTGTAGCTCTTATTCTTCCGCCTTCAATGTCAAGTGATTGTGATGGTTTTGTAGTGCCTATTCCAATTTTGTTTCCTGTACTATCAATAAACAATGTTCCTGCGTCAAATGAATAGTTGCCTGTTGGGCGAAGGTCACCTGAATTAAGAATAAATCTACTGTCTCCTTCTATGCCTATTGGAATTGGTGAAGCGGAAATCAAAGTAATAGAAAGAAAGAATAATGTAATTATAGTTAATAAACTTATTTTTTTATTCATGAATATGATTAAACAAATTTCATTAATGCGAAGATTATTACAACAGTTGCACCAATTCTTGCAACTTCCATACCAATTTTCCACACTCGATTTTCATTTGTGTTTAATGAGTTTTCCATTGATCTGAGTTCGTTTTTTGTTGCATATCTATTATCTGCAGCATTAATAAACTCATCGAGTTTTGAATTGGTGTCGTTCGTTTTCTCTGTAAGGTAATCTAACTTTGTTTCTATCTTCGCCATTCTCTCACCATAATTGGCTTTCATTTTATTTCTTTGATTTTTTCTTTTTTCTGAAATAATAATAAGCGCTTGCTGCAGTTAAAGTTAGTCCTGCACCAATAGCATAATTTTTGAGTGAGAGTTTGTCATATTCTAAATTGACATTTAATTTATTTCCAGAAAGAGTTATTTCTTTTTCTTGGCCTTTTAATCCAAGCTTTGCTTTCTCGCCTGAGTAAGCAGTTGAACTTTCTATTTGATAGTATCCTTTTTTATTTGTATATGCTGATTTGATTGTTTCGTCTGGCAAGATAAGCCTTATCTCTGCACCTGAAACAACTTTACCAGTATTTTTCTCTGTTACTTTTCCATAAATAGGATAAGGAAAATCTCCTACTGCAGCATTAGTTATAGCTAAAGAGAGTAATAAAATTATAAAATAGGTTAGAGTTTTCATATTGACCTCACATAACTCCACGAACTTTTTGTCGTATTCAAATCACACCAAAGTACATTTCCCATTCTTAAAGGAGTATTTAAATTTACGCTTGTATTTTTCCAGAATGGAATGTATTCCTGTGCAGTATTATTGTAAAATGCACAAGCAGTTAAGTTTGAAGTTGGATCAACCATTGTTAAGTTTACAGGATATCCTATTCCTTCGGGTAAAAGAACAGGGAATACTGTCCAAGGATCAGCGCTTGCATTTGTAAAAGCAAAATTACCAAGTGTTGCATTTGTTGTAAAAGTATTATTTGTCCAAGCGGTTGAACTATCAGCATAAATAAATACTGCATCTTGTCTATTGATATTCATATCTGCGTTTGCTGATTCTCCAACTACATATGTTTGAAATGCTTTGCTTGAATTGAATTTTGCTATTTGTGATATTGTAGAACCTAATTCATTTGATAAATAAGATGCGTTCATGCTTGCATCTCTTGTCCATCCACATAGATTCCAACCTGCATTTAATGTTGAGCAATAGAACATTGGTTTATATTGGAATTTTGCATTTGTACCACAGTTTGTTCCTTGCCTTATGTTGCCTGCTAAATCAAACGCGCGAACATACCAATAGTATTGTGTATCCCAATCTAAAGCAGATAATGTATATGTTACAGTGCTTGCTGTGGATATTGCAATATCTGTTTTTGTAGTGAAGCTTGAATCATTGGAATAAGACAATGTATAATTTGAAAAGTTGCCATCTGTGGATACATTCCATAATAAAGTAGGAGTATTATCTGCTTGCCTTGTGTTATTTGATGGAGATAAACAACTAAAAGCTGTTGGTTGTGTTCTATCAATAACGATGGTATAATTTACAGTTGTTGTTTGAAGGCCTGCTGTATTATTGCACCATGCAGATACTTTATGTGTTCCTTCTGTAAATCCTAAAGCATATGAAGTAACTTGTGTTATAGAAGTATTTGTTTTATTTGTTACCCCATCTGCATATAAAACGCATGTATGAAGTTGTCCTAATGGTGTTGCATTAATAGTTATTGTTTTTGATGTGTCATTAAAATAACCTGATGTTGGGGAAACAATAACAACTGGATAAGTTAAAACATTTATAGTTTTATTGCTTGAACTCCAATTTTGCAAATCAACTGAGTAATTTACATAAAGAGGTTTTGCATAACAAAAGGTATTCCATGATGTTGTGCTTACTGCAAGTGTATGTGAAAATGTGAAATTTGTACTATTAGAAACGCTTTTCTCAGCTGTCTTTGCCCATGAGCCCGTTACGTTAGTCCATAATTGACATACATAATTAGAATAATTTCCAACGACAGAAACATTAAATGTCCCTGATAAACTTGTTTGATTTATTCCTGTTGTAGGAGTATTAAGAGTCACTCTCATTCCAGCATTAACCATAAAAAGACTAACAAGAAATAATACTAAAAATCCGTATAGTTTTGTTTTTTTCATTTTAGATGCTCGTTGCAACAGGTGCTGTTTGCTGTGTTGCGGATAGTGATGCTTCTTGAGATAATTTATTTGAGATTGTAATTGTAGTCATGCCATATGCAGGACCATAAACTGCAAATTCAATAATATCTCCAACAGAATATCCTGAAACTAAATTTGCACAGTCAATTACTGAAATTTTGTCACCACTTAAAACAGTTTTTACTTTTTCTCCTGTTGTTCTATTGAACCATGAGCAGTCTTGTGATGCTGCAGTTCCAGTTCCTGAAACTGTTACTTTGAGTATTTTACTATGTGTTGGTGCCATTTTATCCCTTCGTGAAAACTTTAATGTTTGTTGCTGCAGTTGCCCTTAATTCCATTGTTCTTATTCTACCAGTTATTGTTGCACCGTTTGTGCTTATGATTTTAGGGTCTTCAAAAACTTTTCCATTGATTGAAAGAATTGTTATTGCTGCAGATGGAATAATTTCTACTGCCATTGCATATGTTTCTAAATCAAAATATTTTAGAGTTGTAGTGTCAGTGCCTGAGGATTTGAAATTAAGCGTAACATCTAAAGCTCCGCCTGTGTTTATTTCTTTATTTTCAAAAACTCCTCTGCCTTGTACTACTTCTCTGTCCATGAGAATCACCTATAAATTGCTTCCCAAAGTCCATCTGCACCGTCGTCTGTTACGATGGTAAAGGTTGCACTTGTAAGTGGAAGGGTTGCGTTTACAGATGGTGCGTTTGATGCTACGGCTGCTCCAGTGTGTTGCAAATTTACATGTACTATTTGTCTTGCGCCTGACACTGTAATATCTCCGCCTGTATCTCCGCCACCATTTGTGAATGTTCCAAATGCTTTTTTATAATTTCCTTGACTTACTGCTCTTGCAGTAGTTTCAAATGCAAATGCCATAATGATCACCTGTTTATTTTTGTAGTTTAAGTATTAATCTTATTTGTTCTGTCTTTGTTTTAGGGACTTTATCTGCCTTAAGTTTTTGAAGAATTTTAATTCTTTCAGATGCTTTCATTGATTCGAGTAATGCTTCTGTATAACTCCTTTCCATTAGAACAGGTTTTTTCACTGTTTCTTTTGGTTCTGTGCCTTCTTCAATAAATCCTTTTGCTCGAAAAAAATCAATATCCTGCTGTTCTACTACATCATCTCCAGTGAAAGTATTTCGTGTAACACGATAACTTTTTCCTGATGTTGCTGTATAATAATTACTCAGCAGGCTTGAATTGAAAATCTTAAAGCGAACCATTTAATCTCCTTAAGCAAGGTCTCTTATTTTACCATGCACATTGAATCTTGGGCAGACTAATTCTCCTGCAGTATAATACATTCCTTCCGTTCCAAGTTTATTAACTGAAATAGGATCGTTTGTATTGAATCCTGCTTCGAAGTATTGTGTTGGGACCGCGAGTTTTATGTAAACTCTTGGTTCTCCATAACCTTCTGGATCAGTTGTGTCTAGGAAATACATTCTGCTTATAGTATCCTTCACTGTGTTTTTGCTTTTGATTAATGGAACGTTGTAAAGTGTTGCAACTTTGATTCCAACGGGTAAACCATCTGCTGTTTGAATTCCATTTACTCCAACTTGAACATTTCCAACACCAAGAGGATTGTACCTTACTGCGCCTGAATATTCACTCTGCACTGCAGAATAAGTATCGTGGCCTGTAATGATAACTTGTGGATTTCCACCTGATTCTTCAATGTTGTTGATTTCTGTTCTTAAAAGTTCATCAGTAAATGCTCTGTCTGTTCCTGAATTGTGACTTACAATTCCGTCGTAGACTGTGCTTCCACTTCTGTCGATGGAGTACATATCTTCATCGCCAGCTGTATATGATTCTGCAGTTGTTTCGGCTGCACTTGCAGTTAATCTGTCTAATGATTCAAGATCATATCCTGCAGCAGTGTCGTAATCAGAAAGCAACATTACGTTCATCATTTCAATGTGATGTGTCATCATAGCCTGTCTCATGTAAGCCATGTTTCCAAAGTTGTCATCAACTGTTGAAAGGAATTCTTGTTTGCTTGA
>Ga0172379_10009958_pt1 | contig 11616 bp, 13 predicted proteins | sample GrowelOW334metaG_FD_119756 | JGI IMG/M metagenome (GOLD analysis project Ga0172379, IMG submission 119756) | Groundwater microbial communities from an aquifer near a municipal landfill in Southern Ontario, Canada - Groundwater well OW334 metaG | ecosystem: Environmental > Aquatic > Deep... | reverse complement strand
GCCAGCAGGCCCAGCCGGAGTTCCGGCGCGATTTCCCGCATTTTAATAAGGGAAGGATAGGTCTGATTGGAAACCGCTATGCGTTCCGGCCTGTGGGTCTTGGCGAAAGCGGCCACCGCCTGTTCAATGCCCAGATAGCGGCCCTGCTCATTTTTTATTTCCACGTTCACCGTCACGGTTTCCGGCAGGACGCCGAACACCTGTTCCAGCGTAGGAGCGAAACAGAACGGCTGGTCCGTGCCCTTGCAGATATTGATTTTTTTTATTTCTTCCAGAGTCAGGCCGCCTATTTCGCGGTTATCTCCGGCGGTGCGCGTAAAAGCGTAATCGTGATGCACGATCAGCTGTCCGTCTTTCGACAGGTGCACGTCCAGCTCGAACCAGTTCAAACCGGCTTTGAGGGCCAGCTCAAACGAGGGCAGTGAATTCTCGCGCGCTAAAACCGGCGCGCCGCGGTGCGCTATGTAAATCATCAGAAAAATAACTCCTCTAGTTTATTGTACGCCGCTTCCGGCACGCGGATGCCGGCTTCTTTTTCGCGGCCGGAGTCCGGCCCGTGATAGTCGGACCCTCCGGTGATGAACAGGCCGTATTTTTCGGCCACGTCTTCAAGCGTGTTCATCATGGAAGTTTTGTGGAGGGGATAATAAACTTCTATCCCGCGCAAGCCGGCGTTTGTCCACGCCGGGAAATCCCAGCGGCTCTGCACTATGCCGGGATGGGCGAGGACGGGCACTCCGCCCGCGGATGTTATCTGCGCCATCGTTTCAAAAATGTCCGGTCCGGAAGGCTGCACATAGCCCGGTTTGCCCGGCGTAAGATATTTGCGGAACGCGTCCTGCCGTGAAACGGCGTAGCCTTTTTTCACCAGCAGATCGGCCACGTGCGGGCGGGAAACGGTGTTCCGGGCGCAGGCCGCCACTTCCTCGTAATCCAAGAGCACGTTTTCCGCCTGCAGCTGCTGCGTGATCGTGCGGATGCGGACTATTCTTTTCTTCCTGCACTCCTGAAGAAATTCTATTAACGGAGCATGAGCTGTGTTGATTCCGTAGCCCAGAATGTGCAGATGGTCGTGCAGGCAGGTGCTGATCTCAACCGCGGGAATGAAGCGGATGTTTAAACGCCGCGCTTCGCCGCGGGCTTCCGCCACGCCGTCCACGGTGTCATGGTCGGCCAGCGCCAGTATTTCCACGTTGCGCCTGACCGCATGTTTAACCACTTCGGAGGGGGATGATGTTCCGTCCGAATAATAGGAATGCGTGTGCAGATCCACCAGCCGGTGCATCAGGCTCTTATGACTTCCGTAACACCCGGCACTTCTTTCTTAAGCCGTGCTTCCACAACCGCCTTAAGCGTCATAATCGCGTGCGGGCAGCAGCCGCAGGCGCCCATCAGGGAAACGGTCACTTTGCCGGTCGCTTCGTCAACCGAAATAAGCTCGATATCCCCGCCGTCAGCCATCAGCATGGGTCGGATGTTTTCAATAACTTTCTCAACCTGTTCTTTCATGAAAGTCTCCTTATTTTTATTTAACACAATTATACATTTAAAACGGAGCTTGCGCTTTGCTACAATGTTCCTAATATGAGCGAACAGGGTGACAAGGGATTTACCGATTTGCCGTTTGAAAAAGGCGTGCCCAAAAACCACAGCCGGGTGCGGGCTTTGGCCGCGCTTGACGAAACAATGGCTTTGCTCGGGCTCGCCAAGGCCGAGATCGTTTCGGTTTTAAAAGACGGGACGCGCGCCGGCGTCTGGAATGACGTGGCGAGCGATATCGCAGAGATACAGAGGCAGCTGATAACGGTGTCGGCCCAGGTGTCCGGTTTTTCGCGCGGCGAGGATATAGACCGTTTCTCCGGCTGGCTGGAAATCCGTTCCGGGGAACTGGACGCGGAACTGGCCGCTCTGCACGAGTTTGTCATCCCGGGCACGAACCGCGCCAACGGGTTCATGCATTTCGCCCGTGCCAAGTGTCGGGAAACAGAAACCAGGCTGGTGGATCTGAGCGACGCGCCCGCCGCCACTAAATACTTGAACAGGCTGGCGAAATACCTGTTTAACGCCGCGCGCGCCATAGCAGAATAGCAAACGATCGGGAGATGTGAAAATGTCCGCGATAACAGCCGCCCTTACTTTGTTTTTCATCATGGACCCGCTTGGGAACGTGCCTTTGTTCGTGAGCGTCCTGGCGAAGTCTTCGCCTGAACGCCGGCGGATAATCATAATACGGGAACTGTGCATCGCGCTGGGCGTTTTGTTGTTTTTCCTGTTTTTCGGGCAGATGCTGCTTAATTACCTCAATATCCAGCAGCCCACGCTCACCATAGCGGGCGGCATAATATTGTTTCTTATCGCGATTAAAATGATTTTTCCGCCCGCCAAGGCGGACGGTTTCGCCGAGCCCCTTGAAGGCGAACCGCTGATAGTGCCGCTTGCCGTGCCGCTTGTGGCGGGGCCGTCTTCAATGAGTTTTGTGATGATTATCGCCAGCCAGCATCCGGACCGCGTGGTTACCTGGGTGGGCGCTATTGCGATAGCGTGGCTTGTTAACGCGGCTATACTGATGAATTCGTTCCGGCTTTACGATGTTTGCGGGCCGAAATTCATGACCGCGGTGACACGGCTTATGGGTATGCTGCTGTCAATTATGTCGGTTCAGATGTTCATGGACGGTATCACCAAATTTGTTAAGGGATAGTAACCATATGAGGAAAATTTTCGCATTTTTACTTGTTTTCGCGGCGGCTTTGTTTCTGGCGGCTTCGGTATCCGCCGCGGCTGAGAAAACAAGGGTTACTCTTTTTTATTCCAACCACTGCAAGGTGTGTCTGCAGTTGAAACAGGAATTCCTGCCCGGTATTAAGGAAAAATACGCGGACAAGACGGTCTGGGAGGAGCGAGAAACCGATACCGATGAGGCGAACCTCGCGCTGTTATACGCCGTGTTCGCGGAGCATGGCCTGACGGATCCGCGCGTTCCGGCGGTTTTGGTGAACGATTCAGTTCTCCTCTTCGGCGGAACGGAGATAAGGGAGCGGCTCGAAGGAGAGATAACAAAAGCGTTACAGACGGGTTCCATAACGGCGGGTTTGCCGGAGACCGAGGATAACGCGATTAAAAAAGTTTTTTCCCGCATGAGCGTTTCGGCGGTGATTCTCAGCGGCCTTGTGGACGGTATAAACCCCTGCGCTTTCGCTGTTATCGTGTTTTTCGTGTCGTTTCTGGCGGTTTACGGTTATAACAAGCGCGATATAATCTATGTCGGCTCCGCCTACTGTTTCGCGGTTTTCGCCACCTATCTGCTGCTAGGGCTGGGCCTTTTCAAAACGATTTACGCGCTGTCCGGTTTTATGCTGGCGATGAAGATTTTCTATTATCTGACGGCGGGTTTTTGTTTCGTGCTTTTCGGCCTGAGCGTTTACGACTTCATAAATTACCGCAAAACCGGCAGAAGCGAAGAAATGCTTTTGAAGCTGCCCAAAAGCCTGAAGCTTAAAATTAACCGCATAATGGGTGCTTTTTTGCGGGGGAAGGAGCGCAGTCCCGTTAAACTTATAATCGCTTCGCTGACGGTGGGCGTGGCGGTGTCGCTTATCGAAGCCGTCTGCACCGGGCAGGTTTATGTGCCCACCATAGTGATGATAATGAAAGACAGCGCGCTCAGGGCGCAGGCGTTTTCTTATCTGGTTCTTTATAATATAATGTTCGTGGTTCCGCTGGTCGGAGTATTTTTACTGTCTCTGGCCGGATATGAGTCGCAGACTTTTAATTCGTTCCTGAAAAAGCATCTCGGCATCACTAAAATCCTGCTTGCTCTGGTGTTTCTGGGGCTGGGGCTTATGCTGTTGGCTAATGTTTAGACGCAAGGGAGAGTATTATGGAAGAAAACGCACCGAAGGCTGAACCTAAATATGTTCTGATTAAAATAGTGGCCCAGCGCAGGATGGGCAACCGCGTCATGCGTGTGGCGCTTAAAAACGGCGCGCCCGGGATAACTTACTATTACGCGCGCGGAACGGGTGTGCGCGAGAAACTGGGTTTCCTGGCGAATCTTATTGAGGCGGAAAAGGTAATCATAGAGATAGTGGAGGAGGAATCCCGCGCCGCCGCTCTTTTAGATACCATCGTAAATGAAACGAAGATTAACGAACCGGGAAAGGGATTCTGCTATATCTCGCCCGTTACGAAGGTTGCAGGTTTTTACAGGGGGGAGTAAATAATGAGAAAGATGTTTTTCAGCATGTGCTTCATGATATGCATGGCTGCTGTCTCATCTTCTTTGCCGGGTTTGGTCGGGAAACTCATGGGTTCCAAAAACTCATCGGTTAACCAGATAGCGGGCCTGCTGTCCCAGCGCTACAATACGCCGGAGCTTGGCGGAAGCGGCGCGGGCGGCGGCACCAGCGATATTGGCGAGATCAGCGCGCAGATATCACAGCAGTACGAAAGTTTCACTCCGGAGGAAAAAGAGTTTTATAAAAACTCCTGCCCCCAGATGGAAATTATAAAAAACCCGCTGGCTCAAAACATGCTTGGCATGGGCAAGGACAAAAACGGCGGCAGGCCGGGCCGGAAAAACGCCGCTTCCGATAAAAGCGGTTTCACTCCAGTAGGCGACGCCTCGGCCGGCGAGCCCGCCGCGCCTCCGGCAAAAACCACGTTTTTAAACGAGTGGCAGAGGCGGATTCAGGGTATGGCGATGATGGTGAAATTCAATCACGCCGATACGGTGAAAAAAGTTGAAAAATACCTCTGGTTCTTTCCCGCCGTCTTACTGGGGATCAGCCTGATCGCCAAGTTTTTGGATTGCCCCGGCTGCGCGAGCTTCTCCGCCCGGCTGGTGTATAAAAGCTTCGCCTGGTATCTGGCGCTGTTGTCTTTGGGCTGTGTTTTCGTGCAGATTGTGGTGGAAGTCAATCTCATGGGCCTTATACCCAGGACTTTCTGGGACGCGCCTGTGGCGGGGGTTTTGTTCTCCGCGTTCATACTGCGGATACTGGATATGAATTTTCCGTTCTGGAACCGCACCCTGATTGTTTTTTCCATGCCGCTAACCGCTTCCGTTGTGACTTTCGGCTGGGGTTACATTATAAACACGGCGAAACAGGTTATGTGAAAGCGCTGTCCCGGTCAATTGCCTGGGTGTGCACTCTTTGGTACAATTGCGGATAAGCAGCACATAGGAGACTTTGCCTTATGAAATACCAGTTCACTTCTGAGTTTATAAAGAGAATACCAAAAACCGACCTGCACCTTCATCTGGACGGTTCGCTTCGCCTCGGCACACTGATAGAACTGGCGAAAAAGGAGAAGGTGGAGCTGCCTTCTTATACCGAAGACGGGTTGCGGAAACTTGTTTTTAAGGACTCCTATGAGGATTTGCCGGACTATCTGCACGGTTTTATGTATACCGGCGCGGTCATGCGCAATTCCGAAAATCTTGAAAGGATAGCGTTTGAACTGGCGGAGGATAATATAAAAGAGGGCGTCCGCTACATAGAAGTGCGGTTCGCGCCCCAGTTGCACGCCGTGGGCGATTTTAAGGTTATAGACGTGATGAAAGCCGTTTCCCGCGGTCTGGAAAAAGCGGAAAGAGCGCATAACGGTTCCGACCCCGTTAAGAAAGGAAAGGATATCCCGTTCCATTTCGGGCTTATAACCTGCGCGATGCGCCGGTTTTCAAAAGGTTTTGCGCCGTATTACGCGGATATTCTAAATACCTTAAGTCATGCCCCGATAGACGAGGTGTATTCCGCCGCGTCCCTTGAAATGGCAAGAACCGCCGTTGCCGCGGTGGAAAACGATAATCTGCCCATTGTCGGGTTTGACCTGGCTGGTGAGGAAGCAGGTTATCCCGCGGAAAATCATAAAGACGCCTACCAGTATTGCCACAGCCACTTTATAAGGAAAACGGTTCACGCCGGGGAAGCTTACGGCCCGGAATCGATATTTCAGGCCATCACCCAGTGCCACGCCAACAGAATCGGGCACGGCACGTTTCTTTTCGCCACGGACAAAATTCAGGATCCGTCAATAGAGTATCCGCATAAATATGTGGCGGATCTGGCAAATTATATTGCCACTCAGCGCATAGGCATCGAGGTTTGCGTAACCAGCAACATCCAAACCATTCCCTCGATCAAATCGGTTGAGGAGCATCCGGTCAAAAAAATGCTGGAATACGGTTTGTCCGTCAGCATCTGCACGGATAACAGACTTATTTCCGGCACTTCCGTTTCGCGCGAGCTGGAACTGGTGGCGAAGGCCAATAATCTGGCCATGCATGATTTGCAGAATCTGGTGGTGGCGGGGTTTAAGGGTTCGTTTTTTCCCGGCAATTATACGGAGAAACGCGCTTTTGTCAGAGCCGCTATTGACAGATTCCACGCTCTTGAAAAAGAGCTGTTATCCGATAATTCTAAAAAGGCGTAGAGGGCGTGTTGCGTGTTTCTAGGCCTTTAGGCCTAGGGGAGATATAGGACTTGCCACTCTTGCGGCTGGTTCACTCTCCGAATATAATAAGTAACAAGCGGTTACTTTATTGATAGAGGTTATTAATGAAAAAAGCGCTATTGTTCGTTGTTTGCACATGCTGTGTGGTATACATTAGTTCTTTTGCTAAAGCGGAATCCGCTATAAATTCTCTTAACTCGGTTAGCCGCAGTTTTGGCGTAAGCGAGGATATAGAAACTCCTAAAGTTATACAGGGCGAAGCCTCGGAAACAAAGGCGATAACCAGGCTAAAGAACCGGGAAAAAATCAATCCGCCCCTTATTGTCGCTATTCACGGAGTGGATTCCGGCGAGATCGGCCTGGGCCTTGAGTATAAACATGTTATTAACTTTGTGGGATATATTGAAGACCACCTCCGGAAATATGGTTCCCGCGGCGGTTCTCAAAGGCGTCCCGGTGTGGATACTCAGGCTATTTTGCAGATGATTAAGGAACATGACGCCGCAGTCCGCGCCGCTTTAAGTTCGAAATCTTCCGGCAATACCCGTAACACCTTTACTACGCTGGACTATCTCACCGAATTGCTGGAAAACAGCATAAAACTTACAGGAAGCAAAGCCGAAATTGTAAATTTGGAGTGGGATCGCGACCCTGATAATTCCGCACAGTTTATCAAGAAATTCAAATTGGATCTTCTCGCCATCCAGTTGCGCGCCGTAAAGGAAAAGCGGCCCCTGCATATTGTCGCGTTCAGCTGGGGTTCTGTTATTATGTACCAGAGCCTGCTGGAGCTTATGAAAGCCGGGCAGCCGGTTTATGTGGATTATTTTGTGTCCATGGGTTCGCCGCTTGTGCCCGCAGGTTTGATTACGAAGATTTTCGATAAAATCGAGAGTCATCTCAATGATTTCCAGGACTATTGCGGCAAGCCGGCCTGCGTAAAACGTTGGGTAAATATGTATGCCGATTACGATAATTTCTCCGGCTGGATAAAAGCGGCTGACAACAATATCCGTGTTGACATGTATGCGGAAAAGCAGGTTAGAGAATTGAAAGAAGAAAGAACCCTGATGAATTTCCTTGTAATTAACAGGGATATCAAAAGCCTGACAGAATCTGTTGTCTGGCATTTGTCCTATTTCGATAATGTGCGCGTTCCTCTTGAAAGCCGCCATGGCGCGGAGTTTTATCAGGAACTGGTTAAGCGCTATGCACCCACATATACCTGGACGGAGAACTGAGGCTAACACCGCTATGGCTAATATCGCAAAGAAAGGTCTGATCATATTATTCGCATGTTTTTTTCTTGCTCCGGCGTGGAGCCAGGATGTTTCCCGGTATCGGGAAGGGCTTCATAAAGAGTTTTTAGGCAGGGGAAAGACCAATCCGCCGATGACCGTGGTTGTTTACGGCCTGGATATGAACAAAATCGGGTACAGCGTTTTCAGCGTCGGCACGCTCAGAAAACTTGTCGAGTGGATAACGGGGCCGCTGAAAAGATCCGATCCTTCCTTCTCTCCCGATGTGGAAGCTATAATAAACGCGGAAATGGAAGAAAACCGAGAATACGAAGTAAGATACGGCCATTCTGCCGAACGCCTTGCCAAATCGCCGGAATTTCTTATTGCCCGCCTGAGGCAGGTGGAGCCGTATAATTCCGATATCATACTGCTTAAATGGTCCCGCGATCCGGACGATTCCCGCCGCGAAGTCAAGCGTATTTGCCAGGAACTGCACAGGCTGTTTGACAAGGCTGTCGAGGAAAAACGGCCTTTCCATGTGGTTGGCTACAGCTGGGGCACCATGCTGACTTATGAAGCGCTGGTCATGGCCGAGAAAGAAAAAACTCCGCTTTTGGTTGACAGTTACATAACCTTCGGTTCCCCTTTGGTTCCTACCGCGTTCATAACAAAGTATTTTGTTTTCTATGAACGGATAACCCAGTCTCTGGAAAAAACCATCCATAAACCGGAAAATGTCCTGCTCTGGAATAACATGTTTTGCCGTTTCGACAAGTTCAGCGGCCTGATAAAGTCCGCCGATACCAATGTCCGCGTTGATGTTGATATGGACACGTACTTGTCCCGCCTTGAAAGTATAAACGATGATGCTAATCATGATGAAGCGGATAAGGAAATTGGCGCCATAAAAGACAGTTTTATGTGGCATGAAAGCTATTTCGTCCCGGTTCGCCTGCCTTTTCCCGTGCTTGATTTGGCTTATTATCTTGATGCCGCCACAATCTACCGGAATATTCTGTTCCCGAACTGGACTCCAGCCTTTTCCAATTGAAAATAAAAGCTCTCCACTCCTGGCCGTCCGCCGTGCGTCCTGCTATAAATCTTCAGGACGAATTGTGCGGACGGCTTGTTTTTGGGCCGTTGCCTGCGGAGCCGCGTTTTCTCGCCGGCTGCGACTGCGGGCTCAATCTGAAGGCAAACATAATATGCGCGGGCGTTATAGTTTACAGGTTTCCTGAACTGGCGGAGATTGAGCGCTCCTGCGCTTTCATGCCGATACCGTTTCCGTATGTTCCTGGTCTTTTGTCTTTCCGTGAGGTGCCTGTGCTGCTGAAGGCTTTCGGCGGGTTGAAAACCACGCCGGATCTGGTGTTGTGCGACGGGCAGGGTTACGCCCATCCCAGAAGAATGGGGGAGGCGTCGCACCTTGGCCTTTGGCTGGATATTCCGGTTGTGGGGTGCGCGAAATCCCGGCTGATTGGTGAATATAAGGAACCTGGTCCTAGGCGAGGCGACAGCGCATCCGTTATGGATAAGGGCGAAGAGGTCGCCCGTGCCTTGACCTCAAGGGACGGGTGCAGGCCGCTTTTCATTTCCGCGGGTTATAAAATTACTCTTGATGAGTCCGTGCGGATAACCCTTGCTTGCGCTGACGGCCACCGCATTCCCAAACCCACCCGTGAAGCCGATCGCTGGGTTAAAGGGCTGGCTAAAAACCATAAAGCGGATTAATTCACAGAAAAAACAATCCCCCCGCTGTTAACGGGGGGATTGTTAAAGTTACGATGCCGGGTTAAAAAGGATAGATTACCGCCAGCTGGTAATGCGCGCTGCCGCGCCTGTCGGTTCCGTCGTTGGCGAGTTTATACTCGGTCAATATATATGAAGTTTCAAAAGACAGCGTTATCTTTTTATTCAGCACAAAGTTTACGTTTCCCATGATGGTGGAGTTTTGTTTCCTGTCACCAACCGCCAGCTTGGCGTCCTGGGGATTGTCTATGCCGTAAACCGCGTTGAAATACAGCCAGTCGCGCGGTTTTATTTTAAGATCAACGAAACCGCCGGACGCCTTTACCTCGTTGCCGTCATATCCCATGTTTCCTATGCCGCCAAGGAAGTCATATAAATTCTCGCCGGTCCATAGCTGTCCGTTAAAGGTAAAGATGCCGTAGGGGATATTGAATCCCAAATCCACAAGCCGCACGTCGCCGGTCTGATAAGTTGAATTTTTCCACTGTCCGAGCGCGCCGGCGAGGGTAAGTTTAACGGTGCCCAGTTTAGCCTGAATCTGTCCCTGCATGGATGGCATTTTTGAGGCCGTGCCTTCGGCGTCGGTCAGTTTTCTGGTCGGGCGGACCGCGGCGACCGCGAAAGAGAACGGCGACGCTTCCGGTGTCCAGGTGGCGCGCAACTGCGGCGCGCGGAACCAGAGCGCTCCGGAATAGCCGAAAAAGAAATCGTTGGTGGTGTCAGGCAGTTCCAGCGGAGTCAGATACCAGGTCTGGCCGGCAAGGAAACTGAATTCCTTATATCCGTAAGTCACATACAGGTGCCGTATGCGGGGACTGGCGTTGGTGCCGGCTGACGCGGCGCCGGCGACGCTGTCAGTCAGGCCCAGAAAATCTATTTCCGCTTTGGCGCCGATTTTATCCTCGTCGTCCGCGACATTAAGCCCGAAGCGCGTGGCGCGGGCGCTGATGCTGAAATCCCCGTCCTTGGGGCTTGAGGAGTTGACGTAGCTGACGTAATCGTCGCCTGTTATGCCGTGCGCGTTGTAAATCGAGCAGATTTTCATCCACGCGTAAAGCTCCGTTTTGTATTTGCCCATTATGGCTGTGGCGGCCTGGGCTGACGCGCAGTTAAACAGCACTGTGCAAAATAATACCCACACCGCAATTTGCGATTTCTTTAACATAACTCACCTGTTCCTTAATTAGTATTGTGAAAAACTTCTTCACCCTGCCCCGTATATTTCACCTGTCAATTTTAGCACATTAACGCGCCTTAACGATGTGGTTGATAAAACGGGCTTGACAAAACAAAGATATTTAGGCATACTGATACCAGAATATCTCAAATGGTTTTTTTATATTTACAAACGGTTACTTTTATCATTTAATGTGAAGAGGGGTTTTGTGAAGTCCATAATAAGAATATCGGATGCTGCGGTTATCGCCATGCACGCCTGCATCACTCTGGCCAAGGAGCCCGAGCGGTCTTTCCGGATTGATGAAATAGCCGGGCGGCTGGACATTTCACGGGCGCACCTTTCCAAAGTAATGCAAAGGTTGGCAAAAGACGGGCTGGTTAAATCCCAGCGCGGGCCGAACGGCGGGTTTTCGCTTGCGGGCAAACCGCAAAACGTAAGGCTTCATGATATTTATGTTTCGATAGACGGCGAGCCGGAATTCAGTGGCTGCCTTTTGGGAAAAAGGCGCTGTTCCAAGGGCAATTGCCTGCTGGGGAATTTTCTAAGCGATTCGGCGAAAAATTTCATGGAATTTCTCCAAACGCCCCTTTCGATAGCCGCGCAGGTCACGGATTTCTGAGGAAGCTATGGCAAATCCTAAACTTAAAAAAATGCTGGAAGGCATCTACAACCGCTATAACCGGCGCGCCTATGTCCATCCTGATCCGCTGGAATTCCTTTACCGCTACGACGACGTGCGCGACAGGGAAATCGCTGGCCTTGTGGCGTCGGGTCTGGCTTACGGGAACGTCCGGCAGATAATAAAGGCTGTGGGCCATGTGCTGGATGTGCTGGGGCCGAATCCTCGCGCGTGGCTGGAAAAGAAAAACCCGCTCCGCATTTCCTCGGCTTTCTCGGGATTTAAATACAGATTTACGGATGAGGACGCCCTTTCCGCCCTGCTGTCTGGCGTGCGTTCGGCTGTGCGTTACCACGGCAGCCTCAAAGACT
>Ga0172379_10009957_pt1 | contig 11616 bp, 13 predicted proteins | sample GrowelOW334metaG_FD_119756 | JGI IMG/M metagenome (GOLD analysis project Ga0172379, IMG submission 119756) | Groundwater microbial communities from an aquifer near a municipal landfill in Southern Ontario, Canada - Groundwater well OW334 metaG | ecosystem: Environmental > Aquatic > Deep... | reverse complement strand
TGACCAGCCGCATCGCGCGCAAGATCCTCGCGCACACGGTCTGTGCCTGCATCAGTCGCTCGCTCGGTCACGACCCGCTCCACCTATCATCCCTCCTGCCGATGTGAAAGTCGCACATCGGGTACGGTCTGCCGTCGCAGGCGACCTCGAGCGGGTCGAGGATCGCCTCGGCCCGTGCACGGATGTCGTCCTGCCGTGCTTTGTCGCCGGCAGCCCGCAGCCGTCCGGTCTCGAGCCGGACCAGGGCGTCCACCAGCCCACGATCGCGCAGGGTCTGGCACTTCGCCCATGCCTTCATCCGCCGGGCAGCGAGCGCCCCGGAGCCGGCCGCGCGCCCGATGACGTCGTAGTCGCCGATCAGGTCCTCGCCTCGCCACCCGATGCGGATCCGTGAATCCAGGAGGTCTCCGAGATCGAAGGCGACCGCGGGCACGGTGTCGGCAGACAAACCTCCCCGGTAGGGGCGGCCGACCGACAGGAAGAGCCAGGCGCCATCACCTGCCGCCAGGTCGAGGTGCCCGAAGTGCGACGGGTCGCCCTCGCGCGCCTCGGCCCAGGACCCGCGCCGCTGCTTCGGCTCCAGGGCGGCATTCCGGGCAACGAGGTCAAGGAAGCCGCCCGTTCCATCATCGCCGATCGGCAGCGTGGTGAGCACGTGGAAGAGCAGGGGATGCCTGGTGTTCCACGGGACACCCCTGGTGCCGACGTGCTCGTAGGTGACGCCGTTCACCACGGAGGTCCTCGGGCTTCCCGGGTCCTCGCCGAGCCGGATCCTTGTGGTCATCGCGGCAGCCTCCGCGGCCGGGGCCAGCGGCCCGGACCGGTCGTCTCGACGTCCCGGTGATCGTAGCGCACCCGGCGCCCGGTGGCCACCTCGGCGAGGTCGTCGGCACGCTGTTCGGCACCGCCCCGGTCCGGGGTCGGGTCGGCGACGTGACCGAGCTCGTGGCGCAGGATGCCCAGCACCACCGGGCGCGGCTCCGCGAGGAGCTTCGCGAGCACCTCGACCCGGCCGGTGTCCTGCCAGGACCGGGCGAAGTCGCGCGCGGCGCAGCGGCGCTGGTGCGGGAAGCAGGCGTCCGGCAGGAGGTGCAGCGTGGCCTGGCGAGCGTGCGGAAAGGACCGGGCGAAGCGGGCACGCTCGGTGCGGAACAGTGCCTGCAGCGCCGCCGGGGTCATGGGGCGGGCGGGGTTCGGGCGCGCCCGCTGCCCCGGGTTGGGACGTGGAACGCTCTTCGTGGCCAGGGTCCTTGCCAGGCAGGGCAGATGGGTCTCGCACCCGGAGACCGGGTCGAAGCGATGCATGCGCATGAAGGACCACAATGCCCTGTGGTCCTTGTCGTCATCCGGCAGGAAGATGGTGAAGATCTTCCTGGTGCCCTGCGTCCCGATCTCGCGCAGCATGACCTGCATGGCCTGCTCTGCCGCCCCGGTCCCGCGCGCCTCCGGCTCGACGTTGAACTCCTCGAGGAAGGCGACTGCGCCCTTCATCGGCACGATCTTGCGCGCGAGGATGAAGTACCCGTGGTCTTCGTCTTCACGCAGGAACCTGGCCAGGTCCATGGCCGGGCCGACGTAGGCCAACACCCTGACCTGGTCCGGTTGACGCGGTCCACTACCGCCCGTGATCCGCAGGTACTTCAAGCCGCCGTAGTGGGTCGTCTGCCATTGCACGGAGAGGTCCCATTCCCGGTGAAGCCGGGGGTTCGGGCGCGGGGCGGTCCGGCGACGCACGGCGACCCGCCGGGCCTCGATCCCGTCCTCGCCCAGCCAGACCCAGGTGATGCATCCGCGGGGGAAGTCGTCCCTGAAACGGATCCACCGGTACTCCCACGCATCGTGGACGAACCCGTAGCTCGAGCCGAGATCGTCGGCGAGGTCGCGCAGGTTGCCGGGGTGGCGTCCTCCGCGCGTCCCGCGCCACTCCCCATCGCGCCACACCGCGCGGGCGAGTCCCCTCCATGGGTCGTCGGTCAGGTCCAGGACCGATCCGGGATCGACCTCGACCTCCGCCTGCCACAGGGAGTTGCCGCCGAATCCCGGGTTGTCGAGGTAGGCCTCGGCACATCCCCGGTCCTCGGCCCAGGCGGTGTCCTGGCCGAGCACGGGGTCGTCGCGATCGGTGGCCCGCCAGAGTTCCTGCTTCATCGAGTCCTCCGCGGCCGGCGCGTCGGATTCCTGCCGGCACGGCGCTTCGGGTTCGGGCGCGGCGCTTCCGTCTCGCCCTCCTTGATCCACAGGTCGTGCCGCTGGTCGCCGACCGATCCGGTCCGGTCGAGAGGCACCTGCTCCACCTTCGGCGGCCCGGGCATCGGTGACCGGCCGCCCCGGTACGGCTCGTAGGTCACGACCTCGGCGCCGACCACCCGCACCGGGGCGTGGGACAGCAGGACGATCTCCTCCTCTTCCGGCTGGTGGACGTGCTTCACGAAGGTGGTCCGCCAATCGACCGCCTCCGGGCCGACCAGGCCGGCGAGGACGACGATCACGGTGGACCCGGCGGCGGCCTCCGGGGTGGCGTAGTAGTTGTACGCCACCGCGGCGCGCCGGGTCAGGCCCCAGGCGCGGCCGAGGCGCCGGAAGTCGACGGCCGCGACCGGGTCGCCCTTCCCGGGGACGATGATCGCGCGCCAGACCGGGATCTCCGGCATGTCCGCGAGACGCCGGGCGAGCGCCGGGAACGCCCGGGCGTTGTCGCGGTAGAAGGCGTGCATGGCCGGACCGTAGCCGCGGGCCATCGCCTGCGCCGCGGGCACGAGGCGCTCCGGATCGCGCAGCCAGTGTGGCAGGGCGGCGGGGTTCGGGCGGGGGGCGGCACGGCGGCGCACGGCGACCCGCCCGCGCGGGTTCTTCCTCGCTCCCCCCATCGGCTCCGAGAACCACGCGAAGCGCATCCACTCCTCGCGCGTGCCGAGGTGCTGCTGCAGCTCGAGCACCGCGGCGCGGGCATCCTCGAAGCGCTCCTCGCCGACCGCCACGGCGGCCTCGCGCGCCAGCTCCTGCGCCCGCGTGTACACCGGCAGGGCGGCGTGCGCCTGCGCGTAGGCACGCAGTGCTTCGCGCACCCTCACGTACCGACGCGCCGGAGGCTCATGGTCGTAGTCCGCGTTGTGTTCGAGGTTCTCCATGCGTTCACGCCGGAAGCCGTACGGGTGCTCCAGGCGCCGGAGGATCCTCTCGACCTTCTCCTTGACCGCCCCGTACCCCGCCGCTCCCTGTATCCAGCCGGCGTCCTCGGACATCCGATGGATCAGGTCGCCCGTGTCTTCGACCACCGGGTTGAGCACGCCGCCGCCGTTGGCGAACTGGACGCGGAGCATCGCCCTTTCGGGCACGTCGCGCTGCCTGGACGCGAGGGCCCGGTAGGCCTGCTCCTGCGACTCCGTGAGCTTCATCGCCGCCTCCTTGCGCGTCGTCGCGGGTTCGTCCGTGCCGCTGCCCGCCGCTGCCGGAAGGCCTCCTCGCAGTCGAGCGCCCACGATTCTCCCGTCTGTGGGCCGACCGAACCGTCGGTATCCAGGCGGACCTTGCGGCTGTCGCCGGGGCCGTCGAGCCGGGCGAGGTACGCCTCCCGGATCCGCACCCGGGCGTGAGGCTTCAGGACCAGTTCCAGCTCCTGCCGGTGGCGCGTGGCCTTCTCGCCGGTCTTCTCCCAGTCCACCGCGTCCGGGGCGATCTCGCCTGCGAGTTCGATCAACACGACCCGGTTGCGGCTGTAGAACGTCGAGTTGTAGACGTGTGCTCCGGCCGGATGGACCGCCCAGGCGCGGCCGAGGCACGCGAAGTCCACCTCGCGCAGGGGGTCGGCGTCGTGCTCCGCCCGGACCTTCAGGGCACGCCAGACCTGCAGCCGGGGCTGGCCGGCGATGCTTACCCGCTCGCCGGTGTAGTCGAAGACGAGGCGCTCGATCGTGCGGGCGACCTCCGTGGGCGACGGCGCCTCGCCACCCTGCGGGCGCGGGTTGCGCCTCGGGTTCGTCCGCGGGGCCTTCTCGAGGAAGTGCGCCAGCGGCTCGAGCGCCTCCTTCACGCCGGTCCCCGCGGGGCGATCACGCAGTGCCAGGTAGGCGTGCTTCGCCAGCTCGCGCAGCCACCAGGCGGGCACGCCGCGCCAGGCCTCGTCCCGCACGAGGGTGTCCACGGCGTGGAGGTCGGAGTGCGAGAGCGGGAAGGTCCTGGGGACCTCCCACGGCATCACGCCGAAGATCTCGCGCGAGCCCCACTGCAGGGCGTCGCAGGCGGCGTTGTGGACCAGCACCGCCCGCTCCGCCTCCCGCGCCGCCCGCACCCGTTCCTGGCTCCGCTCCGCGGCCGTCGGGGCCGGCTCGCGGAGCCTGCGCACCAGGCGCATCACGTCCGCGTCGTCGTCCGCGTCGTCGGCCCTGCACAGATCGCCAAGGTGCTCCGGGTCGAGCCAGGCGATCACCTTCGTCGGCACGACCAGCGGCTCCAGGTCCAGGCCCGTGCCGGACCAGTCTCCCCGGAAGACCACCAGGCGTGCATGCCCCCTGCGGGGCACGCCTGCCCGCCGGTTGAAGTAGCCGAGCAGACCGCAGGGCGAATCCATGCAGGAGTACCCACGCAGCGGCACGACGCCCTCCTCGCCGTGCGCGCCCCACGGCACCGACCAGGCGTTCCGCGCCGAGAAGGGCGGCGCGTCGAGCCAGTGGATGCGCCAGTAGAGCGGGGTCGTCATGCCCGTCTCCGTGGACGGCGGCCGGTGCCTGGATGGACTGCGGTCCGACGACGAGGATTGGAACGGGACGCCAGACGTCCGCGGAAGGCTTCCTGGCAATCGGAGGCCCATCGCTCGCCCCGCTGCGGTCCGACCGACCCCTCGATGTCCAGGCGCCTGGCCTGGGACTCGTCGTATGTATCCGGCGCGTCGACGGATGCTCCGAGGATCCTGACACGGGCGTGCGGTCTCAGGACCAGCTCCAACTCGTCCGTGTGGGCGACCGCCTTGGTCGCCGTCTGGTCCCAGTCCACATCAGCGGCGGCGACTCTTCCCTTCAGGACTACGAACGTCCCTTTTCCACTGGAGAAGTTGTAGTAGCCCGTGGCCGTGCCGGGGTGGGCCGCCCAGGCTCGCCCGAGGCACTCGAAATCCACACGGTCCAGCGGATCAACGCCGGGATCCTCGACCACGACGATGGCCCGCCAGACGGTCAGATGGGTCTTCCTGGCAATCCTGACCCGGAAGCCCACCACGTCCCGGGCGTTGGTCTCGATGAGCCGGGCGACTTCCCGGGGAGCGGTCGCTCCAACGCTCCGCTGGCGAGGGTTGCGCCGCGTCATTCCCGCCTCCCCGGCTCGAGCCGCAGCGGCATCTGGTAGCGCAGGGGCACCTGCATCCGGTGCCAGTCGAGCCCCTGGCCCTCCTGCCAGAAGAGCGCGCAGGCGACCGGCACCTCGCCCCCGACGACGACCTCCGGCGGGAAGAGCCAGTCCCGGGGCTCGCTCGGGTAGGGCGGCTTCCCGCCGGTCGGGAAGTTCCGGAGCCAGCCACGCTGTCCGGGAAGGTCGATCACGCCATCCGCCGGCCACCCGACCTGTCGCTGCAGCCTGCGCCGGAGGTGGTCGACGATCACCGGCGGGTGCGCGATCCGGTCGGCGAGCAGGCCGAGGACCATCTTGCGGTTGCGCTCCTGCCCCTCGAGGTCGCCGCGGATCAGATGCTCCACGTGCCAGGCGTGGGCGCGCACGAGCTGGCGGACGAGGACGGGATCGGTGATGGTCGCCCAGTCGGCCACGGCCCGCAGGGCGGCTTCCACCTCGGGCGAGCCGTACCGCTCCATCCTGCGCACGCGGCGCCCGACCGTCCGCTGGATCACGCGACCGTAGACCCCCAGCAGGTCCCCGAACCGCCAGCCGACCGGTCCGTGGGCCTGCAGCGCCTCCACCGCGAAGCCGAGCGTCGGCCGGACGTGGCGACCCTCCCAGCGCCAGCAGTCGGCGCCCTGGACCGGGCGGGCGGACGAGCAGAAGAGCCACCGGTCGTCGCCGGCCCAGACATCGACCGTGGTGATCTTCAGCTTCCCCTGCTCGCCCCAGGACCCGCGGCGCCGGACCGGCGGCGCGAGGCGCGCGCCCGACCCGACCAGGCGGGCCAGCTCCAGGCTGCCGGCCTGGCCCTCGGGCAGGCTCGTCAGCGTGTGGAAGACCAGCGGCCGGTCGGGATCCCAGGGGAAGCCGCAGCCGTCCGCCGCCGGGTAGGGCGCGGAGGCGCGGGGAGGGCAGGCGGGGGCCGCGGAGCGCATGGAGGGAGTGTGCCACGTCGTGCCCGTCGAGGCACGCCTAGCGGGGCGGCTCGCCCATCGGGTGCCAGAGGCCGCGGCCGTCGCGCCAGGAGCGGGCGGTCCGGATCGGCAACGGGCCGGTGCAGACCACCTCCGGCTGCTGGAAGTTCGCGTCGTCCAGGACGTCGAGCCACTGCATCCGCCAGTAGACGGCCGTGGCCGCGCGAGGCATCAGCGGTCCTCCAGGAACGGCATGCGGATCTGGCCGAAGAGTTCGGTCTGCGCGTCGAGCGGCGCGGCCATCGGGAACCACTGCCCGGTCGCGCCATCCTGCCAGGCGTAGGCGCAACGGACCGGCACCGGACCGTCGCACAGGATCTCGGGCCCGAACGACCAGCGGAGCGGCCCCCACTCCGGATCGATCTTCCACCGGGGGACACTGAAGTACCCGAGCCAGTTCACGTCCCCGTCGCGCAGCAGGGGTACGGCCGGGGGCCGGGAGGTGTGCGGGGCGAGCAGCGCTTTGGCCTCCTTGTGGTTCCGACGGGCGCCGAGCAGGTCCCCCGCCTGCAGCAGGGCCAGGTGGTGAACGGTCAGCCGGATCAGCTCCCGCACCGTCCCGGGATCGGTGATCGTGGCCCAGGCCGCCAGGTCGTGCAGGGCGGCGGCCCGGTCGTGCAGGTGCGAGACGTGGGCACGCTTCCACCGGCGGGGGATCGCCCCGTAATGCCGGAGCAGGTCGCTTGGCCGCCAGCCGACCGTGCCGGCCTGGAAGAGCACCCCGGGATCGAAGGCGAGGGTCACCTCGATGCCGTAGCTGACCGCCAGGCACTCGGTCCCCCGGTATGGCTTGCCGGCCGAGAAGAAGAGCCAGCGGTCGTCGCCGGCCTCGGCATCGAGGCTCTTGATCCGGCCCGGGACCGGGGCGTCGCCGGCCCATCGCGCCGACCCGGCCCGCAGGCCGGCCGGCACCAGGGAGGCATCCGCATCGACCAGTCCGGCCAGCCCGCGGGTGGCCGGCGCGCCCCGCCCGAGCGTCGTCAGGGTGTGGAAGACCAGCGGGTGCCGCGGCGACCAGGGGAAGCCGCAGTCGTCGAAGGGGACGATGGGCGGGCGGGACCGTGCCGGGCAGGAGCTGGCCATGCCGCATTGTGCCACGGGAACGGCCCGGGGGCACGCCTACCGCAGCAGGTCCGCCATCGGGTGCCAGAGGCCGCGGCCGTCGCGCCAGAAGCGGGCGGACCGGATCGGCAGCACCCCGCCGCAGAGGACCTCCGGGGCGAAGGGCGTCCACGCCCGCGACGTGCCGACCGCTTCGACGTCGAAGGAGCCCATCCATCCGATCTGCGCGACGACCTCGCCCGGCACATCGGCCGGGTATCCTTCCGTCTTCCGCTTCAGCAGGCCCCGGACGAGATCCGCGACCCTCCGGGCGGCGACGCCGTCCCTCTTCATCCGCGCCGCCTCGAAGGCGGCCCCGTGGCGGACGAGCTTCCCGACGAGCCGGCGGTCGGTGATCGTCGCCCAGCGCGCAAGCCTTCCGATGTCGGGATCGTCGGATCCGCCGCCGGAGTATTCCGCGATGTACTGGTAGAGCCCGATCAGGTCGTGCGGGCGCCAGCCCGCCTTTCCCGACCGCAGCACGTCGCCGAGGTCGAAGGCCAGGGCGACGGCCATGGCGCCACCGCAGGCGTTGCCGCCGTACGGCTCGAACGGCGTCATGAACAACCACTGGTGGTCGCCCGCATGGCAATCGACCTCGGCGAAACATCCCTCCGATCCGAAGGACCAGTCCTCGTTCCGTAGATCGGCAGGCAGCAGGTCGGCACCCCGGGCGACCTGCTCCGTCAGGAAGGCTGCGGCCTCCGCGCCCTCTCCGACGTTCGTCAACACGTGGAAGACCAGGGGATGTTCCGTGCTCCAGGGCAGGCCGCAGGCGAGGCGCCGGTACTCCACCCGCCCGCTGTTGGATCTGGCCATGCTGCATTGTGCCACGGGGACGGCCCCGGAGCACGCCTACCGCAGGATGTCCCCGCGCAGCGGATGCCAGGCGCCCCTGCCGTCGCGCCAGAACCGGGCCGAGCGCAGGGGAAGCGCGCCGCCGCATAACACCTCCGGGTAGCGGTGCGGCTCGCCGGGTTCTGCCTTGAACGGGGCCAGCCAGTCGATGTGGCGGACGACCTTGCCGGGGACGCCCCGGGGCCGGTGGCCGATCTTCCGCGAGAGGATCTGCCGTGCCGCGACGATCGCCTGTCCGGCGGCGTCCTCGTCGGCGTCCATCCAGGCGCGCTCGGTCCGGGCGCCGCAGGCGATCAAGGCATCGACCAGCGACGGCTGCGTGATGGTCGCCCAGCGGGCCAGGATCCCGATGGACGGATCGTCCTCCCCCTCGTCCGATTCCTCCGCGATCCGCTCGTATTCCAGGAGCAGGTCGTGCGGCCTCCATCCCACCGGGCCGGACCGGAACAGCGTCTCCTGGTCGAAGGCGACCGCGATCACCTGCTCGCCGTCGTCCCCCATCTTGTCGTCGTCGTAGACCGAGAACGGCCGGAAGAACAGCCATTCCTCGTCCCCGGCGGCCATGTCGATCTCCTTGAGGTCGCCGACCTCGCCCAGGGTCCAGTCCTCCGTGTGCCTCGCCGAGGGCTGCAGCGCGGCGTCCCGGGCCAGCAGGTCCCTGAAGAACGCCGTCGCCCCCGGCTCGGTCCCGAGGCGGGTCATCGTATGGAAGACCAGGGGATGCCCGTCGTTCCAGGGGATGGCGGATCCGTACGACCGCTGGTAGACGACCGGGGCAGGCAACCTCGCAACCATCCCCCAGCATGCCACGCCCGGCACGGGTCGGCACGTCCCCGGGATCCCCTTGCGCCGCTCCTTCCCGGCGCGTACCATCGACCTCGACCATGCCCGTCTCCATCCTCGATCCCGACGTCTTCGCCCGCTTCGTCGCCGCGGAGGGCGGCGGCTTCGACCGGCATCCGTGGATCGTCCGGCAGGATCGCGAATGGGAAGGACCGCCGCTGCGCGAGGACCCGTTCCCCCGGGCGCGCGAGATGTGGCGGCAGGAGCGCGACCGGGAAGCGCGCCACCTGGCCGCCTCGTCCTGTCCGGAGCGCGAGATCGAGCGGGCCTGTGCGTACTGGCCCTCGCTGGCGACCGGGTGGGCACCGCTGCTCGGTCGGGCCGGGGCGCGCTACCACGTGCTGTGCACGGGCGAGATGGTCGTGGCCGACGCGAGCCTGCAGTGCCGTCCCGGCGCCCGGGCGCGCATCCGCGCGGCCGGCATCCGCACCTGGCGCGAGGCGGTCGACGAGGCCTGGGCCACCCGCGGGCAGCCCCGGATCGCCCGGGACGAGCCGGTGCACATCGCCGACGCCGACGCCTTCGACCGCCTGGTGGCCGTCGAGGGATACGAATACGCGGAGCACCGCCACCGCATGGGGAAGCAGGGCTTCGACGCCTTCCTGGGGCGGTGGCGCCGGGACCGCGCGGAGATCGACCGCGATCTCGCGGCCCGCGCGATCCCTCCCGGCAGTCCCTGGCCGGCCATGCTCGACGACGACTGCGTCCACGTCGACGGCGGCGCGTCGATCTACGGCTTCTGGGGCTGGAACCGGTACCTCGTCACCCGTGGCGGCATGGTCGTCTTCGGGGACGACTTCAGTCCGACCTCCTGGCATCCGGACCTGGCCCGCTCCGTGGGCTTCTGGACCGACGCGGAGCGGCGGGCGGCGGGGGACCGCGTCCGGCACGACCTGGACCTCTGGCACGCACGCGGCTGGCCGCTGCGCGGGGAGGCCGGCCGCGGCCAGGGCGGCACGTAGCATTCCTGCCATTGCGATGGCAGGAATGGACCCGCGACCGGTGGTGATCTTGCCATCTCGATGGCAAGATCATGACGGTGACCCCTTCGGTGGTTCCCTGTTGACGGCGCGGATTGGCACGTGTTAGCCTCCCCGACCATGCCAGACGAGCACGCGGCCTGGTACAACGAGATCGACCCGTTCGCCGCGGCCTGGCTGCGGAGGCTCGCGGAGGCCGGTCACGTCGCCGAGGGAGAGGTCGATGAGGAGAGCGTTGCCACCGTCCGGTCAGCTCGGGTTTGCATGGCTCGACAGGCCCACTTCTTCGCCGGGATCGGGGGGTGGAGCCTCGCCCTGCGACTCGCCGGATGGCCCGACGACCGGCCGGTCTGGACCGGAAGCTGTCCATGCCAGCCCTTCAGCGTCGCCGGACGGGGGGGGCGGCGAGTCCGACGAGCGGCACCTGTGGCCGGCCTGGTTCGGCCTCATCCGCGAGTGCCGGCCTGCAGTCGTGTTTGGAGAGCAGGTTGCGAGCCGCGCTGGACTCGCGTGGCTCGACTCTGTTTCGGCTGACCTGGAAGGAGAAGGGTACGCCTTCGGGGCGTCGATTCTGTGCGCTGCTGGCGTCGGCGCCCCGCACGTCCGGCAGCGGATCTACTTCGCTGCGTCACTGGGCGACGCCGAGCGCGCACGAGTTCGAGATCCGGGACGTGGGCCGGATGCTGGCGCGGCGCGAGGAGTGCCAGGAGAAGGGCTACAACGGCAACGGGTTCGGGCTGACGCTGGGCATGCAGACGATGGCCGTGCTTCATGGGATGCCTTCGACCGCCTCGCGTGCAACGATGGCCAGCGCCCAGTTGAACCCGGCACATTCCCGCTGGTTGATGGGTTTCCCGGGCGCGTGGGACGACTGCGCGCCTACGGCAACGCGATCGTGCCGCCGCTCGCGGCGACGTTCGTGAAGGCCTTCATGGATTGCGCAGGGATCTAGCCGCGGGGCCTGCGTCGGATGCGCAGGCCGGCGAGCGGCATCTTCCGATCGAAGCGGACGCCGAGTCCGGCGAGGGCCGACTGCAGGTCCGTGTCGTAGGCGTTGTGGGCCACCCAGCCGAGTGAAGTCTGTTCCTCCTCGACCTTGTCCAGGACCTCGCCGACGCTCGGCGAGACCAGCACCGTCACGGAAGCGCGGACATCGTCCTTCACCCAGGGGGAGGCGTCCACGACCTCGAGTGCCTCCTCGAGCAGGGCGTCGGCGTCGAGGCCCCGTCCCTCGCGCAGGAGCCGGGCCAGCAGTGCCCTGGCGGTCTTCGCGAGATCCCTCCGGTAGATCGCCGCGAGGTCCTTCCGCGCCTCGTCCTGCTTGATCTTGCTACTGACGCGCACGCGCATGTCGGCCGCCTCCCGTCTCTCCGGCGAGTCTAGCACGCCCGGGAAGGGCGGCAACCAGACCACCGGTCCGCGCAGACCTTCCCAGAGATCGGGGGGGTCGGATCCGCGGGGAGTGCCGGGCGTGCCGCGGGCAGGGGTGTCCACGGCTCGTGGCGGGCCAGGACCTCGGGGCTGTTGGACGGCGG
>Ga0172379_10009956_pt1 | contig 11616 bp, 6 predicted proteins | sample GrowelOW334metaG_FD_119756 | JGI IMG/M metagenome (GOLD analysis project Ga0172379, IMG submission 119756) | Groundwater microbial communities from an aquifer near a municipal landfill in Southern Ontario, Canada - Groundwater well OW334 metaG | ecosystem: Environmental > Aquatic > Deep... | reverse complement strand
GACATGGGGGTTTGGGGGGCTGCGCTAACCGTAGAAGGTAAAAGAGAGAAAGCGCTAGTTAAGCCGAGAGGGCATCGCAGACCCCCAAAACCTTTTGGTTACTTTTTAGTTATGAAAAGTAACATAGAAGATGTTCAAGTTGAAAATTGTGCGAATAAAAAGTAAAACCCGAGGTTTTGCTTTTTTTGGTGCCTCTGATAGACTTTTAGCGGCTCTTTCCCAGAAAGGTGGGTAGGAACATGCAGATTGCCACAATCCATGATCTGAAACACCTCTTGCCGGCCAATCGATGCTTCGTCAGCGGCCAAAACTTCCTTTCGGATGACTTACGCCCCATCGTCACCGGTTCGCCCGATCACGAGTGCCTCTATGGCATCTACCTGACCAAGCCCGCCGACGCCGGATATGCCGTCTGGGCCGCCGCGATCAACGCGCGGTCTCAAGACCTCGAATACCATCCGCCTAAGGCCAAGGATGACCTGGTGGGGCACATGGACCTCAGGACCAAGGCTACGGAAGAAGACTGGCTCATGGAACGAGCCTACCTCTACTTCTTTGACCCGTTGCCGCCTGATCTTTCCGTGGTGGACATCTCCCAATGGTCTCCGCTGGGCAAGCTCAAAGCGCTCAACTCACTGAGGTTCAAACTCTGTGAAGTCGAGCGTGCCGGCAGCCTGGTCCAGGTTTTTGCTCTCAACCATAAGCGTCCGCTGGTGATCCACGTCAACGAATGGCAGTACGTGGTCGTCAATCGGCCCATGCAGCCGGTCGCTGTGGCAGAGCTCATGCCTCCGGTCATAGCCGAGTTGAGGAAAAGGATGAATATCCTCAGGCCTCAGCCCTTCGAACAACTGATACCCACGGCTTCTGCCACGTCCCCCTTGCCTCCCGCTGACTGCTGAGCGGGTCTTTTATTTCCCATAAGTCGCTGAAAGAGTAATAATGATCGTAATTATGCCAGCTACAAGGTTCGAAATCCTGCCTCCTCAGCCCGAAGTATCTAAATCGCCGTCAGATCCCAGGTATACCCGGTATAAGCCCGCGGATAAGCCCGCGGAGGGTGTTATTGGTTATGAAAGTGATCGAGACGTTGATTTGGACGATTTAACGACGTTTGAGGTCAATAATCCTTTGGCCAGACAACACGCCGATGACGTCATGCATGCGAGGGTGCACAAACAGGAAGCCACGGGCGTGACCATCGATTTAGTCCATTTAAAGATCCTAACGGACAGAATCGCTAAAGGGTTATCCCAGAGAAGCAACACGTATCTTTCGATCTACCAATTTATTGCTGACAAGGATTTCTACGAGACTCTGTTATCTTATCTCGAGCATTTATCCAAATTGAAGGTGAAAAGGGCTGATGAAATTAAGCAACAAGTCAGCAGCTACCAAGGCCTGAAAAAAGATCAGGTGAACCTCCTACTAAAGTATCTTTTAGAACGCGATAAATACTTGGAATAGTAACGAGTAACAAGTAGCTAGTAACGAGTATTTGGTTTTTAACCTTTTTACTTTTTACTCGTTACTTTCTACTATTCTTGAGTAGTGTGCATCTTATTCACAGCCTGTATAACTTGATATTTAATCTCTACTTAGCGTAGATTTTTAGTTTGTCTAAAAGTTGGATACAATGATTATGGGTTTAGTGAGAGATATTCGCCGGTGCACCTTACATAACCACCACCCACTAAAAAACAAACGGCGAACATCAAAACACACCTCACTTTCCAAAGGGAAGTGACAAATAAAAATCAGTGCCAAATCCGCACTGAAGAGTCGCCCCGCAAAATCGCGGGGCGTTTTTTTACCCAAAATCGTCATAGCTTTTTAACCGCCATAACCGTCGCATTAGTCAGTAGCTTCAACTATCCTTAACTTTCAATTGAGTGGCTGATGTCGAGACGTCAGGTCTGGTCATTTACCCCGATTCTGGCAGGGGATGCGTGATGTCCATGTCCGACCACTCCTTAAGTTCTAAAATCGCAAGTGAGTCGCTTGGATAGATTGAGGCTTGGTTTCGGGGTGCCCGTTATAGAGCTAACCTTATATCTTAGGGATGTGCTCTCAATTTAGAGCCCGATAAAGGTTCGGGCTTAACAGACCCGCATAGTAATCGTTGTCCTCTCTAGCCACGATTGAAGTTGGTTGTAGTTTTGAGGTCAGGTCTTACAAAGATGATCAAAACTAAGTTACAGCTGATTTAAGTCGTTAAGCGGTTGTCAGCAGGCTGACAGATTGTTAAACGTCGTCTTTGGTTATTCTATCTTGATACATGGTGTGAAGTGCCGAATGGAATCCAGATCAGGTGAAGCTTTATAGTGATTAAACGAATTAAGATGGTAGCTGATATAGGAAGACAAAAATTGGCTAAGAATAAGACATGTGAATAAAACTGTTGATAAGATTAGAATCTTTTCGCGGCCACTGTCATTTTCTTTAAGTTCACAGGTTATTAACAAGCATGAAGAAAAGATATTTCGCTTAACAGAAGGAGAAATGATATGTCCATGGTATTAGCTATAATATTTGTTGCGTGGTGGGAAGACAGAAAGAAAAAGCAATTAAAATAAATAAAACTTAAAAGACGGTCCGCAAGGGCCGTCTTTTAATGTCTTACAGGTTATCAACATCTTGGCCGCCAAAATGCGTTCTCAAAATATCGCTATGTTATAATTGTTTTTATAAGATCAGCTTTTAATGATTTAATATGTGTAAGGGCTAATTGCCCATTCCTTTATATGCCAAAACAAATGAAACGCTCTTTGCCTAAGATTTATCTGATTGTCGGATTCGTCTTTTCGGCTCTTTTTGTTTTACTAGCCAAGCCTGAGCGTGCCTTGGCTGCTTTTTGCCCAGCCGCGGGAAACGATGTGACGATCGCGGCTGACTGTGACTGGGTCAGTGGTACGACCTATACCTATACCGGTCTCCTGACGATCAATTCGGGAGTAACAGTAACTGTCGTATACGATGCAGGAACTCCAAGCCAAGCGATTGTCAATTCCGACAGCATGCTTATTATTGGAGACATTAATCTAAACGCTCAGGGTTTTCCGGTTGGGGAAGGCACCGGAGCGGGTACGGATCAAGGCGGTGGAGGTTACGGTGGCACGGGTGGTGGGACCGGAGGAGGTATAACCTATGGCAGTGCCACTGACCCAGCGGATTTAGGTTCAGGTGGGAGTTCTACCGCGGGCGGCGGCGCGCTCAAGCTGGTCGCCGGAATTATAACCATCAACGGTACGATTAGCGCCAACGGAGAAAATTCTGCCATCTTAGGCGCGGGTTCAGGCGGTTCTATTTGGGTTCAGTCGTCAGGTACCTTGTCAGGATCAGGGTCAGTTACGGCTAATGGCGGGACAAGCCCGACTGGCGGTGGCGGTGGAGGACGCATCTCCATGTCGACCGAGGTCTATTCTTTTTCGGGGACAATGTCTGCGACCGGTGCCGGAGTAGGCGGACAAGTTGGTACCATAAGGTTATTCATGACCCCCCCGTTTGTCGATTCGTTAACCCCGTCTTCGATAGTAGCTGGAACTGATTCTCTGCTGGTAAGAATAGAAGGGAATAATTTTGAAAGCGGGGCGATAGCCAGATTTTCCGGCGTCGACAAAACAACGGCTTATATCAGTCCTACACTAATACGCGTGACATTGGGTGCATCTGATATGAGCACGGCCGGTGTCTACGAGATTACTGTTCATAATCCGATCAGCAACACCACGAGCAATGCCGCGGATTTTACCGTCAACAATCCTGTGCCGGTTTTATCAGGGATCACGCCTTCCTCAAAATATCTTGAGGATACGGACCTGACTATCCAATTGTTAGGATCAAGTTTTCTCACGGCCTCGCAAGTCTATCTGGATGCCGTGGCCAGGAGTTTTACTTACGTCGGACCAACCCAGTTAATCATGAATTTGTTGACTTCTGATTTGACCGTGGCTGGTTCGCATCTCATAAGCGTCGTCAATCCGATACCGGGCGGAGGCACTTCGACTAACGCGACTTTCACAGTCCTGGTTCGTCCCAGTCCGCCGGGCGGAGGCGCGTCGCCTATCAGCTATGATTATACAACTGGCAATGTGCCCAAGTCGCCTTCGGCTGGTTTTGGCAAATCATTGGATTCTGCCAGTATACGTTGGTACTTTGGTTCAAAACCGGGCAACAATATCATTGGTTTCCACTTGGTTAACGCGGATAATGGTTTAGTTCTGGCAACCAGCACTGATCTTGCGGCGACTTATATTGATGAAGCCGGTCTTAACGCCTCGTCTACTTATTGCCAGAGAGCCATCCGGGCTTATAGCCAAACCGCCAGTTCAATCATCGACGCTACGTCCATGTTCCCGTGCGCTACGACTTTGCCCATGGCCGTGGCGACTTCGTCTGAATTTACAAATAATCCAGTCAGAATCATATCAATCGACGTTGAAGCCCTGAATTTGGGATGGAGCCCAACCTCTTCGGCCTTAGGTAGGGGCAAGCAATATGGTTTCTATATCCCGGCTCTTCAACAATGGGTCGTGCCGGCCACGAGCAATAGTGCGACGACCGCCCCAACCAGCGGAGTTTATACTTTAGGTCAGACGGCTTTTTATCAAAGTATTGATCAATGGGGATCGGATTTTAAGGTCACCGGGTTAGAATCGGAAACGACTTATAATTTCATGATTGTCAGATCTGGCTTTGGAGTCTGGGAATTCTTGGCCAAAACTTTAAAAGGCGTCCTTACTTTTGAGGCCGAAATGGAGATGATTCAAGAAGAGATCATGCCTAACCCGACCGCCTCGACGACTTTAAGTGTTTTAAGTGGTGCGGCCCAAAGATCATGGCCCTCTTTAGCGCCAGCGGCTTTTATGGGCGCCGTAGCCTTGGCTGTTCATAAACACATCAAACGTAGGAAGAAGTCGGCCAAGTCGTCAAAGCCCGCCAAGAAGCAAGCAGACAAGACCAAGAAGAAATCAAGCGTACCAAAAAGAAAGTCAAATCGCTCCAAACTGGTTGCCGTCATGTTTATGCTTGGGTCTTTGGGAGCTTCTCTGACTTTAATTTTTGGCGCATCCGCCATTCCGGCTCACGCGGCTGGCGTGGAGACGCTGACTTATCAGCTTAAATTTACCAATACCGGCACTAAAACCGCCAAAAATGTCCTGGTCACAGACCCGATTCCCCAGGGTACGCTTTATTATCCGGGTTCCTTGCAGGTTGACGGTGTCAGTCAAACCGATGCCAAAGATGCGGATTATGCTTGGTATAGCGGCAGTCCCGCCCAAGCAAATTTTTTGTGGGTCACGGTTGCTCCCGGCCAGTCGCACGTGATGAAGTTCAGCGTTTATCTGCAACAGGGCGTTCAGTACGAACAAGTTTCAAATTCAGCCAGCTTGCAGCCGGAAAATGCCGATCCGGGCACTTTGCCTTTAGTTTTTCATGAACAGTCTGTTTGCGGCAACTCAAAAATAGAAATCGTGCGCGATCAAAACGGCGACCCCGTGCTTTCCGGCGGCCATGCAATTTGGGAATCATGCGATGATGGAGCGAATAACGGCCTAGGTTATGGCTGGTGCAAATCAGATTGTTCGGCCGTCGCTTTGCCGCCCACTAATCTCTGCGGCAACGGGAAGATTGATGAATGGACTAATTTAAAAACCAATCAGACTTACAAGGAAACATGTGACCAGGGTTCTTTAAACGGTCAGCCGGGTAAATGTAATCTGACCTGCAATGGCACGGTGCCTGTGGTGGTGCCCAAACCGCCCAAAAAAGAAGAAGAAAAGAAGCCCGAAGTTAAGCCCGTAACAGGCGGTGTTGTTACGTCAACCGAAGTTACACCGACGTCGACTGTCCCGGTTGTCGTCACAACCACGACTGAAACCACGACGACTATCCCTGCCCCGGTTGTTGAGACAGTCCCTCCGACGTCGTCAGGCACTGTCACAGCCGCTGGTTCAATTGGTGAAGCTCTGTCCAATGCGACCAGGCAAGCGGCGGATGCTTTAGCCGCGCCTGAAGTTCAGGCGGCCGCCATCCCCGCGTTAGGTGTCATCACGGCCGTTAACATCGTCTCCGGTGCGGGTTGGATTCCATTGTTAAATTACCTGTATTACATTTTCACCCAGCCGATCATGTTGTTGGGTCGTCGTAAGAAACAGAAGTACGGTGTCGTCTACAATAGTTTAAGTAAACTGCCGTTGGATCTGACAGCTGTCCGCATTAAGGACAACGCGGGTCGCATAGTGCAGACTAAGATTACCGACAGACAAGGCAGATATACTTTCCTGATACCCAAAGGCCAATACGCATTGGATATTTCCAAACCGGGTTACGTTTTTCCGACCAGTTTATTGGCGGGCAAGGTTCAGGACGTTGATTATCTTGACCTGCTGACAACCAATAAATTAAATTTTGCCGCCGCGGCCGTCGTCTCAAACAATATTCCGTTAGATCCTAAGGAGGATAAGCGTCCTCCCTCGGAAATCAAACGCAAGGTTTTCCTGAGGCGCGTTCAGGGTGGAGCGGCTATTCTAACTACTCTCCTTTCGATCGGAGCTTTTGCTTTGGTGCCTAATTATCAATATTTAGGACTGGCTGCCTTCCAGATCGTGACCTACTTTGTCTTCCGCCGCTTAGCCCATCGCAAGTCACCGTCGTCTTTTGGTGTGATTAAAGACGCTAAGACCGGCCAAACCATCAAGAACGCGGTGGTGCGCATTTTAGACGCGCAATTCAATCGTATTTTGGAAACGCAGATCGCGGATGCCAACGGCCGTTATGCTTTCTTAGTCGGCAAAGGCAAGTTTTACGTGACAGTCACCAAAGAAGGTTACGAATCGTTGCGCGGTGAAGTTATTGATTGTAGCAACGCCAAAGGTTCGATGGTGATTGATAAGGAATTAAAGTTGAAAAAATTATAAGTTGTTTTGTGCACAGTAAAATCCGCTGAAGTGGAGCTAATTGTGATATACTATCTACGAATTACGAATGGCTACATACGAATTTACGAATAAGATCACAGGTTCGTACATTGGTATATTAGTAAAGATTCGTAATTCGTAGATTAGTAATAAATTCGTAATTCGTAGGAGAATATGATTAAAAAAACACGTACCCCTAAAGCCGCCGGCACCAAGGCCGCCGCTGTTGTTGCGCCCAAACCAATCGAAACTTCAAAAAATAAAATGTCGATATACCTGGTTCTTCTGGCCATCGTTATATTGACGGGCGTAGCGCTCATGATCAATCAAAAGATCAAGTCGAGGCAGAGCGCGACCAAGTCCTCGGCCTCTGTTGCCGCTTCGCAAAGCGAGCAGGCCAAAAAACCTTTGGATAAGTCGGATATCTCGGCTTTAATAGCGCGCGTCGGCAGTCTGATTGTCGTCAATGCCAACGAAGAGCCCACCATCGCCACTGTCCAGGACGCGGATGCCTTGCGCCAAAGCAATCCGGTCTTTTATAAGGATGCCCGGAACGGCGATAGATTGCTGGTTTGGTCTGATAAAGCCGTCCTTTACAGCCCACAGATGGATAAATTGTTGGCAGTTATGCCCATTTTGGGCGGTCAGACGAGCATGATACTCGGGTCGACCACTTCCACCGCCGCGAACGCCAGTTCGACAGCCAGCACGCTAGCTTCTGAAAAAGCTACGGTTGAGGTTAGGAACGGGACACGGACGGCCGGTCTGGCTAAATCCATGGCCAACTTGCTCAAAGCCGAAGGCTTAAAGATGGGGGTCGTCGGAGACATGTATCAGAAGGATGCCAAGACGACTGTCATTTATAAATTGACTGATAAGGATATGCCCGCGACTTTAGCGGCCCTTAAAAAAGTGACCAAGGCCGAGGTGTTTCAAGTCCCGGTTGGAAACTTTGGATTTAAGGGAGACTTCGTGGTAGTCGTGGGCGCGGACTTTGTGAAGCCTTAAACATCATATACACAAGCGGTTTAGATCTCTGTCAGCCATATAAATTGCTTAACAGAGGTCTTTTTTTAGTCATTTGAACACATTTAGTAGTCAAGCGTATAATGAGTGCAGACCCCCAAAAGGGATTGCTCCTTCAAAAAACCACCAGCAAAAAGTTTGGTGGTATCCCGTTAGACAACTCGCCGCACACCCGCGGAGGAAAGTCTGTCGGACAAACAAAAACCAAATGTCCCGCCTCCGGACGGGATCCCGCCTACAATATAAATGTAATAATTGATGGCGGGGCAAAATCGCCAAAATAGTGATTTTGCAAACCACAATTTTACCCTCCATGCTTGGTTAAAATTGTAAGGCTGCATGTGACTCTCAGGGTCTTATGCAGCTTTTTAATTTAGGATCATTTGGTCTACGAAATTACGAATTTGCGCGAATATACGAATATACGAATGTACGAGTTAGGACGACCAGGACGTTGAGGACGATGAAGGACGTTTATGTTAGTATTGTGGCTGTATGAGAATCATCGCCGACCTGCATCTCCATTCCCGTTTTTCCAGGGCCTGCTCCAAGTCCCTGACGTTCTCCAGCATCGCCAAGTACTGCGAACGCAAAGGTATCCAGTGGGTGGCCACGGGAGACGCCCTGCACCCCATTTGGAGGCAAGAGATAGGTCAGCAACTCGAGGAGAGGGATGGGGCGCTGTACTTTAAAGACAATTCATCGCCCACCGCCTTTTGCCTCTCAACCGAGGTCGCCTGCATCTATAAAAGGGGAGATAAGACCCGTCGTTTGCATCACGTCATTCTTTTTCCTGATTTGAAGGCGCTTGATCAGGTCATAAAAACTTTAAGCGATCGGGGTTTTAACCTCAAAAGTGACGGCCGCCCGATTATGAGTTTGGATTCCGAGGAATTATTGAAGTTGCTATTGGAGATTGATGAACGGATTTTGCTTATCCCGGCTCATGCCTGGACGCCATGGTTTGCCGTCTTCGGATCAAAGTCGGGTTTTGATTCACTGGAAGAGTGTTTTGGCGAGCATTCAAAATATATCTACGCCATAGAAACAGGTTTGTCATCCGATCCTCCCATGAACTGGAGAATCAGCGCTTTGGATCATTTATTTTTAGTCAGCAACAGCGACGCCCATTCGTGCGAAAATTTGGGGCGCGAAGCCAACGTCCTTGAGATGGTTAAACCCTCATTCGAGGAATTCAGGAGGATTCTGGTTGAGCATGATACTTCCAAGTTCATTGAGACGCTGGAGTTTTTTCCGGAAGAAGGCATGTATCACGTGGATGGCCACGCTGATTGTAAGTTTTATTGCGACCCGGAAAAAACAAAAAAGTTGGGCGGACGTTGTCCGAGTTGCGGTAAACTGCTGACGGTCGGCGTGCTCTCCCGGGTCAATGATTTGGCAGACCGGTCGGTTAATCCCGCCCGCCCATCCGGCTCGGCCGCCTATCGCAGTTTGGTCCCTTTGCGCGAGCTGATTGCCGATTCTTTCAATAAAACTAAGGTCAGCAAAGCGGTCCAGCAAGAGTATGAATTAATGCTCGCCAAGGCGAGTGAATTTTCTATTTTATTGGATTTAAACGAGGAAAGTTTGTCGTCCATCTGCAAGCCTGAAATTGCACAAGCTATTTTGCGCATGCGAAAAGGTGAGGTGGACATACGTCCGGGTTATGACGGAGTGTATGGGGAAGTGCACGTGCGAGATGTTGCGTCTCTCCGGCCTAAGCAAACGAGTTTATTATGAAAACAAAATCCCCCGATTTGCATCGGGGGATTTCCTCCTATAGGAAGAAGATCATTAAAATTTAACGCTTCTTCTTCTTCGTAGCCTTCTTCTTAGCTGTCTTCTTCGTAGCCTTCTTCTTTGCCATGTAAATCACCGTCCTTTCTTAGTAGACTTGCTCCGACTTAATGTCGGAACATGTTCACAGAAGTAACTTCTGTAAGCATGAGGTGATTATAGCACAAATTTGGCATGTCAAGAAGGTTTTGAGATAGGATCGGAAGGAAGAAAAATATTTTTTAGTCATCTGTTATTCGGCTTCAAATTTTTTTTAAAATTATTTTTCTATTTACAAAAATTATTTTTCTAAAAAATAAATCAGGCGAGGTCAATCATTTCTTCGCATGATTGAGATAAAATTCGCGACTTATCCAAATTGATTACAGTGATTTGCGAGCTCGGTATTCTAAGAAGTTGGATCTTTTTTAATGAGCTAGTTTGCATCGCGGACGCAATAAACGGATTTTGGGTTGGCTTGGACGACGTTTATTTATCCACAGGTAAAAAAGTAGAGACGTCCCGCGGGACGTCTCTACTTTTAAATTTTGTTTACTTGTTCTGGTTTGCGCACTCCACGCAGAGACATTTGTTTTCCGGCAGGGCGGCTCCGCAATTGCAGTGGCAGATTTTATTTTCGCAGATCATTGGTTCGAAACATTTGGGGCACATGCATTCGTCTTCTTGGATGACGTTGGAGCAAAGGGTGCAATTCATAGCGTAAAAAAATTGTTAAGGTAGTTTGGCGAAATCAAGGGTGGCCAGTACATCTTCGATGGCAATCACCTTAACTCGGCGGCCGCTGCGTTGGTTAGGCGGCGTTTGAATCCAAATCAGGTGAGTTGTGGCACCGCCTTTGAGGACTTCAAAAACAGCCGCTCTATTTTGGCTACGACCGTCGTTTAAAAATCCTTCCTGACCATAGATGAGATTCCCGTTAAGCAAATAAGTCACGGGGGTCGAAGTCTGGAGCCTGGCCAGGAGACGGCTTTTAGCCGCCTGGTCGCTGGCAGAGACTGTTAGCCAGGATCCATCGTTGGATTGAGAGGCAATACTGGTTCCGCTGGCGGCGACCGCTAAAAGATTTTCATTATCCTGAGTCACTTTTGATCCGGGAGGATATTTAAGGGAAAGTCCAAGGGCGGTCGAGACGGCCAGTTGCCAATCAGCGGTCTGCGAGGCGAGCGGGGGAGCCAGGGTTTTAGCTTCGGCCAGCAACGTGCGTTCGAGCTCCAGGGCTTTGATGGCGTCTTGAGCTTTGGTTACTTCCTGATTAGCCTGCTCCACTTTTTCGTTAGCTTGGGCAATAGCCACCTGTTGCTCTTGTTTGGCTTTGAGCGTGTCCAGTTTAGCCTGCTCGGTTTCTTTGGCCAGATTTTCGCGGTCTTGGTTGGCCAAATGCAAAAAATAACCGGTTCCTACGCCCACCACCGCGGCTCCCAGCAGGACGGCTAACAGTATCGACCAAGCTCGTCTCATATGGCGAGGAGTATAGTCAGGCAGAAATAACTAGTCGAGAGGATAACTTTTTGACTAAAGTCAAAAAAGTCTATAAAGTCCATCAAGTCTTTAAAGTCTTCGTTAATTCAAAATGCAAAGAGCAAAGAGCAAAATTCAGGTGGCCTTCGGCATTATACAGTGAATATCCCGAAGGGATTCCAACATTTTGCTTTTTGAATATTGAATTTTGCATTATATTAGGGCCCTTAGCTCAGCTGGTTAGAGCGCCGCGTTTGCAACGCGGAGGTCATCGGTTCGAATCCGATAGGGTCCACCATTCCGAATTTGTTAAAGAAGTTGCCTCGGGGCTTCGCCCCTCGGCATTGGTTTCCGCCAAGAAATTCCAGGGGGTTTTGAATTCCGCCAAAAGAATTCCCGCCGAAAGTCGGCGGTT
>Ga0172379_10009955_pt1 | contig 11616 bp, 7 predicted proteins | sample GrowelOW334metaG_FD_119756 | JGI IMG/M metagenome (GOLD analysis project Ga0172379, IMG submission 119756) | Groundwater microbial communities from an aquifer near a municipal landfill in Southern Ontario, Canada - Groundwater well OW334 metaG | ecosystem: Environmental > Aquatic > Deep... | reverse complement strand
TTTATTCCTGAATATTTTAAAGGGATGATATATTAAGTTTATGAATATAATATTTGTATTTTTGCTTTTTATATGTTTTTATTTCAATTTCATTCGCATTTATTTGTAAATGTGGTACGATTTTTGTAATTTTGCATAAAATATTTTACTGCAATGAAAACACGTCTTCTGTTTTTTTTAGGAATAATAATCATTATATTTACTTCATGCAAACTAAACTCCGAGTCAAATTATAAACCGGATATACAATTTGTACATGATCCCATCATTAATGATACTGTCACTTTGAATATATATGCCGATCAGGGTGGAGTTTACAGGCTTGATACTATCAGTGTAGGCGATACCGTACATTTTCAGATTTACGCTACAGGCTTTACAAATAATCTGACTGAGTTTTATTTGACAGAGTCGTCAGATAGTGTTTCAAAATTTATTTTACCAAATGTCAGTTCTATGGATTCCATCTTTTTACCGACATCAAATTATAAGACAGGAAAATTTGTAATGGCAGGTACTTATACAGCTCTCTTTTTCCCTTTTCAATATGTTGCATTGAAAGTGAGTAATGAAGCTAAGATTACTTTTAGCGTTGTATCTGATGCCAATTTTGAATATAACCAATTTTCGTTTGTTCTGAAAACACCGATAATTGCTGCAAAAGAAAAGATAAAATAGTTATTCAATTTACAAGTTTAATGTATACAAAAAGAGGAAGTTCATATTGAACTTCCTCTTTTTGTAGCGGGAACGAGAGTTGAACTCGTGACCTCCGGGTTATGAATCCGACGCTCTAACCAACTGAGCTATCCCGCCATTTTTCTAAAGCGGTGCAAAGATAGACTTTTTAGCCCATTTGACAAATTTTTTGAATGAAAAAATCTGAATTTGATACCAATGGAATCTGAATTAGTAATTCAATAGACTGATATGTAGTTCAATAATTGCAAATTGCAAATTGTAAATTTGTCATTTGAACAAGGGTTTCATTCCTAAATTATACATTACAAATGCCCACATGTCAGTTTGTGCATCAATTATTTTCCCAATCGGTTTCCCTGCCCCATGCCCTGCTTTGGAATCAATACGAATCAAAGTCGGATTTGTTCCATCATTTGCAGCCTGTAAAGTTGCGGCAAACTTGAAAGAATGAGCCGGAACCACCCGATCATCGTGATCACCTGTCATAACAAAAGTAGCTGGATATTTTACACCTGCTTTTACATTATGCAACGGTGAATATCCTTTCAGATATTCAAACATTTCTTTGCTTTCTTCGCTGTTTCCATAATCGCTGGTCCAGGACCAACCAATGGTGAATTTATGATAGCGCAGCATATCCAGTACACCTACTTCGGGGACAGCTACAGCGAATAATTCAGGTCGTTGTGTCATGCATGCGCCAATTAAAAGTCCACCGTTTGAACCGCCATCAATAGCCAGTTTTTTTGCAGAAGTGTATTTCTCCCTGATTAAATATTCAGCAGCGGAGATAAAATCGTCGAATACGTTTTGTTTATGCATTTTTGTCCCGGCAAGGTGCCATGCTTCACCATATTCACCTCCACCCCGAATGTTGGCTACGACATAGATACCACCGTTTTCAAGAAATGGAATACGTGAAACGCTAAATGAAGGATTCATACTAATATTAAAACCACCATAACCGTACAGCATTAAAGGATTTTCTCCGTTTTTTATCATTCCTTTCTTGTAGGTTATTGACAGGGGAATTTTTGTACCATCTTTACCCGTATAGAAAACCTGTTCGCTTACGTAGTCTTCCGGACGAAAGGATACTTCATCTTTATGGAAAACTGCTGACGTATTTTTGTCAGCATCAAAGCGATAAATTGTTGGAGGATAAGTATAAGATGTAAAACTGTAAAAAGCTTCATTATCATTTTTATCTCCGGATAATTCACTCAAAGTTCCCAATCCCGGTAACTGAACTTCATAGATTTTTTTTCCGGTCAAATCGTATCCATATAAAAGATGGCGGGCATCTTTCATATATTGCGTCAGTATTTTTCCGCCAATAATTGACACCCCTTCCAATACATTTTCTGATTCAGGAATGATTTCTTTCCAGTTTTCACGGTTTGGTTTTGACGGATCGACTTCCATTAGTCGTTGTTTTGGGGCTTTCCAGTTTGTAAGAATATAAATTTTTCCATCCACATCGTCAACAACTGAATTGTCACTACCAAAACCGGGAGCTAACTCAACAAATTCTCCGGTTGGTTTGCTGAGATCTTTCATCAATAAACCATTTCCGGTAGTTGTTTCGGTGATAGATATGAACAAATATTTTTCATCGTCTGTTACTCTTGCATAACATTCTCTGAGAGCGTGTTGTTTATCTTCGTAAATCACTTTATCATCTGCCTGTGCTTGTCCGACTGTGTGATAATAGACTTTTTCGTATTCGTTTTTTGTAGAATATTCTTTTCCGGCTTCGGGAGTTTCAAATGCACTGTAATAAAATCCATTATCCTGCCACGAAATTCCCGAAGATTTTGACCATCTGATATGATCTGATAATAGTTTTTTGGTTTCCACATCCATGACAAAAATCTCATTCCAGTCAGATCCACTCCGGGCAATACAATAACCCAGGTATTTACCATCTTTCGAAAAAGCAATACTTGCTAACGCTACTGTTCCATCTGTAGAAAGTGTGTTCGGATCAAGTAAAACTTCCGGTTTATCCGTTAATGATTTCTGACGATATAAAACACTCTGGTTTTGTAACCCGTTGTTTTTATAAAAAAAATACTGGCCGTTCTTTTTAAATAATGAAGTGTATCGTTGATAATTAGTTAATTCACTCAGGCGTTTCTTTAACCCGGTTCTGAAAGGGATTTTTGATAAATAATCGTAGGTTACTTTATTTTCTGCTTTTACCCAGTCTGCAGTTGCAGCTGATGTGTCATTTTCGAGCCAGCGGTATGGATCTTTTACCTGAACGCCAAAATACGTGTCGATAACATTGCCTTTTGCCGTTTCGGGATAGGTAATTTTAGAAGAGGAACATGCTGATAATAGTATCATGCCGATAGAAATTGATATTAAATGTTTCATTTTATTCTTTTTATGAATTGCGCACTATTTTAAAGCCTGGTATACTAAATTGTGAAACAACACTTTAAAATCTTGTCCGGTATTATTTGGTTGTAAATTGATATAGAAAAGCAAAATCAAATCTTCTTTCGGATCTATGACATAATCGGTTCCAAACATACCACCCCAACGCATTGAACCTTCTGATGCAATGGATTCATGAATATATTCAGGTCGAAAATCGTCAAAGGCCAGCCCGAAACCAATTTCGCCACGTAAATCTTTTACCTGATTGCGACGCATGAATTCAATGGTTTTTCTTCCCAGAATACGTTTCCCGTTAAATTCACCTCCATTTAAAATCATTTGGCAGAATCTGGCGTAATCTTCTATTGTTCCTGTCATTCCGGCTCCGGTACTTAAAAGTGTTTGAGCTCCTGCGTAAGGATAAGTTTGATATAATTGGTTCGGATTGGGCACCAGTGGAGTATTTTTATCTTTCTGATACAAGGTTACCAACCGATTTATATTTTCATTAGGCAATGTAAAAAAAGTATGTTTCATACCAAGCGGTTCCAACACTTTTTCCTTAATGTATTGATCAACCGGCTCACCTGAGACAACCTCAATCAAATAACCCAGAACATCCAGACTCATTCCATAGGTAAACTTTTCGCCGGGATCGTGTTCAAGTGGACATTTTGCAAGAATTTTAATAACATCACCTAATTTCTTATTTTCAAGTGAGTATAGTGGCGAAACAGGAATCCCCATTTTGTCGTATATTTTTCTGGTCGTGCTATTACCATATGAAATTCCGGAAGTATGTGTCAGTAAGTTTCGAATGCTAATATCTTTTTTTGCCGGACGGGTGGTAAATGTTGAATCATTTTCGTTGAAGGAAACTAAAACCTGAGGATTCTCAAATTCGGGAATGTATTTCTTAATCGGATCGTCCAAACATATTTTCCCTTCTTCGAAAAGTGTCATTACAGCTACAGCAGTAATTGCCTTGGTTTGTGAAGCCATGCGAAAATAGTCATCTTTTTGGCAGGGAATTTTATTTTCCACATTACGCCAACCAAATGATTTAAAATGAACTACTTTGCCATGTTGTGCAACAAATGTAACAGCTTGAGGAATTGTTCCGTTATCCACCAGTTTTTGAAATACACTATCCAAACGTGCTAAGCGGACAGGATCAAAATTTGACGTTACTTTTTGAGAATAAATGAACTTTTGCGGTTTATTATCATTTTGAGCGAAGCAGGCAACGAAAAAATGAAGTAAAATCGTTAGAGATAAATAAATTTTTATGTGATTCATAATCAATGAATATTATTCGAAATAAGTAATATATTGGTTTCATATGCATTGAAACTTTCAGTAATTAAAAATTTCAACTCAAAATTTTCAACTCTTTTGCCACCTGAATCATGTATTCTTTCGCAGCATCATGCTCGTTGGGAATAATCCCATCCAAAATAGCATCTTTAATGCGCATTTTAATATCTCCGACTATGGCAGATGCCGGTAAATTGAAAGTGTCCATAATTTCCTGACCACTGACGGGTGGTTGAAAATTGCGTATGCGATCTTTTTCTTCAATTTCTTTCAACTTCTGACGAACCAGTAGAAAATTGGAACGGAATCGCTTCACTTTTTCAGGATTCTTTGAAGTAATATCAGCTTCACAAAGTTTCATTAAATCATCAATATCATCGCCTGCATCAAAAAGCAATCGTCTTACGGCTGAATCGGTTACTTCTTCCTCACTCAACACTATAGGGCGCATATGTAATGTTACGATTTTTTGGACATATTTCATCTTTTCATTGGTCGGCAATTTCATTTTCCGAAATATATCCGGGATCATTTTTTCACCTACAAAATTGTGGTTGTGAAAGGTCCATCCTACACGTGAATCAAATCGTTTCGTGCGTGGTTTGCCTATATCGTGCAACAATGCCGCCCAACGCAACCATAAATTATCGGTATGTTCACTCAATCCGTCCAGAACAGCAAGGGTATGATAAAAATTATCCTTATGACCAATGCCATCAATTGTTTCGGCTCCTTTCAGCGCTAATACTTCAGGGAAAATAAGTTCTAGCAAACCGGTTTTTTCAAGTAAAATAAAGCCAACTGATGGTTTTCGTGACATCATGATTTTATTCAATTCGTCAGCAATCCGTTCCTTTGAAATGATTTCAATCCGTTCTTTATTTCTGACTATGGCTTCGAAAGTGTTTGTTTCGAGAAAGAACCCCAGCTGAGCTGAAAAACGAATTCCCCGCATCATCCGAAGCGGATCATCCGAAAATGTAATATCGGGATTGAGCGGTGTTCGGATAACAAAGTTTTTTAGATCATCTAATCCTCCGAATGGGTCTACCAATTCTCCAAACCGCTCTTTATTCAGACAAATTGCCAGTGCATTAATTGTAAAATCTCTTCGGTTTTGGTCATCTTCCAGTGTTCCATCTTCTACAATCGGATTGCGGGATTCACGTTGATAGGATTCTTTGCGGGCTCCGACAAATTCAACTTCCATTTTTTTAAATTTCACCTGAGCAGTTCCATAGGTTTTAAAAACGGTCAAATGTGCATTCTTACCCAATTTTTCAGTTACCCGTTTTGCCAGTTCTATTCCACTTCCTACCACAACTACATCGATATCTTTTGAGGGCCTTTTAAGAAAGATGTCACGAACGAATCCGCCGATAACATAGCATTCTTGCTGTAGTTCATCGGCGGCTTCGGATATAATTTTAAAAATATTTTCTTGTAAGTATTGTTTCATTAGTTTTTAAATTCCAGTTTTAATAGCATTACAAAAGTACGGCAATAAATTTATATATCAAAGTTCAAATCTGTTAGTAAGTTTTCTCATTTAATAATGACATAAAAAAACCACAGGGATGTAAATTACCCTGTGGTTTGCAATTATTTATCACCAAAATTAATTTTCCGGACTATTCTTTTTAGCTTTCATTTTAAGCTTCTTAATTTCATCTTCAAGCAATTCAATCGTCTCTTCCTGACTGTTTATTGTTTTGAGTAAGGCATTTAATTCTTCATTCTCAATTGATGTAGGATATTGTTCATCAACCCGTTGTAAAAAATCAGCCAGTACATTCATATAATTAATAAACGCATCGTAGGCCGATTCATAATTTGATCCATACGGATCTTTATGGCTCATATATCGAAAATGATCGGTAGATTGTAGCATCAACCAATCGTGCAAAAGCGGTTTATCTGAACATAAACGGACACGTTCGCCCACAGCATAAAGTTTGTTCAGTGCTTCCTGTTGCAAATCGTTACCTGTCCAGGGTGTCAAATCTTTATCATCTCCAACCCATGACATAGGATAACTAACAGATAAGGAACCGGCAGGTTCATTTTTTTTAATCAGATCCGTTGGTAACATAAAATTTAGATGATGCTCCATTGCATGATAGGGAAGTGCTTTTAGAAACTCAAAAATACCACTATGAATAGTTTGGGTTAACCCAAATACTTCATAACCCATTCCCAAATTAATTACATTCTCGTCTTCCGGCATTTTTTCAATCCAATCGACAAATTTTTCAGCTGTTAAAGGATAATCGTTCCAGTTCGTTTTGGAAAACCGGAAAGCAATATCGTCACTAAATTTATTGTTACGTACCAATAATTTTAGTTTGGGAATATAAGCGTGTGTATACACATAATTTGGGCTTTTCCAACCCAGGACATGTTTTGCTTCATCCACCATCATTATTTTATATCCCATTTTTGAAACCAATTCTCCAATTTCATCCGAGTAAATTAACTCAGCGTTAAAAAACGTAGTTGGACGTTTACCAAAAAGAGATTCAATTTTATCGGAATGCATTTTCACCTGAAGAATAAACTCATTGGAGTCAAAAATGGAAGAGAGTGAATGAGCATAGGGTTCTGCTAAAAATTCAACATTACCGGTTTTTGAAAGTTCTTTGAAACTATCAATTACTTCGGGTGCGTGCATTTCTAATTGCTCTAAAATGATACCTGAAATAGAAAATGAGCAACGAAACTTTCCATTGGAAGTACGAATCATTTCGCTGATGGTTTTGTTAGCCGGTAAATAAACCTGATCAACCAATGATTTAAGGCGTTCTTCAGTCTGAAAATCATCGTAATAATAATGATCACGTCCAATTTCAAAAAAACGGTAACGTCTCAACCGTAATGGCTGATGAACCTGAAAATAGAAACAAATGTTTTTCATAAAATATAAGTTGAAAATTACAAGCTACATTTCACAAACCAGAGGTCATTTTAAAATCGATCTGTAAGTATTTGTAAATTGTAAATTAATAAATTGTAAATTAATTACATAACACTCTCATAAATACTACGGACTTTCAATCCTGCATCTTGCCAACGTATATTATTCACCTCTTCCCTTCCTAATTCCTGTAAACTTTTATGCATAGCAGGGTTTTTAACTATGGCATAGATTGCGTCTGCCATGGCATCAATGTCCCAATAATCGGTTTTGATAGCATGAGTTAGTATTTCTGCGCAGCCTGATTGTTTTGAGATGATTGAGGGTGTACCAACTTGCATGGCTTCAAGTGGTGAAATGCCAAAAGGTTCTGAAACGGAAGGCATTATATAAACGTCACTCTCAGCTAACATTTCATGAACCTGCCTGCCTTTAAGAAAACCGGTAAAATGAAATTTGTCTGCAATATTTCGTTTCGCTACCAGATCGATCATTGCGTTCATCATATCTCCGTTTCCAGCCATTACAAATCGAACGTCACTGGTTTTTTGAAGTACACGATAAGCTGCTTCAACAAAGTATTCCGGCCCCTTTTGCATGGTTATCCGTCCAAGAAAAGTTACAAGCTTTTCTTTCCGGGCTGTTTTAGTAAATGTATCGGCATTTGGAAGTGGATCAACAGCATTATGTACTGTAGTTACTTTATTTGGATCCTGATAGTATTTTTCAATAACAATTTTTCGTGTTAAATCACTCACTGTCATGATATGGTCCGCTGCATCCATGCCTCTTTTTTCAATTCCATACACTGTCGGATTCACTTGACCCCGGCTTCTGTCAAAATCTGTAGCGTGAACATGTATTACCAAGGGTTTTCCACTGATTTGTTTTGCAAAAACTCCGGCCGGAAAAGTTAACCAATCGTGAGAATGTATTATATCGAAATCCATTTGATGAGCCAGAACGCTGGCTACTGCTTCATAATTAGAAATTTCCTCAATTAAATTGTCGGGATAACGACCGGAAAAATCAATACAACCTAAATCATTTGTGTAAATTCTGTTGAAATTATATTTTATACCGTTGCGTAACCAGAAATATTCATCAGGATGCATCATCGTTCCAATTCTTTGCTGTACATATTCCTTCGTATTTTCTTTCCAAACGACCGGTACGTTACAAGCTCCGATTATTTTTAGAAAACTTTGATCTTCATCACCATGTGGTTTTGGAATTACAAAAGTGATTTCCATGTCAGGTTGCATTGCCATTCCTTTGGTCAATCCATAGCTGGCTGTACCCAGGCCCCCTAAAATATGCGGTGGAAATTCCCAACCAAACATTAATGCCTTCATGTATTATTTATTTTCGTAATTTTTCAATAATTCTAAAACTCTCAATACTTCTGCCACACTCATTGCAAAAGACATTCCACCATGTCCTTTGTAAGGGGGATTTCCATCAAATAATTCAGGTAATGATCCAATGCACAGTTCTGTCATTTCAACTTCGAAACCATTCAACATCCGCTCGATAAATGACTTTCCGCTTTCTTTGTAAATCTTTAAATAAGCCTTTGAATATGCTCCAAAAGTACAGGGCCATACCGGACCATTGTGATAATTGCGATCCCTCTCCAGTTGACCACCTACATAATTTGGTCGGTACGAACCACTTTTAGGACTTAAAGTTCTTAACCCTTTTGGAGTTAGTAATTCCTTAGTTGTAATATCTAAGATTGATTTTTGTTGTTGTTTGTTTAAAGGCGAAAATTCAAGTGCCACAGCTAAAATCATGTTTGGACGAACTTCACAATCATTATATTGTCCATCAACATAATCATATAAGTAAGTCCCATTCCAGAATGTGTTCACAAAAGCTTCACCTGCAATTTCAGCCTGATAATCGAATAAATCGGCAGCGTGATCGTTTCCTAACTCCTTCGAAATAAGCGATGTGAATTTCAATGCGTTGTACCATAGTGCATTGATTTCAACTACATATCCTGTTCGTGCTGTTATGGGCCGACCATTTTCAATTGAGTTCATCCAGGTGGCAGGTCGTTCTGTACCGTTTACATATAACAAACCATTATTATGCAAAAATAGATTGGGATGATTTTGTTTGCGAATAAATGTAATGATTTCTGAGGCTAGTTCACCGTAACGTGCTGCTGCATCCTGGAGTGAAGTTGCATTTGCATATTGCTGAACCGTCCATAAAAACCAGAGTAAAACATCGGGGTCGTCAATAGCTTGTAAATTAATCCCCTCACTATCACCTTTCATGAACGACTTCAATTCCTTTATTGAAGTTTTCATGATCAGGTCAAAATAATCGAATCGGTCTATCGTTAAAGTACAACCCGGTAAGGCTACAAACTGATCTCTTGCTCTTGCTCCAAACCATGGATAACCGGCAAGTAAATAAGTTTTATCTCCTTCACGTTTGTAGAACTGTTGAGCTGAATTCTTGAGGCAAGAAAACATATCGTTTCTTGGGTGCCTTTTGGTAAGTTCATCACTCCAAAGTGTTTTTAATTTTCGGGGAGAAATCTCTGATATTCCTGCTGAAAATATGATAGATTCATCTTTTTTTATTGGTATTTCAAAATATCCCGGAACCAGTAAGTCTTCTTTATATTCATATCCCCGTTCCTGTTCTTTGAAGTATTCTATATTTTTATACCAATCTGGATTATGCACATACGTTGGCTTTTTTGAAAACTGCATGCAAAGGCTTGGGTAATTATCGTACATACACATAGAAATTCCATCTTGAATATCTTGATATGATGTATTGGCTGTTTCGTTTTGATGGGTAAGTTCATAAACGCTTCGAAAAGCCAAAAATGGACTGAACCGCAGTAATGTATGCGAATGTGCTTCGAGTAATGTATATTTAATAAGAACGCGCGGCTCGAAAGATACCAAGAGCCTTTCTTTGGAAAGAATTACTCCACCGACCCTGTAAATTGTTCTTGAAATTACTTCACAATCAAATTGTCGGATATATTTATGTCCATTTGGACTGTAATTATTTCCTTCATACCGGTGAATCCCTAAATTGAATTCGGCGCCATGTTGAATCACTGTTTCATCAAGAGATGAAAGAAGTACATGATTTGCATCATCAATTTCCGGAAGTGGCATAACTAACTGTCCGTGGTATTTTCGGGTATTACAGTCAATTAATGTAGTACTATTATAAGTTCCCGCACGATTTGTACGAATCATCTCTTTAGAGAGTGACTTTTCGAGGTTAACTAACAAGGTTTTATCAAAATTGAGATAACTCATAATCGATTACAAATAAATGATTTTTTAAGGACTGATGATTAAATGAAGTCACATGAAAAAAAATAAAGAATTTTCAGTTGAAAACTTTAATCTGTATGTCTTTCTTTTCGACCGCAATATAATATATATTTTCTGAATTTTAAATGGGATTTTGTGAAAATATTCGAAAATGAATACGAAACATTTACCTGTTTTGTAAATGGCTGAAATTTAAAGTCTTAATATTTATCTTTTCAAATAATTTTACTATACAATTCTTAAATCATATTTATAAGATACTTTTACTTGAAATTTTACGTTTGCTTACAGAAGAATGTTTAACTTTGTAATCTAATTACAATGTAATAAAATGCTGTTTGATTCCAGAACTTCAACAGAAAAACGACAATTCATTCACGCCGTTTTTATTCCTCTGATAATAGGTATATTGATGATACTTAGTTTCTTATTGGAAAGAGGTATGAATTGGGATTTCCACTCTGCAGGTGTTTTCCCACGAAGATTAGGAAATCTATGGGGTATATTAACCTTAATCTTTATTCATGCCGGATGGGGACATTTGGTAAATAATGTTGTTTCGTTTATAGTTTTGGGCAGTTGCCTCTATTTTTTTTATAAACAAATTGCAACAAAAGTATTATTCATTTCGTATATTTTTAGTGGCCTTATTCTTTGGATAATTGGAAGAGAAAATTGGCATATAGGGGCTAGTGGTTTGATTTATTCATTAGCATTTTTCCTTTTTTTTAGCGGAATAATACGTAAACACATTCCACTTATTGCCATATCTTTAATAGTTGCGTTTCTTTATGGTAGCATAGTATGGCATGTCGTGCCCTGGGAGCTCAAAGATCCGATTTCATGGGAAGGCCATTTAGCAGGAGGAATAATTGGATTGGTATTATCAGTTTGGTATAGAAATGAAGGGCCTCAAAAACCTGTAGTTGATTGGGGAGAAGATGATGATGAAATTGATTTTCAGACAGATGAAACTGA
>Ga0172379_10009954_pt1 | contig 11618 bp, 3 predicted proteins | sample GrowelOW334metaG_FD_119756 | JGI IMG/M metagenome (GOLD analysis project Ga0172379, IMG submission 119756) | Groundwater microbial communities from an aquifer near a municipal landfill in Southern Ontario, Canada - Groundwater well OW334 metaG | ecosystem: Environmental > Aquatic > Deep... | reverse complement strand
CTATGTCCAGCTGATCAACAAGGTTCTCAGCGACAGAAAAACAGGCGTAGAACAGTTCGGGATAAAAAGCAGCCTCAATCTTCCATATGATAATTACGCGGTCAAGACCGGAACATCAAGAGAGTTTCACGACAGCTGGACGATCGGTTATACTCCTGATTTTCTGGTGGGCGTCTGGGTCGGAAACAGCGACAACACGCCCATGGATAATGTTTCCGGACAAAGCGGCGCGGGTTCGGTCTGGAACGAGGTCATGTCGCTTATGATGAATTCCGCATATAACAAAAAAACTTCCTTTAATTTCAGATACATCAAAGATTATTACGAGAACGATTTCATTGAATATGGACTTGCCGGAGATGACTATGAAAAGCAGAAGATGATGCTCATGAAATATAAATTGATCGCAAGCCCTCACGATAACGATACTTTCCTTTTTGAAAATAACACGCAGATCCCCTTGAAGTCGAAAGAGGAAAGCAAATGGTATATAAATGACGAGCTTCTCGGTTCGGGGAAAGAAATCATATTTGTTCCCCAAAATTACGGAATATACAAAATAGAGGCAGCATCCACTGAAAGTGAAAAAAAAGAATCCATTTCAATACGCCTCGAAAAAGACCGATAATGCTTCCTCGTTAACCATCCGCTAACACATCCCCGCCATTGAAAAAAGAAAATGCTACACGACATTTTTTTTGTTTTCTCGCCTTTAAACACGGGTTATTGCTCAGAAAATACAGCATATCGTAATACGCAACAGCCATCCAAAGCAATACCCCCGTCTCCTTCAAAGACCCTTTCTGTCTTTTTTCCGCCCATAATCGGGCCAGTATATTCAAGTCCAAATTGCATATTTCTCCATCTCATGATCTTTTTGCTTTCCACAATAATAAATAATGAACGTATTCGTCTCAAAAAAAATACCACGCCTGTAGTATGTTTCAACGATGATCGAAGTTGAATCCGAGCCCGGACGACACTACCCTCCAAGCCCGAACCCTCTCACAAACAAAGGCGCCGCTTGATCCGATGTTTTGCCATCGGAATCTATCGGGACCTGTGAAATATTTTTCGGCCATGGCAAGGGCAGCTTCCCCGTGAACGGCACATCGCCAAAAATAACATCAGCCACGCCTCTTCCTTCGCTTCCGGGCAACCAGGCGGCAACCAGCGCATCCCAGTCGCTTATCAGATCCGAAATAATGAGCGGGCGCCCCGAAACGATGATCACAACCACCCGTTTGCTCTTCTTTCTAAGATTGTTAATAGCGTCGATATCGGATCTGTCCAAGGTCGGATTAGCATTATCTCCCCAGCCTTCCGTATAAGGTTTTTCACTGACCACGGCAATGCCGATTTCAGCCTGTCCCGTCTCCCCCGCAAAATTCCCGGAAGCATCAAAAACCACCTCGGTCGACGAAGCCACCGACTCCTTTATTCCTTTCAGGATCGAAGTTGATCCGGGAAGCCAATTGCCGTCAATTCCCTGCCATTCCACCGTCCATCCGCCGCATTGCCGTCCCACATTATCGGCGCCGCTTCCGGACACAAGGATCTTATTGATATTTTTTGAGAGGGGCAATAAGCCGTTTTCATTCTTCAGGAGAACCAGCGACTTACTTACGGCTGTCCTTGCCAACGCCCGATGAGCATCAGATCCGATAACGGACAGATCATGCTTAGCATCTTTTTGATCGAACAGTCCGGCCGCGAATTTTACGCGCAAGATCCTGCTCACGGCGTCATTGATCCTCTCCTCACTGATCTCGCCTCTTGCCACCGCCTTGTTCACGTTCCTGATGAAAGGCTTATATTCCAAGGGAAGCATAACCATGTCAACTCCGGCATTTATCGCCCTAACAGCCGAACGATAATCGTCATTTTTTACAATCTCATAAACGCCATACCAGTCGGAAACGACAAATCCCTTGAAGCCAAGTTCTTTTTTCAGAACGTCTGTGATCAAGTATTCATTCGCCGCCAGCTTTTCACCTCCCCAGCTGTTCAGCCCGACCATAACCGTCAGCGCACCCGAGTTCACAGCTGAGGCGAACGGAGGCAAATACTCCTTCCGTAGCGCATTTTCATCGGCAGGAGTCGCTCCCTGATCTATCTTAAATTTTTTATTCGTTGAAGTGCCCCAAAGCGCCGCGCCTGTTCCCAGATAGTGCTTGGGTGTGGCCAGGATCATCAGACCGTCCTGGCGGTTTGTCTGCAATCCGGTAATGAACGCCGAGCTTAAATTTTCAACCAATAACGGATCGTCTGAAAAAGCCTCATAGGTTCTGCCCCACCGGAAATCTTTCGGCATATCCAGAGTGGGAGAAAAGATCCAATTCACTCCCGTAGCTCCAACTTCCTCTGCTGTCGCTCCGGCTATCTCGCTCACCAGCTTCGGGTCTGAAGCGGCGCCAAGACCTATGAAGTGAGGATATATTACGGCGCCCGGAACATTTCCATGGCCGTGATTTGCGTCAATGCCATATAAAAGCGGTATGCCGAGGCGCGTCTGTAATGCCGCATTTTCCAGCTCAGTCACCATTTCAAGCCATCCTTCCGGCGTGTTTTCTTTTGGTTTCCCTCCGCCGCCGCTCAGCATTGCGCCCAGGCCATACTGTGTTACATCATTGCTATCTTTTACACTATTCTTCTCCATCAAAGCCATCTGTCCGATCTTTTCCCTCAGACTCATTCTCCTGAGAAGATCATTTACCCTGTCTTCGATAGGCAGCCCGGCCTGACGATAAATTGCATTGGCTTCAGGAGGGAGTAGTTCCGGAGAAAAATCAGTGCGGTCTATCATCGTCAGCGCCACTGCCGCCAATATCAGCAAAACCGCTATAGTTAAAATAAAATCCCGATGTCCTATCATCGTTTTATTTTTCCGAACATTGGAATTATGCCTGAAAATACTCATATCCGGACAATGATAATGAAATTTGCGCCGATATGCTAAAATATAATCCTGAGAATAACAATGAATTAAACTGCTTCATATCGTCAAAAACATCCGGAATGTTCTGATTATCCAGTCCATGGAAACTACCATCCGAATTGTCTCCCGACCTCTTCCGGAGTTTCTCTTTTTCGAGCCATCGTCAGGATCCCGTTCTGAGCAATGACCTTGGCCGGAGAAGAGAGCAGACAATGATGCGAACTCAGCGCATCCTGATAGGCTCCCGTATCGAAAACAGCCAGATATTGCGGCTCTTTTGGATCACCCTCTTCCAGACCAGGAAGCAGGACATAATGCCCGCCTGCAGTATATTTGTCATCGGAATCACAGCTTGATCCCGCAAGCCAGACTCTGTTGAATTTTTTCGCGTTCATGTTATTGACCGGAGTCACGTGCCACTTCTGATGTATCGCCCACGTATCCGAAAGATCATTAATGAAACTTCCGTCTATTATATACCATTTCTTCGCGGGCCCTTTTTCGATGTTCTTCTGGTGGATCACTTTGAAGATGGTGATCTGCGCCGGAGCGACAAGGAACCTCCCCCACTCGACGATAATATCCGGAGGCTCGATGTTTTCCTTTGCGGATATCTCGCTCAAGGTTTTGATTATATTCTTGACGACCCCCTCCGTCGGATACATTTTCTTTTTCTCATAAGGCACTGCGAATCCTCCTCCGATATCAACCGCATCAAGCGATGGGTTGACTTTTTTCAGCTTGACATACAGATCCATCATACCTTTGAGGAGAAGCACGAGATCCTTTGATTCTTCGATCTGCGAACCGATATGGCAATGCAGTATCTTCAGATTCTTTATCCTTCCGACATTCGTTATTTCCGATTCGGAAAAACCGAACCGATTGAATTTTTTATCCCATCTCGATTTCACTTTCACATCTACGTCTATCCTGATCCCAAGGTCGCCCACCAGTTTCGCGCACTTCGGATCAGTAAAATAGGCCAATTCATCTTCGTCTTCGATTATTGGAATGATGTGAAGTCCCCGCGATTTGAGATCGGAGATCAATCCCAGATATGCCTTCGTTTTCGGACCGTTGCATATGACCCTGATCTTGGAGCTGAACTGATCCTGTTCCCACAATTTTTTCACAAGCCACAATTCATTCGCAGAGCTTACTTCGAGATTTCCCCCTTCGCTGATGATCGGCAGAACAAACTCCTTGTTCTGATTGACTTTCATCGGATAGTGATAAAGAAACCGGCCATGATAGTTATAGAACTTTATGTACCGGTTGAACTCATCGAACAGATTATTCAGCCTTCTCTCGATCACAAACGGAAAGGTCACCTCAAGCGGACTTCCGAAACGCTTTATAAGGTCCATTGCGTTATATTGGTAGTTCCCTTCCCTGATAATCAGTTCTCCTGATTTGTTGATATCGAAAATTTCGGTATTGAACTCTTTCTTTCCGAATTTCCAGAACTTCTTATAATTTTTCATCTTTTTGGATAATTATTATGCTATGAATAACAATATAGAACTATTTGGACATTTTGTAAACATCGAAAAACGCCAGGAGCTGTTCCTGACGTTTTTTTTTGCGGATCACTACTTTATTTCAAAGTAATCTCCCCTTGTACGCCCGAAATTTTCCGGAAAATACATTTCGGAAGCTACGGCCGGGAGGTGATGGAACTTTCCGGGAACCAGGACCCTCACATAATAGTCGTACTCATATTCACCCTCGCTTAATCCTTCAGTGAAAAGGAATAGCCGGTCATTCCTGTATTCAACCATATCCGGATGGAGTTTGCCGTCATTATAGTAATCCCACCAATAGTTGTCCCTGTTATTGTTCCCGTCCTCTGCGATCAAAGACTGATCCTCGGTAGCCAGATTGAAATTGACAAGCTCTGTTCCTGCCGGTATGAAATCCTCGACAGAGACAAAATTCCTTTGTGCCGGAACAAGGAGCTTTATATGTCCCCTGAGAACGTCTCCGACCTTCGCTTCTTTTATCGGATTCTCATTCTTCTTGTCATCGATCGCAAAGAAATCCCTTTCGATCGTGAAGCCCTCGTCCCGAGGAGGTATCTGATTGATGGGGAGAAAATATTTCAGCGAGATGTCATAATAGAAATTATTATTCAACTCATTGTTGTCCTTTTTCCGGAACAATATGCTGCCGATCGAACCGAATTTCATTTCACCGACAGGCACTTCAAGGCTGTTTTGGCTGAGAACGGTTTCAGGCGTATAACCGAATGACTGCTTCTCAACTCCATCCAGAAGGATCGTAAGATCGAAATTGGACTCATTCTCCTTCTGCCAATTTATATAATCCGTAAACGCATCGATCACCGAAAGCGTGTTGTTCGTCGATCCCCACGCTCCATCTTTGCTCCTCGAGCGGAGGAGCCATCTCATCAGACGGTCCAGGATCTCATTATCTTTCTTATCCTCGACCAGGACCTTGAGAAGCATCGCCGTATCCTTGATCGGCGTTGCATAATATTGCCAGGTCACATTCTTCGCAGGCGGAAGGAAAGCGCCCCTTGAATCGATATCGATCCTGTTCTCCAGGATATTGAAGACCTTCGCTTTATAATTTTTTCCGAATGCCGCCTCATTCTCAACGAGAATGGAAGCCAGGGTCACAAGCGAAGTGTTGCTTATCTCTTCGTTCAGATATTTGTCATCGTTATTTATCGCCTTGATATAACTCGTCAGATTGTCGCTTATCTTCCCGTAATCACTAAGTTTTGTCAGAGTGCCGAAGGCAAGTATCATAAAATCTCTGTCTTTCTGGAGATCCGTATCATAGCTGACCTTGTTGTTGATGTAATTAAAGGACCGCCTCAAACTATCCTCGTTTACCGCATAGCCGGCATCCTTCAGACTTTTTATGGTACTTGCAACATGCAAAGTCAGATAAACATTAGGCAAGCTGTCCGGATAATAGCCGAAGCTTCCGTCGCCTTTCTGATTCAGATAGAGCCTTGAAAGTCCAATATCAACAACTTCATCGACCGTATATTCCCTCTGATCGAATTCTATATTCTTGAGATTGAATTTGTCCCCGATGTTCTTGAGATTCAGCCCGCGCTTCACCACTGCGATAGAATCGAGTTTGCTGGCAACCTGCTCGCTGCATCCATAGGGATAGCCGAGAAGATAATTAAGGGCATCAGAAATGAAGACTGCAAGGGTCGCGCTCGTCTTTATCGTCATCTCTCCCCTGTCCTTGACCACATTATCCGGGAGATATGAGAACTCGAAGACTTCCGGATCCTTGGAGTATCCGCTCGTAGCCGTGGCTTCATACGTCTCGTTTCTCGCCACCTTGATCGTATTCTCAACGGTATCCTCATAGTCCTTACTCTTGGCGGCCAGCGTAAATGTGTGAGTTCCATCCTGTTTATCGGAAGATGCCGCTACATTGAAATATATCGTATTGGATTCTTTAGCGGCAAGCGTTATATCCTTTACACTTTGATCATTTTTAAGCGCAAGCGTTTCGCTGGAAAAGCTGACAGAAAGATCCAGCGCATTATTCGTCTGATTGAAGATCTTTGCGCCGATCATAAATTCATCTCCTGGGATCGCAAAACGGGGCTTGAGAGGCACCACCATTAGGTCTTTGCGGCTCGTGAATTCGCTGTAACCCACTCCAAGCTTCGTATCTTTGGTTATACCGATGGATTCAACCTGCCACGAAGTGAGATTGTCCGGTAATTTGAACTTAACCTGAGCCTTTCCATCGGCGTCCGTAACAACGACTGCCTGCCAGAATGCCGTATCTTTGAATTCGCCTCTTTTTTTCTTTGCAAGATCCTCCGGCTCTCCTCCGCCTCCGCCCTTGGTCTCGCCCGGCACATTCACTTCATACAATATATCTTTCATGCTGCTTGAGGTTGAGATCGTGAGCGGAAATCCTCCATAAAAGAACACTACCGGATTCTTCTTCGGATTGCCCTTCAAAGCAAGAACGCTGAGGTCCGCAACGGAAACCGAAAATTCGGTTTCAGCCGGCCTGCCCTCAAAGTCCTTGGATTCAAAATCTATGGTCACTTCTTCGCCCGGAAGATATTCGGTCTTGTTGGTCTTGGCCGATATATCCAATTCTTTCTTTTCGGTGTCCACCTGAAAATCAAGCTTGGCGAACCTTACCTCCGGATCCGGTGAAATGAGGATCGCGGTCACGAAGAAGTTGGGAATATATTCCGGAAGAATGTCGAACTTATAGTCGAAAAGGTTCTGATTCACATCGATTATTTTGTAATCGAATATTTTTCCTCTTTCGATGCTTATAAGCACCTTTGCCCTTTCATAAGGAGATTTGATGACGATCTCGCCCTGGTCGCCCACCTTCAGACTGTTCTTTGCTGTGATCATTTCGAGCGCATTGTCATTCGAAACCCTAACATCGACTTGCGCCTCCCCATAAACATACATGTTGTAATTGCTCTCGATCGAATTGCCCTTGGCATCCTGGCCCGAAACCGTAAGCTCATATTCCCCTTCCTCGGCAAGCGACAGCGAATCCTTCCAGTTTCCGTTCTGATCCGTACCGATCTCCTGTTCGCTCACGGAAGTAAGTTTCCTTTCCCAATTGTTATAATATCCTCCATCGACTTCCTGCCTCTTGTTCTGCACCCATTCCACTTTGCTCACTTTCAATTTCACGCCGCCGATCTGGACATTCTTTCCCATGGTATCCACCGATTTCACTTTCACATCGAATCTCTGATTCTTTCCCACAAAATAGTCGCTCGCACTTATTCCGAGATAGAAGTCCCCTTTATGCACAATGAAAGATTTCTGGCTCGAAACGGACTGGCCGTTCCTGTTCTTCACCGTGATATACGCAACGATTATTTTGCTTTTCGTATTTTTTTCGTCCTTGAAGATCTTCTCAAGGTCCAGATTGTAGGATATCTTCGCTTTTCCGGCCTGATCCAAGCTGGCCTTGCTTCGAAGGATGAATTTGTTGCCATAACTGCAATCCCAGTAGCAATAATACCAGGGCATGCCGAAGTTGAAATATTCATCCTGATATCTGTCGAAATAGTAATCTTGGCTGGCAAGCTCATATTCAACCTCCCCTCCTTCAAGGGGAGCGCCAAAATAATAACTGGCATCAATGTTCAGATTCATCGTATCCTTAGAGACATATTCCTCTTTGTCGCTTATCACGTCAACTTTGAACGGAGCCGGAACATATTCCTCCACGTCGAAAAAGGCGCTGCTCCCCTTGGCGTCCATCCTATAAGTTCCGAGCGGAGATTTTTCATCAAGTATGATCTTCGTATTGAACGTTCCAAAATCATTTACATCCAGGTCCTGGTTGAATATTTCCTCGCCTTTGCTGTTATAGATCTTGAAAGGCATCTTGCTGTCTTTGATTATCTCATAATTCGCGTCATAACCCAGCCTGTAAAGCCCTTTGATGTTCACCTCGTCCAGCGGTTTATAGATGGGCCGATCGGTATACATATATATTTTCTGCGACTGCATGGCGGTCGAACCATATTGGAATTTGTCATAGGAGCTCGTTCCGGTTATGACAGTACTGTCACTTCCCTTTGTCACAATGGCTCCACTGAGGTTGCTTACAGCTCCCATTTCCGCAATTCCCTGGCCGTTCGTCACAAATGAACTTTCTTTCTTCAGGGCCAAATTATTGATCTGAGAATACAACTGGATATTTGCGCCCTCGATCGCTCCAAGCGTTTTCATATCAGTCACCCAATAGACATTCTTGAGCCCCTTCTTCTGATCGTCCGTAAGATCGCTGTTGCTGTAATAGTTTCCGGAATCAACCTCAACCTTCTTTTCCACTATGCCCATATTGGTGACGGAGAGGTATGTTCTTTCATAGACCATCCTGTTCTCTCCCCATCTTTCCCTGTATTTCGGATTTGAGAAGGTCAGGATATAATGTCCCATAGGATCTGAGACATAATCGCCAAGGTCGATCTTGAAATAGTTCTTTATCCAATATTTTTTGGGCAGGGTTATCTTCTTGTTTATGCTGTCATCGCAGATGGATCCTGGAGTGGGGCTCGTGTAATTTAGACCATGTCCGGACATATGATCAAGAATGGTTTCCGCGCTTATTTCGCAGATATTCATATCCACATAGTCCATATTCTCAACGGCATATGTGAGCTTCGTTTTGTCGGGAGTTGTCACATTGTGATTCTGCTGATAATGGAAAAAATTCAGATAATCTTCGGGAATCGGTCCTGTTTTGAAATTTCTTTTCACGACCGTTTCGCGCGAGAAATTATCAACTGCCTTGATCTCGACCGAATAATCGGTTTCCGGCATGAGGCGATATCCGATCCTCGTTTCAAACTCCCCCGCCTTGCAGATGTAATAACCCCAATTCTGCTCAGGAACAAGAACAGGATTCTGCCAATTCCGGAATTCATATTCAGGAGAGATATTCAGATATGAAGCCGCATCTGCGGCGCTTACGGAATTGATGGGACTGTTGGCGCAGATCACAAATTCGTTAAGGCTTGTTCCATTGGCCCAATCACCGGGCACCGTGCTCAGGACCCTGAGATCAGGAATGACATTTATGTCTTCGATGATCGGAGAATTATTCAGAACAAGGCCGCTTGTGTTCTTCACTGCGTTCAGATATATTTTCAACACATCATAATTCTTTATATTCGCAGAATCGAAAGTGAAATATATTTTTTTCAGGTCTGTCTCTTTTTCGCAATCCTGGCCGGAATCAGCAAGCGCCTGATCAGCGTCCTCTTTGCACTTTTCGCCATAATTCATACTGATCTTTTTGTCGGCATCGATGACGCTGTTGGTCAGGTCGATATCTTCATAGAACTCGATCCAGAGCTTTCCCTGCGAATCGAAAAATGTCGGGGTTGTGAAACTTGACCTGTCGGATGTGGCGCTGATGCCGCTTATTATATCCGTGACCTGGATGACAGCTTCCCTCGGCTCTTCAAGATTTATATCTCCTTCCTGGGGATAGGCGCGCGCGATCGACACCCGATAGGAATTTTTGAAATCCCAAAGCTTTTCGCGTCCGAACTGGTCAAACTTGTTGTACACGAATACCCTCGATTGATTGATCACGCGATCGTATTTTTTCGTCTCTTTATTATAGACATTGTCATATCCGTATTCAGCGATGAATTCCGCCTCTTTGTTGTCGGTTAGATCCATGACCTTTATTTCCGCTGCCGTCCTCGCGAGATCGACCGGCTGATTGAAATCTATGGACACGGGATCGCTATAGACCGTAATCCCCTCGGAGATCCCGTTATACCTCAATACTCTGGTCTTGAACTGACTCTCAAAGCCTTCGATGTTTAAACCGTCCAGCGAATAAAATTCCGGCCTGACCTTTACATCATAATTTGATGAGCGAACGAGCCTCTCCGTCGGAATGAATTGCAACGTCCTTGTCCCGATCCATTTGAACTTTCCTTCGGTCTTCGGAGTTATCTCGATCGGAATATCGAAACTTTCAAGAACATCGAGTGTTGTGATCGGAACCATTGGTCTGTTGAACATCACGGTAATTTCCGACTCTTCATTGGTCTCGGAATCTTTTTTGGGGAATACGGTCAAAACCTTCGGATCATCCACGACCAGGAAATCGCTTCCTATCGTTTTTCCGTCTATCTTCATCAGAACCGAATAATACCTCCCGAGCCTCATTTCGGATCTTTCCGGACTGAATACGATCTTATCGGGGCTTCCGCTCTCGATCCAAATTCCTTTCACCGCCGGAAATATTTCGACGCTTTTTTGCGCCTCTTCCTTCGTAACTTTCAGATTCGGCGGAAGGTTAATGGCAATATTCGCGCTCTGGGATATCTTGTCGCTGGTCAAAGCGAATATATTGGCATACTCCACTTTGGGAATAGAATAACCCGATTCCGGTTTTCCGCGCAACAAAAAAAGCGCTCCGGCGATCGTGATGACAAACAGCGCCATCAGGATCGCAAAAGCCCTTTTCCTGCTTTTATTTTTTCCTGATAAAAAACTTTTAAAACCTGCGAACAAATCAATGTTCATATGTTTATTTTAGGGTGTTTATATATATTTATTATACAATAAATCCCCTGAATTGATAAGTTTTCAATGTGGACAAAACTTTGATATTTTTTCCATGGAACGACTATCCGGATCATAATTTTTGATATTTAGATATAATATGTTAAATTATTTATGTGGACACTGTATCAACGTCTCAGATAATTCTTAATATAAGAATTCATGCCAAAGAATATAGAACTTGAGATCAGGGCCATTGTCGAAAAGAAAGATTTCGGCGAGAGGCTGAAAAAACTTAAAGGCCGAGGAAAACTGGCTTCCAAGACGAACAGGCTGACAGTCGCCTTTTATGGAACATGCGAAAAAAATAATTTTGCCATAAGCATCAGGGTCACTGACGGAAAATCGGAAGTGGTCATAAAAAAGGGAGACTTCCACACTCACAACCGCACAGAATATTCCCAAAAGATCCCAAATGGCAGATTCATTGAAATGGTCAGGATATTCTCTCAGCTTGATTTCTATGGAAAAGTGTTCGAAAGGACCACATATAACTATCGGTTTCCGGGAAATATCACGGTTTCGCTCGTGACGGTCAGCGATTATTCCTATATCGAGATCGAAAAAATGACGGACAGAAAAAATGAAAAGAAAGT
>Ga0172379_10009952_pt1 | contig 11620 bp, 8 predicted proteins | sample GrowelOW334metaG_FD_119756 | JGI IMG/M metagenome (GOLD analysis project Ga0172379, IMG submission 119756) | Groundwater microbial communities from an aquifer near a municipal landfill in Southern Ontario, Canada - Groundwater well OW334 metaG | ecosystem: Environmental > Aquatic > Deep... | reverse complement strand
GGATATGAGATTCCGGAAGGAGTGGAGCCGGTTCAGGCCTGGATCAATTTATGTGATTGGGATACCGTTCTGGTTTTCCGAAATGATACGTTGAAAGCATTATGGTCGCTACCCGTGTTCTCGGGTCCATGCACCGAGAATAACTTTTTTAACAGCCAATCCTGGAGGACCTGGCTTACTGATGAATACGGCAACGGATGGATGATGTTTACCATCTATCCGTCGGATTTAACATTGAATGGCTATTGACCTGCACCAGTGAGAACCAGCGGCTATAGTGGAACAAACGGACAGGGTTTCCAGTCTCCGGCGTCAAGGTTGACCAATCCTTCAAGAGGTTGCCAAAGACTTGATGAAAATTATTTAAAAGCCTCATCTTCACTGATGTCTTAGTGGTCAACGAATTTTGCCGGCTGTTGATAAACAGGGTCGACAAAGGGTGTTCAATAGGGTCCGCCGGAGATTGGTTTTTTAAATGTTTTTTCCAAAATGACGAAGTGAATGTTAATATTCATCAAATCAAAACACGCTCAAATTTTACGTGTTAGATTATTTTGAATAGCCCTTTTCTAAGGACCAAAGAGAACGCTTTTTGATGTTTAATAGTTATTTCGGTTCCAAACTTCCAGCATTCATATAGAATCGCCAGCTGTTCCCGTCAGATTTAATTTGTAAGATATTTTTTGTAAATAGCGAAACAATTAACTTACCCCAATGGTGCCACGGTTTAAGCTGTTTACCTTTTTGTTACTACTCGTACCGCTCTGCAACTTCGCCCAGAAAATAACTATTTCCGGACATGTCCTAGATGCCCAATCCGGTGAATTTCTGATTAATGCAAATGTTTATACCGGCGAATCAACCTTGATCGGCACCTCAACAAACACCTTTGGGTTCTATAGCCTGACCGTGGCAAAAGGAATGGCAACCATTCAGGCTTCCTATGTCGGATATGGGAAATTCCGGAAAACCATCAATATATCCCGTGATACCACCCTGGATATCAGGATTGACGCAGTAATTTCCCTGAATGAAGTGTCGGTCATTGGTCATCAAGCAGACGAACGGTCCTCGATTTCTGAGTTCCGGATTACGCCAAAAATGATTCAGTTCCTTCCGACTCTTGGCGGGGAAAGGGATATTATCCGAAGCCTGCAACTTTTGCCAGGCATACAATCCGCCACAGAAGCAACAACGGGACTGGTAGTCAGGGGCGGCAGTCCAGACCAGAACCTGTTTTTGCTGGATGGAAATCCGATTTATAACATTTCCCATTTGTATGGGTTCCTCTCTGTTTTTAATGATGACGCCATTAATTCTGTCGATGTGATAAAAGGTGGTTTTCCGGCACGATACGGAGGAAGGCTCTCTTCAATAATCGATGTCAGGATGAAAGAGGGAAACCTTTATAAACACGAAGGATCGGCCTCCATTGGATTGATCTCTTCACGGATTTCTTTAAATGGTCCGGTCATTAAAGGCAAAGGATCCTATATGTTTTCGGCACGCCGGAGCTATTTCGATCTCATTACTGCCATACCGGCCTGGTTGAGCAATACCAAGACGGACAAAAGGAATTCAGGTTATTCTTTGTACGATCTCAATGGAAAAATCAATTTCATTCTTTCCCCATATGATCGCATCTATCTGAGTCTGTATAATGGAAACGACTCCTATTCGGAGAGTTATATGCAACAGGATTCAACTGCCACGGAAATCAATAGTGGAAGTAACAGTCTGAAATGGGGTAATTCCCTCGCATCTCTGAGGTGGAATCATACATTCAGCAGTAAGCTTTTCTGCAATGCGCAGCTGGCTTTTACCCGCTATCACCTGACCAGTGAATATGGATATTCAATGGAAGAGGGACAGGGTGATACCATGGTAAAATCGGGCATTAATTCAGCCTACTCTTCTATTGTCAGGGATATTACCGGTAAGATAGATTTCAATTACTATCCGGGAGATAAACACAAAGTTAATTTTGGAGTTGAAGCCATCGGTTATAAATTCAGTCCGGGTGTTCAGTCCTATCTGTTCACCGGCGATTCACTCAGCCGGGATACCCTGATAAACGCGGTTCCCTTCAATTCATCTTCCTGGTCGGTTTATGCTGAGGATCAGATCCGTTTACCGAACGGAATCTTCCTGAATCCGGGACTGCGATTTAATCTTTACCGTTCGGGCAACACCAATTACTGGTCGCTGGAGCCAAGATTTTCCGGGGGTTACGAGTGGCTGGGTTCTGCAAGAATTGAGCTGTCCTATTCCCGCATCCAACAAAGTATTCACCTGTTATCAAATTCCGGCCTGGGCATGCCTACCGATCTATGGGTCCCTTCCACCGAAAGGATCCCGCCTCAGCAATCCCAGCAGTTCAGTGTCGGTTTCAATAGACCGTTCGGTTCGTACCATTTTGGCATGGAAGCCTATTACAAGAATTACCGAAACCTGATTTCCTATGCCGAGGGCGCTTCTTTTCTGGTCCAGGGAAATAATTGGGAAGATAAGATCGTAACCGGAGGTATCGGGAAAGCCTATGGGATGGAATTTCTGCTCCGGAAGGAAGAGGGTAAACTGAAAGGCTGGCTGGCTTATACGCTTTCGTGGAGTCAGAGAAAGTTTGATGAAATCAACGGGGGCAATTGGTTTTTCGACAGATATGACCGCAGGCACAATATTGCCCTCAACCTCACTTGCGAAATCAGGAAAAACATCGTTCTGAGCGGAACCTGGGTTTTTACTTCAGGCAATCCGGTGACCTTGCCGGAGACCATTTATCCCTACGTGAATTATCCGGTTGGTATGGGTGATTTTAATTATTCAGAGATGATGTCATCGCAGAATCTGTTTGGATTCATAACCGAAATGTCGCGGCGCCGGGGTGAAATTATTTATTACGGGGAACGCAACAAGTACCGGATGCCGGCATACCATCGTCTCGATTTAGGAATCAGTTTCATTAAGGAGAAGAAGCATTTTCAGCGGACCTGGTCGCTTGGACTGTATAATGCCTATTCCCATCTGAATCCTTTCTATGTGACTTATACGGATGACACTTCAGGTGCCTGGGCTCAAAAGAGTACCGCCGGACTGAAGATTGTCACCCTGCTGCCAATCATGCCTTCCGTCAGTTATTCCATTAAATTCTGATCGGGTATGAAAATTAAAATTCTCAGTGCCATTCTTTTCCTGTCCGCTTTCCTGTCCTGCAAAAGCGGTTATGATTTTGGAATTGATACCAGTCCGAAACCGGTGGTAAATTGTGTCTTTCATCCCGACAGCATCTGGAAAATTGAACTTACCAGCACCCCCCCTTCTCTCTGGGACTATCAGTTTAACCCGATCGAAGGAGCCAAAGTTCGCATTTCCACCAAGAGTCATCCTCCTGTAGAAATGGATGAATTTATTGCGAAGGAACCCGGTTACTATACCTCACGTTTTGAAAAGGTACCCTCCGAAACCAATAACCCCATTACCCTTCAGGTTATTACAAATGGGGACACTATTTCTTCTGAAAGCTATATCCCTCCGAAACCGGTTTTCGAAATAAAGTTGCTGGACGTGATTGTAACCAAAAGTGATTATCTGACAGTATATGGCTTGTTTACTTATACCATAACAGGTAAAATAATTCTTAAAGTAAATACCCGGTCCACAGGTCATCTCTGGTATGCCGCCAAATTGCGGTACCGGAACCAGATGGTTTATGGATTTCCCGGCCATATGCATTTAAGCGAGCCTGACAGCAGTGCATGGGATGTTATTGATTTTTACACCCGGTTCCCCGGTGCATTCAAAACCCTGCGGAGAACCGATGGCTATTGCCTGGATTTAAGTGCCTATGCTCCGGAAACTGATGAATTGGTTTTTACGGTTATGGGTAGCGTGGCCAATCTAAAGGAAGAACCTGATTTCATGGTTCTCACGATCACAAGCATAACGGAGGAGTATCTGAAGTATAACAAAAAGATCGTTGACCAATATGTTGCCGGTCAGGATGTATTCAGCGAGCCAGTCTCAGTATTTGGCAACATTAAAGGAGGCCTCGGTATTTTCAGTGGAATAAATTCGGTTACCGATACGATCCGGTTTCACTAATTTATTTGGTGTTCTTCAATAGCACCTCACTCAAATGTTTTTGTGAAAGTCGGCGGCCTTTTTGCTTTTAGTTTTTTCTGGTAAATACTGCAATCGGCTTGTAACCAATGGATTCAGTAATCCGGGGGATTGTGATTAATGTTAATTGGTTAAAGTCACCTCTACCGCTAAACATTCATTTTTATCAGTTAATGACATTCCTCCACAGGTTTTTCTTTTGAGCAGTACCCAATTACCCTTTGTGTACACATACAGGGGAGGAGATTCCTCTGTCATTATTGTACCGAATAACGGCATATAGCAAACCTTTTTTTCTCTTTTATTTGTTTCCCTGTCAAGAAATGTAGCCTCATATTCATTCTCCTTGACAATCAGAAATTCCAAAGCGACGAACAATCCTTCTTTTGGGAACCTAATTTGCGTATTATTAAAATCCGTAATAAGGGAACTTCTTCTACCCTTTTTTACCTTAACCACTAAATCATTATTCAGGATATCTTCTCCAGGTTGTCCATCCGGATTCACTTGGAATAACCTTAATCGAAACCTGGACGATTCAATCCAGCTGATAGTCTCCAATTTTATGGACTTAATAAACGGCGTATTTTGATATTCTTCCATATATGGGATGAATCTGGCATAAATACAAGGATTGAGCGAAGATATATAGTTGTAAAGTTTAGATTTCCTGTATGTTATGATTTGCAATTCTTCTTCCTTTACCGGTTTGATAACAACTTCGGGAATGGAATAAACTTTAGGCTCCAGAAGAACACTCAGATAAGGGGTATCTATTTTCATCCTCAGTCTTTCATATCCAAGTGCGGTTACAATCAGATATTTATTATTCAGACTGTCAATAAAGTGAAAGCAGCCATTATTATCAGTGGTTGTTCCAATATCCTCGTTTTCGACCCAGATATTTACTAAAGGAATCGGGTGATTTGTGTTTTTATCAATCACACACCCTGCAGTTTGGGATATTAGTGGTATCGAGGCTAATGGCAGGAAGCTCAGAACGAGATATTTTAGAATCCGCCAAGTACCCTGACCATATTTTTTCTCAAACACTGGTCTGGCAAGAAATGGTTCCAAATTGAGTTTGCTTATTGTGTCATAATGTTACGAATTTTCATCGAACAATTCCCAATGAATCATGTATACCTGAATGGTTCTCGCGCCTTCCTGGGATAAGTGAATGTCTTAACCCCCTGTAAGTTGGACACTTTTTTCAAAACAGTTGTGTACTTTTTCATCTTCATTCATCGTCCGATATGCAAAGTTAGCCGCATCTTTTAGGGAAGGCTACAGCCTGTACACCTATACCGGGAGCATTCCGCTTACCGCAGCAGTGCCAGCACCCTGATCTGGTCAGACTATTTCAACCTAATCAAAGTCCGGCCGGGGCGTATTGTTACGCCCCGGTTTGGTACCTTGGATTTTGGCGATCCTGGTCTGCCGGTAGAAAAAGTGCAGGCTCTATTTGAGGATGATTTCCCGAACTTTAGGATCACACCCCTGGGTATGGAAACTCTTTATCAGATGCCCCCGCTTGCCAAACTCCCCTCGAACAAGATGGAAACACATAATCCAGCAAGGAAACCCGCAAAGCGAAAAGCGTAGTTTTCTTTTTTCATAGGTTTGTATTTTGAGGAAGCCCCCAGTAAAAAGGGGGCTTTTGCTTTTGAAGGAAAGTAATGTTTCCCTGAAGGAGCTCTCCCTGAAAATCTAGTCTCTTTATGACCAGGCTATTGGAAATTAAAATAGCTTTACCCTTATGCAAGTAAAAACTGACTCCATAGTGGTGCATAACCCTCTATTTTGGCTCTCTATACGCAGTACCGAGGAATCGCAGATGTACGCAATATGTATGCACAAAGGTTTTCGGCAATTATAAAAACAACCAGATTATGATAAAAAAAATATTGTTTTTAAGTTTTGGAATATTATTAACATTTGTAGTACAAGCACAAAAAAGTGATTGTTTAAAGGATTTTGATTACCTAGTTGAAAAAGTCAGAAATGATTATCCTGGCTACAACGATAAAGTAAATAAAATAACATTGTCAGACCTAAAACAGTTGGAGCAAGAACTGAGAATTCAAATTATTCAATATCCCGACTCTTGTGGAAAATATTTAAGTCTTTATACTACATGGTTTAAAGACAACCATTTAAGAGTGAGAAGAAACATAAATAATTCAAATCCAACGACTAATGAAGAACCCAAAAATCAGCCAGGTTTCTATAGCATTAATCTTGACAGTCTTTATAGTTCGGGCAAATCAATAGCTGGAATTTGGACTGGTTTTAGGGGGAGAATGGCAATAGCAGAAAAAAAGGATGGCGATTATGTTGGAATAGCCATTCAATACCCAAAATATGAGAGCAATCAAATAATGTTTGAATTTTCACAACTTGAGAACAATGAGTTTAATATGACCTCATTTAATCCGATAGATTCTCGTACCCGAAAAGGAAATGCTTCGCTTCACATTGATAATAAAGTACTAGAAATACACGGCGATACAAGGTTTGTCAGACAAACATCAGATGAAACTTTGGATAAAGCTTTTCTATACTCTTATATCGCGGAATACCCCAACGGAATAAACACTTATCCTGTTGCAACCTATTTGAGCGATAGTACATATTACCTCCGAATTCCAAATTTTTTCTCAGATTACTCAAATAATGTTGTAATACAGCATTGGCAAGAAATCATGTCGCGCCCGAATCTAATAATTGACATAAGAAATAATGGTGGAGGACAGGACAATTATTATAAAAAGTTGGCTGACCTTATTTACACAAATCCCTATGAAAGTAAAGGAGTTGAATGGTATGCAAGTAAAGGAAATATAAAATTGTATGAAGATGCTTTAAAAAATGGAGAAATAAGAAATGGAGAAGAAGGCATTAAATGGACTGAATCATTACTAGAAGCAATGAAAAAAAATGTTGGTGGTTTTGTAACTCATCCTTTGTCAAGTAATAATAAAGAAGAAGAAACAGATTGTATAAATTTATATCCTAAAAAAGTTGGAATCATCATTAATGAAGGGACTGCATCCTCAGCAGAACAATTCTTATTGGCTGCAAAAAACAGTAAAAAAGTTATTCTGTTTGGGAATCATAACACTGCAGGTGTGCTGGATTATTCAAATGCAGTATCTGAAGAATTTCCGTCAGGAACCTTCGAATTGACATTTCCAATGACACGCTCGCATAGATTACCGGAATTTCCTATTGACAACATTGGCATTGCGCCAGATATTAACATACCGTTTCCATCGACTGAACAACTTTATGACAAATTAGATGATTGGGTATATTTTGTAAAAAACTATTTGGAATTAATGAAAGGGAATAAAAGCCGATAGCAAAGGGTTTGCGATAGCGGGGATGACTTGCTTCAATTCCCTTTTGTGGTTATAATAGACTTCTTGGTACCAACAAGACGCCTTTTTTTGTCCTTTTTCGCCTTTTCGCCTTTCCATACCTTGTGGAATAAAGCGAAAATAAACCAAAGGCGAAGATTGACAAATGACACAGAATGATACTGATGCAATAATCTCCTGGCTTAATTCCAGTCGAGATTACAATGCCGGGGTAGCTTTGTTTGAGATACATTCCCGGAACCAAGCCCTCAAACGGATCTTTCCACGCAAAGAAGCCCGGTTCTCTTTCAAACTCGCATACGAACTTGAAAAGCTTATTCCTGCTCCGTTTGTATAAACCAAAATATTCGGGTTGCAAGAATGGGTTTCTTGTTGATTGTCATTAAATTTAACCTCCGTTTATACTAATAGTTATTATTAATCTCTAAACAAATTAAAATTATGCCTAACTATTGTGTTAATCGCCAAGCACAGCCATCTGGTGAACATGAGGTTCATAACACCAGTTCATCATGTTCTTATCTTCCTTCGATTGAGAATAGGATTGATCTTGGTTGGCACCCTGATTGTCGAAGTGCAATCCAAAAAGCCAAAGATTATTATTCAAATGTTGATGGTTGCTATTATTGCTGTAGGGAATGTCATTCTAGGTAATTTGCAGGATTGTGGTCATATGTTTTGTATCGGAAACAACTGTATGTTCGTTGTATAGGTGGAACAAACGGACACGGTTTCCAGTCTCCGGCGTCAAGGTTGACCAATCCTTCAAGAGGTTGCCAAAGACTTGATGAAACTTATTTAAAAGCCTCATCCTCACTGATGTCTTAGTGGTCAACGAATTTTGCCGGCTGTTGATAAATAGAGTCGACAAAGGGTGTTCAATAGGGTCCGCCGGAGATTGGTTTTTTAAACGTTTTTTCCACAAAGTTGCCATAATCAGATTATTTCACCTGGTGAAAGTGATCCAAATAGCTGATTAATGGCGTCCTACCAGCTATTGGTTCTGGCAGGTGATCTCAAACTCCGCCCCCTTATCTTCTCTGTTATGTAGTTTGAATTGAAATCCATGATTAACCAGGATTTCACGGACGAGGGTCAGGCCAATACCCTGACCACCAGATTTTGTTGAGAAAAATGGGGTGAATAGCCGATCCAACGATTCAGCAGATAATCCAGGACCGTCATCACTAATGACAATCCTAACTGGGTTTGTTTGAGTCAATACCCTGATACAGCCATTGGCTCCTATGGATTCCAAGGAATTCTTAATCACATTAAGGAAGACCTGTTCCATCTGGCTCTGATCGGCAATAATCCGGGTTTCCAGCACCTGATAATCGGTTTCTATTCTGATATTACGTTCAGCAAACGAGGAACTTAGTGACAGAATCACATTATTTAGCGAGCCATTCAAATCGAAAGGTTCCTTCTCCGGAAGGGGAAGTTTAACCACATCAGAGAAGTTTTGCATAAACCGGTTGAGACGGTAATTTCGCTGTACCGCCACACGCAACATCTGGATAACCTCATCCTGCTCTTCTGGAGCAAAAGATTTTCCATTGTCAAGAACGGTTGAAAGGATGGAATTCACTGCCCCAATGGTATTGTTAACTTCATGAGCCATCATACGGATAAGTTTTCCATAGGCTGATTTCTCTGCCTGGCGGACTTCCTCGGAGAACTCTTCGATAATAAAGAATGGGTGCTTAAATCCATGATCCATGAAGAACAGCTTTCTGTACAGGTATTTCTGGCTGTCTATCAGGTCAACCTTCCGCTTTTCGCCATACTCAAGGCTCAACAGTTCATTCGCCGAATGGTTATTCAAATCCCGTAAATTCTTGCCGCTATAATCCCCTGGCAGCAGTCCCATAAAACGAAACGCCGTCGGATTGATGTCGATGATCTTTTCATCGAAGTCCACTATGACAATTCCCAATGGTGACGATTCAATGAGTAAATCAAGAAATTGATTTTTCTCACGTACCGAAAGCCTTTCTTCCCTTAGTCTATGAATCATTCCGTTATATACCTCTACGATTCCATCAGCTTCCGGATTTCCATTTTTTACCAAAGTAGTTGCAAAATCACTTTCCCGTAACATATTCATGCCTCTGCTAATGGTCTGAATCGGCTGAAAGGACTTGTTGATCAGCACAATTGTGATTCCAAAAAGAACCGGAACGGCTATCTCCGCCAAAATGAGTAACCAGGGATTTCTGCCTTTTAAAAGCCAAATGGCACAGACCAGAAAAATCAGGAAGATCAGGCCCAGCCAAACAATTAAATGGGTTTTACTCTTCATGGCTTGGGTGAATTCCTAATTTATCCATTTTCCTGTAGAGGGTCGTGCGACTGATTCCCAGCTTCCTGGCCACTTTTGTCAAATTGTCTCCATAGTCAGCCAACGCCCGTGTAATCATATCTTGTTCAGTTTCCTCAAGGGTTTTTACCGGACCATGCGGTTGTTGGCTGTTGGGCAAAACCGGTTGACTGGATTGGTAAGCCACCTGGAAATTACCGGCTGAGATCAGATCACCGGAGGATAATAGTACGGTTCGCTCCATAATATTTTTAAGTTCGCGGATATTACCGTTCCAGGGTTGTTCACAAAGCCATTCAATTCCCTCCGGTGAAATCTCTTTACCCGGCAATTTAAAAGCCGATGCAGCTTTTTCAGCGAAATAGCGGGCAAGTAATGGAATATCATCTTTACGCTGACGCAGCGGAGGTATATCAATCTGAATCAGGTTGATCCGATAAAGCAGATCTTCGCGGAACAATCCCTGATCAGCCTGTTTTACTAAATTCCGGTTTGTTGCACTGATCACTCTGACATCCACGCTTATCGTATTGGAATCACCGAGCCGCTCAAAGGTTTGGTCCTGCAGGACTCTCAATAATTTAATCTGTGAAGTCAGGTCCAGTTCTCCGATTTCATCCAGAAAAATCGTACCGTGGTGAGCCATTTCAAACCGTCCGGTACGATCGGCCATCGCATCCGTATAGGCTCCCTTTTTATGACCGAACATTTCTGACTCAAACAGGCTCGATGAAAGTCCGCCCAGGTTCACCTTTACAAACGGTCCCTTGTTACGGGTACTAAAGTGGTGTAAAGCCGCAGCAATCAATTCCTTGCCGGTACCACTCTCCCCGGCAATCAATACTGGTGCATGAGTTGGCGCAACTCTTCTGACGACATCAAGTATTTCAAGTAGTTTCGGATCCTTACCGATGATTCCCGGGAATCCCGGTTTTCGAGATCCCGGATCATCAGAACTATGAGGAGTGTTTAGGTTCTCCGAAAGGGTGATTGAGGTCTCAACTATTTTCAGCAATTGCAGGTTATTCCATGGCTTGGTAACAAAATCAGCAGCGCCAAGCTTTATACCTTTAACTGCCAGTTCAACTGAACCCCAGGCAGTGATCAGAATCACCGGAACACTTGGTTTCAAAAACCGGATCTTCTGGAGTATTTCCAATCCTTCGTCTCCGGATATGGTCATTGAAAAATTCATATCCAGTAACACTAGACTGTAATCTTTTTCCCGGATCTTCAGGATGATCTCCTCGGGTAAAGCTGCACACTCAACCACATAACCGGCTTTCGACAGAAGAAAATTCAATGAACTTCTGATTGCCAGATCATCGTCGCAAACCAAAATTCTAAAGGGTTTTGTCATTCTTTCCGAAAATACGAATAGTATTCTATTTAAAACTATCTAAAATGCATTGACAGTGTTTTCTTCCAATTTTAAAGCAGCTATATAATGCTGGATCGATAGGTACCAGATTCCTTCCTTTCTCCATGTCCCTATGGTATTCCAGCTCGATTCCGTGACTGGACAACTACTCTTTGTCAGGGAGTTGATATTTAACCACCTGGAATCTCACGGGGAAAATTTGTTGCTAATTCATCGTTAATAACAGACGGAAAGAGCGAAATGCGTTGAATATCAACTTTTTTTGAATCACAACCAATCATTGACAGTATCAGCAAAAAACATATAATTGCCCTTTTCATAACCAGATAATTTTTCCTCTTATTGACCTTGTTTGTGACGTCCCTTCTTTATGTTATTTCAGTGCGTCAATTCGTTTTTGGACATCTGCGAGTT
>Ga0172379_10009951_pt1 | contig 11621 bp, 7 predicted proteins | sample GrowelOW334metaG_FD_119756 | JGI IMG/M metagenome (GOLD analysis project Ga0172379, IMG submission 119756) | Groundwater microbial communities from an aquifer near a municipal landfill in Southern Ontario, Canada - Groundwater well OW334 metaG | ecosystem: Environmental > Aquatic > Deep... | reverse complement strand
CGGCGGTAATACAAACCGCGCTTTTGGGGATGAAAGCGTATTGAGCCGGCCGGTACTTCTTCGATTATGTCGGGCAGATCTTTGCCGGTTGTGAGATCGCATACTCGCCAAGTTTCAAAGTCAGAACCGTTCTTCGATAGACCATAGGCTAGTAAATCGCCGCTTCTATTTACTCTATATCCACTCAACCAAGAGTGACTATCGCACACCTTTTTTGCGGCAAAGACGATCTTCGCTTTGCTCGTCAGGCTGGTTTTAGAGCTGTTGGCCATTGCTCTTTTTACGGTGGTGAAGCCTGCTCTATCTTTGCTAGTAAAGAAATAGAAGTTACCGCATCTAAATGGCACTTTGTGCAATTGGGCAAAGGCCGCTTGATAAAACTCTTTTGGTTTTTTGTAACCCACTAGAATTGGCAAAAGCTTTATACGCGCGAACATTGCTTGTCGCTCTAGCCAGATTTTGGTGGCCTCGCTTCTCTCTTCTAAGGTCGAGAATCGATCGAGAATGCGCCGACCACCCATTACATAATTCAATTTTTTTGCGTGTGGCGCTGGTTGCTTTAATACGGCAGAAAACTTGCGTTGCATTTTGCTAGCCATTTTTTTTACGGCATTTCTTTGTGAGTCGGTTTTGACCCAATTTGACATATCGGTCAAGCCATTCACGATGTATTGCAGCAAGTCGATGAAAACTTCTTGGTCGGCTTTTAAATGATCTATTGCTTTGTCAAAGTAGCGAAAAGAAAGAGCATACTTGCCTGGCCAACGAGCGGCGTTGGCAGCACCAGCATAGAGGGCACAGAGGCGATTGCTGCGGTCGACAAAACCTTTCTCAAGCTTTCGTGCACCTTTTAAATATTCGTTGCACGACTGGCTGTAATTTTTGGCTCGCAGTTCTTTGTCTGCTTTTCTGCGAGTTTCCAAATAGATAGCACTGGCTTCTATCTCCCGTTCACTTCTGTTGCTTTTGTTCAAAATGCTTTTGCGTTTGCTGGCCATAAGATTAGACTGAGCTATTTTTGAAATGCAGCAACAGTGCGCTTCATCGTCTTGACGAATTCAGGATTTTTGAGAGCGACAGAACCAGCATAAATGCACGCACCAACTAAACCAATCATAAGAAACTTGGTAATGCCAGGATAAGCCTGACGATTCATTGACTCTTTGGCACGGTTGCTGAAGCCAGGTTTGGCATGACGACCGGTGTTAGTCTGCGATTTTGCTGGCACTAGTTTACTGCCTGCACTGACCCGCATACGGGCGTACTCGGCGGCCGATGGCAGCTGGCGCTGGCAAGAAATGCAAAAGCGAATCAGTGACCTTACTGGTGCCTGACAGTAGGGACAGTTGGCGTATGGCAGGTTTGATTCTAGATCTTCTTCTTCTTCTTGGTCATTGGCTGATTGAGGGCGGGGCCCAAATACTGCACTCATTACTCGCGATATCCAACTGCGATGCGCATCTTGGTCTTGGCCGTCGCCATTATTGTGCGCTGTGCCGCTGCCGCCGCTGCCATAGGAATTATTATTGTTATTGTGACCGTGAGCATGGTTACTGCCAGTGGAGAAATTGACCACGTCGTGGCCACCGGTCTGAACATTTGCTTTTGAGTATTGCGAATCTATTTGAGTATTGGTCGCGATTTCCATGGCAGATTGATTATTGATAGCATTTAGGTGACCTTCCGCGGCTAAGCCCAGGGTCGGATAAGAGCCAGTCATCAGAGCTTCAGCCTCACTCTCCATGTCTTTGAAGTCGGCAATTTCCATGCGATGCTTGTAAGACTTGAGTTTAATGCCGTCGCGAGCGAGAGCTTCATGCAGCTCTTTACCAAATTCTTGTATGTCCTGTTGTCTTTGCTCTGGCTCTTTGGCAAGAGCTTTGTTTAGTACGTTGGTAACTTCAGTACATACCTTGAAATCAGTTGACGCCTGAGAGAAAGGTGTCGGAGTTCCGTACAAATGGCAGTCCATCATTTCAATTGCTGACTTAGCCTTGTAGGGAAGGAAGCCAGAGAGTGATTCGTAGGCAACAATGGCGAGCGAATAAATATCTGAGCGTGGGTCTACAGCTGAAGCCGCTAGGCATTGCTCGGGGCTCAGGTAGGGCGGGCTACCACAGACATCACCTGTCTTAGTAATGGTGTAAGCGTCTTGGGTTTTAGGTTCCTTTAGTTTAGACAAACCGAAGTCAACCAAAGTTACCCAGTCGCCGGTGGGCGCATTTGATGAAAGGACAATATTTTCTGGTTTGAGATCGCGGTGCACCACATCAAGGGAGTGGGCCGCTGCTAAGCCATCAACGATTTGGCCGAAAATACGATCGGCTCTCTCGAAAGAAAGAGGACCGTTGTTTTTAAGCTCGTCTTTGAGACTGACACCTTGCAAATAGTCCATTACTAAGAAAGGCTGCCCTTGAGAGCTCATGCCGAAATCGTAAAGTGTGACTATGTGGTGGTGCTTTACTTGCGAAACAGTTTTTGCTTCGCGATAGAATCGTTTGACTGCTTCTGAATCTGACACCATATGCGAGTGCAACATCTTGATGGCCATGAGCTTGTCCATCTGCTCTTGCCGAGCCTTGTAGACCACACCCATGCCACCCCGACCGATAACAGAAACAATCTCGTAGCGGTCGCCTAATCTTGTGCCAACCAGCGGGTCACGATCCCCCGACTTCAGCAGGCTGGAATCAGCAGGACACCTTTCAAGACCATCTTCGTATTCTGAGTAGCACTCAGGACAGGACTTCACAGCCTAAACTCCAAGCCATTAGTAAAAACGTACCAAAATTACCGCCTATATTCTGGTATTCCCCTAAATGCCATGAATATCCTAAATACCTTAAATCAGACGGCCAATTATTGAATTACTTATAGGTATGCCCCGGCGAGTAATCTTCAGTTTTCCGTCCGATAATTCAAGCAAACCTTGCTCACACAGATATTCAATTTCGGGTCCTTGCAAGGCCAGCAGATCGCTCTTGTAGTCTTGCTCGAACTGCTTCAAGTCGATTCCTTCTATTAGCCTGAGCCCGAGCATTATGCCCTCTTTGATGCGTGTCGCCGAGTCGATTACTTCGCTTACTTCATCATTGAGGGGGTGGCGCATGTACTTTTTCAATGAGCGAAAGTTGGCGCTGCGCACGCCGTCTACATAACGGTGGGCGCCGACGCCGAAGGCAAAATAAGGAGCGTTGCGCCAATAAGTGAGGTTGTGTTGAGACTGATGACCGGGCTTGGCAAAGTTTGAGACCTCGTACTGGCCGAAGCCATTTTGCTCAAGTTTGCTCACTAAACTCTCGTACATTTCGACGCAAAGGTCGTCAGAAGGATACGAACTTGAATCACGAGGAAAGCGGCTGAGTAAGGGAGAATTTTTGGCAATTTCCAGACCATAGGCCGATATGTGCTTTATCGATGGGCACTCTTGAGTTAGTTCGAGAGCGGCGTCTATGGTTGTCTGCCAACTAGTCATGGTTTGGGTGGGCAAGCCATACATGAAATCAATACTGATGCTTTCAAAGCCGGCTCGATGGGCTAGTTTTACTCCGGCAATGGCCTCGGCCACACTGTGATCTCGGCCTATGGCTGTCAGTTCAGCGTCGCAGAGCGATTCAATGCCGATAGAAAGCCTGTTGATGCCGATTTCTAGCCATTCCTCAGCCTTCTGGGCTGTGATGGCGTGCGGGGTGGTTTCCATGGCGATTTCAACAGGGCCAAATTGTGGTTTTTGCAGCGGAGCAAATTGCAGGAGACGCTGATGAATCATGGCAATGTTGCTTGGTTTGATCAGCCCTGGTGTGCCGCCGCCGTAGAAAACTGTCTTGAGGCTAATATTTACCTCACCCTGAAGCTTTTGCTGGGTTAGGCGCGACTCAATTTCGCCGGCGAGAATTTGGCAATATTCATCTTCTAGCTCAATTAGGCCAGCGAAGGCTGCAAAGTCGCAAAACTCGCATTTATGGGTGCAAAAGGGGATGTGAATATAGGCGCTCTGCGGGGAGATGGCTTTGTCTTCACTTTCTTTATGGGCTTCTGTTGCTATCATTTGGCAATGATTGTAGCGAGAAAGTTAGTTAATATCCGTTTGTTTAGCTGCCCGGCCAGAGCTAGCTTTAGCATTCTTACCATTGGCTTAGTCTCCTCTTGTGCTCTTTTACTAAGTCTCAACTGCCAAATAGCTCAAGGCCAAGACGAAGTCGCAGGTTCTGAACCCAGTCATGACAGTGCTAAATCTGATCGGGTAAAAGCCGATCGGACAAAACCTGATGGAGTAACTCTCACTGGTGCACAGTCAGCCTTGCTCAAACTGATGAGTAGCAAGCCGGCTAGCGTGGATCTGCGCTCTATGGGCGATTTGATGATCCAACTGAGGCGCAAGATTACCGACAATCCCTATGATGAAAATTTAAGATTAAGGCTGGCCAGTTATCTTTACTTAGCCGGAGACTTAGAGGGCTCAGCTTCTGAAATGAAACGGGCGGTGGCGATAGCTCCTGAAGATTATTTCGCTCATATGGTTTTGGCCAAAATTCTTGACCACAGCGGCGATGAAGCCAACGCCGAACTTGAATTTAAACGCGGTATGCAACTGCAACCGGGGTCGGCAGAATGCCACGAGTATTACGCCGACAGTCTTTTTACCAGGGGTGAAGTGTCGCAAGCGGTGAGCGAATATCGCCTCGCTACCCAGCTAAAGGCAAGTGCCAGCAACTTCTCTGGGCTTTCTGAGGCTCTTCTTGCTACCCACGACATCAGTGGTTCGATTAAAGCTGCTCGCCAAGCTGTTTCGGTGGAACCTAGCTCTGCTCGGGCTCATGTAGTTCTCACCAAAGCTTTGTTAACTTCTGGCGATTATCATCCGGCTTTGAGAACGGCCAGGCAGGCAAGCCTGCTTGAGCCCGCTTCAGCTGAGAGTCACCTGGCTCTGGGGCGGGCGCTTTATGCCAACAAAGATAAAAATGGAGCAGTGGAAGAATTTCGCCAGGCTGTGCGCCTTGACCCCCTCAATGCCCAGGCGAGAAATGACCTGGGATATGCCTTATATGGCCGAGGGGATGTCTCTTCGGCGGTAGCGGAATTGCGCTTGGCTCTGAGGCTCAATCCGCACCTGGGAGAAGCAAGAAATAATCTGGAAATTGCCATATATGGACTTACTGGCAATAAAAGACCATAAGTTTAAGGATCTACTGAGGTATTCAAGTTAGAATGGCGCTGCTTGGAAAAGCAGTTAACGGAGGCATCCTTAGTGCAAGTCAAAGGCCAAAAGCCCGCGCTTAATTTGTTGATATCGAATGCGGTATCATTGTCGCTTTGGTGTGTTGGTTTTGCTGCTTTGCCTGCTCTAGCTGAAGACGGCGATCATAATCCTGCTTCTGACAGCGCAGCGGCTGCAAGCAATTCTGATAGTAGCTCGAGCAAGAAGCCAAGCCTCTCTTATTCACCCGTGAGCAGCGGCAGCGCCAGTGGACCGGCTCACCTTTCAGACTCAGATTTTGGTGCCGGATCTAATTCTAGTTCTAATTCTAGTTCTAGCTCTAGTGCTGCATCAAGTTCAAATGATTCCTCAAATAGTGATTCTTCAAGTAATGATTCGGGCGGCCGTAAGTTGGCCCAAGGTTCTATGCGCCCTGTGACGCGCAATTCTCTTCCTGGTGTCACTGGCACAGTCAAAATACGTCGGCCTTTCCAACTCTTTGCCCAATCGGAAGAAGGGCGCCAACTAATTCACCATCTCAGTTTCAGAGATACCCCGGTGAAAGACGTAATAACTGAAATTGCCCGACGGGGCAACGTCAATATCATTATCGATAAGTCTTGCAGTGGCAAAATAACTGGCGACCTGCGCGACGTTAATCTCAACGAAGCTATGGACAATGTTTTGGCCGCTGCTGGTTTACAAAGTCGCATGCTCGACAATAAGACTATTGTGGTTGGCTCCACTCAAGCTATGGTGCAACTTGGTTTGAACCGACCAATGGCAAGAGCCTTTAAGCTCAGCTATTCGCACCCATATGATGTAGCGGCTCTGCTCTCTGCTTCAATTTTCAATAAAGGCTATCTACCTGATTTTAAGACCACCACTAAGCGTCAGCTAGCCAATGAGTCTACGGACGAAACTGCTAGCGAAAAGAAGGGTTCGGGTCAGGGCGGCGACTTAAGCGGACCTTCAAGTGAAGCAACTGGTGAGAAAATCAGTGATCGCGAAGGCACCAAGAGTGATACTGATAGCACTCAGAGTTATTCATTAGAAACACAGCCCCGCACCTTGCGCGGTACTAGCCGGGCGCAGACCCAAGAGGGTGTAGGTTTTAACAATGCTGCTACCGATCCCGGTACCCAGCAGATTCGAGCTAACCTTGAAATTGCTGCAGATTTCAGCGTTGATCCCAACGGTGGTGGTGCCATCGTTATACCTGATGTAAAAGGCAGACAAGTGATTGTCGTTGGCACAGCTGATGATGTGAACATTGCCGAAGATGCTATTCGCCTCATAGACAGACGGCCAAAACAGGTCCACATTCAAGCTTCTCTCATTGAACTTAGTAACCAGGGTATTCGCCAGCTTGGTGCCACTCTCAACCTCCAGGGTGAGGGTTTGTCTAGTTCAATTATGGGCAATTCTCAGGCTCCATTGAAATCGTTCTTGCCTGGTTTGGGTTCGCCCGCTAGCTCCACTCCTAACCCCAATATTCCAGCGATTCCCTTTACCGGTTCTAACGTCACCAATGGTGCTGCCAATGGTGCTGGTACTCCTGGTACTGCCTACACTGGCTTGATTGGTTCTCTGGTGCCCATTCTGGCACCAAGTATTGCTGGTGTTAATGCCGTCACCACTGCTCAGAGTGCTTTCAACTTTATTGCTGCCGATGGCCGCGCTGGCGGCCGGGCAAACATTGCTACAGTGCCGCATGCCATCAACCTCTCTGTTAACTTGTTATTGCAGACTAACAAAGCAAAGTTGATAGCTAACCCTTCAGTGGTAGTAGTCGATAATTCAGAAGCGCTGATCACAATTGCTTCAGAAGTAATTCACAAAGTGACATCGACAGTGAGTTTGGGCGTGGTTACTGCCAACGTTGAGTTGACCAAGGCCGGCATATTCTTAAACGTGTTGCCGCGGGTTACTCAAGATGGTTTCATAACAATGCGTCTACGTCCGCAGGTATCTACTCCTCTTGGTCCACCTCAAACCTTTGGACCAGTAAACCAGCCAACCGTTGTAGTTACTCTGCTTAATTACCGTGACATTATGGCCCAGGAAGTGCGTATTAAAGATGGCCAGACTTTAGTGCTGGGTGGACTGTTCTCAGAGACTGAAGCGGCTCAGCTATCAAAAACTCCATACATGGCTGAAGCACCAGTTCTTGGTGCCCTCTTTAGAAACACATTGAAGGGCCGCAACCGTACTGAATTGATGTTACTAATCACTCCTAAGATTGTCGAAGAAGAACCTAGCTCATCTCTAGCAGATCGACGCGGATCTGTTTCAATGTAACTATGATCTCAAAGAATATTTTGCTCTTAGCCCTTGCTAGTTTGCTTTGTGTCGGCCGTTTGGCTGCTTCACCGGCCATAAGGAGCGGCAGCTATAGTCATCTCGACAGAGCTCACAGTGCCCTGAAAGCTCACAAATACCAGAAAGCTTTTGCTATTTTGCACAGTAAGGCGAAGAGCGGCTGCCCCTATAGTCAAACAATGCTGGGCCATATGTATGCTACCGGGGTTGGTGTCACTCAAAATTTTGAGAAAGCTACTAAGTGGTTTGAAAGAGCAGCAGAGCAAGGCTATGGCCAAGCCCAGTTAGATTTAGGAAAACTGTATATGGGCTCTGAGCGAATACTCAATAGTGAGGAACATGCCCTGCGACCACAGTTTGCTAGAGCAGTCTTTTGGTTGAGAAAGGCTGCCGCTCAAGGTATCGATGAAGCCCATAGTTTACTCGCCAAGATTCCTGGCGAGCAAAAGGCCGAATATAAATTGATTGAGGCCAAGGCCCAAGCGGCACAAAGTGCTAGTCAGGCCGAGAGCGGGGTGGTGACCGGCTGGAAAGGTTACGCCGATATGACCAATACTCTCAATCAAGCCAGTCAGCATAACTAGTTAGGCTGTAGCTGTCTCTTGCATATTACATACTAGTCGGGCTAGTTCTTGGGCTTGCCCTTTTAGTTCTGGTACGGCAACGCTCTCAAGTAGCACTGCCTTCAGTTGCGGGCCTATAGCAAAGAGACGGGGGTTGAGCTGACCTTGCTGGTCGCGAATCATCCCTGATGCCTCACAGTTGATACCAGCACCAGTTTGGTCTGGAGCAATTAGCCCGCGCTTATGTAGATTGGCCATCAATGGGCTATCAATAGCTTTCAGTTTTAACTGCGGGCCAGTGCAGTTGATTACATAATCAACTAGAAAAGTTTGCGGCTCTAAGTATCTTTCTTGAATAGTCACTTCTATCTTTGATTGATCATTGGCGCACAAGCGCTTGATACCACCAGAGAGAATTCTGAGTTGACCAGATTTTTCGGTGGCCTCAATTTGGTTGGCAATCCATGGTGCCATGCGGTGGCGATGAACGTCCCAGTAGGTCTGCAGATGGCGCATGAAGTTGCGCTTCTCAGCCAGGGCAAGATTGCCCCACCATTTTTGTGTTATTGACCTGACACTATCGACACCCGCTTGCCAGTGGGCGGCTTGGCTCGCTAGCTGTCGTACGTATTTGAGAGCCTCTAGAGCTGAGTTTTGCCATTGCCGGTCACCATTTAGATTTACCTGCTGCGGATGCACATCAGGAATATCTAGGTGGCGGCGGGGAAGCAGTCCATGGCGGGACGCGGCAAGAATTGGGCCGACATGACCACCCACGGTCAGTTCGATCACTTTGTCTACTGCTGTGAGACCAGTGCCAACTAGCAAGACCGAGTCTGTCTTTTGGATGGTATCAATTGCCACTTTATTCCAGGGGTTATGAATATAGTGAGTGTTTGTCATTGGCAATTGATCGAGCCAGGCTGGCTTGCCACCGGCAAGATTGCCGAGGGCGAGCACCGCTATGTCAGCTTCTAAGGCTTGGCCATTGCTCAAAAATACTTTTAGGCCGCGGCTCTCTACATCTTCAATATCAACGGCTCTTTGCGAAACTAAGTCGAAACTATGAAAATCGGCTTTTTCACTAACTGCTGAGCTAAGAAGCTCTTGCACATATTTACCGAAAAACTTACGGGGTAGAAAGTCTGTAATTTGGACTGTTGGATCTTTTTCTTTGGCGTAATTGAAAAAGTGATCGGGCTCATCTAATAGCGCACTCATGCCACCGGCACAGACATTCAGTAAGTGCTCTGCGCAAGGCGTGCTATATGCCAGACCTAGACCCAATTCATTGGGCTCGACAACGGTTACGGCGCAAGCAACATGTTCTTGCCTGAGCAAATGGTATGCCGTCATGGCGCCGCTGAATCCGCCGCCAATGATAACTATCTTTAGTATTTCCAATATGTTTTTATTCTACAGTCACTGACTTAGCTAAGTTGCGCGGCTGGTCTACGTCTTTGCCGAGATAATCAGAGATAAAGTACGACAGTAGTTGTAGTGGTACCACCGTGGTCATTGGCGAGAAGAGTTCGTCGACTTGAGGCACAGTTAGTACTGAGTCAAATGTCTTCTGAGCTTGTTCATCACCATCGACCGCTACAGCTATCATTTTAGCTTTGCGGGCGCGGGCCTCTTGAGCGTTAGACAAAGTCTTTTCGTAGACTAGGCCCGGCACCAGTACAGTAATTACTGGCACGTTTTGATCTAATACTGCAATTGGTCCATGTTTTAGCTCACCAGCGGCATAGCCAGAAGCATGAATATAGCTAAGCTCTTTTAGTTTCAGAGCGCCTTCAAGAGCTGTTGGGTAGTTCAAGCCGCGGCCGATGAAGACTACGTCGTGGGCTTCTGCATATTTGACTGAGGTTTCGCGAATCTCTTCTTCGCGTGCCAAGATTTGTTCGATCATCGCTGGCACTAAATTCAATTTGATTTTTAGATCTTTAGCACGCTCGGGGCTGAGAGTACCGCGACGCTCACCTAGATATATGGCTAGCAGGTAGAAGCAGGCTAGTTGTGCCAAGTAGGTCTTGGTAGCAGCTACTGAAACTTCAATTCCGCATTCGGTCACAATCAAATTTTGAGTTAACTGGGCCAAGTGGGAATCAGCACGGTTGGTGATGCCGAGAGTATAGGCGCCTTTTTGCTTAGCGGCTGTAAGGGCCGCTAAAGTATCGGCAGTTTCGCCTGATTGGCTTACGGCAATGGCTAGAGTTGATTCGTTGCAGAGTAGTTTGCGACCGCGAATTTCAGAGGCAATATCGACGTCGACTGGAATACCCACAAGTTCTTCTATCAACAGTTTGCCGACCATTGATGCATGGAATGCTGTACCGCAAGCAAAGATGTTGATGCGAGTGAGGCCTTTGATTTCATCATCGGTCAGGTGCACGCCATAGTTAGCAGAGGCGCTGCCTGAAGGTGTGAGGTGGTCGATATTGAGGTCGATAGGATGATTGGGGTGGCGCAGATACTTTGATAGTGTCTGACGCAATACCAGCGGCTGCTCGTGTATTTCTTTGAGCAAGAAGTGTTTGTAGCCACACTTGTCTATCACGTATGGGCTAGTATCAAGGGCAATAGGACTGCGTTTGACTTCAACACCATCAAAGGTAAACAGTCTTACTTTTGCTGCTGTTATTTCAGCAATTTCACTCTGTTCTAGTTTGATTACTCGATTGGTATACTGGCGCACAGCCATTGAATCAGAGGCGAGGAAGTTTTCGTCGTTGCCTAAACCAACTGATAGTGAATAGTGGTGGTTAATGGCATAGATGCGGTCTGGGTGCTCTTGGCTCACTACTCCGAGGGCGAAAATACCGACAAGTCTCTTGACTGAGCGAGTAATTGCTTTGAGGAGGTCTTTGTCTTTGGCATATTCGTGTGATACCAAATGTGCCACTACTTCAGTATCCGTATCAGAGTTGAAGTGATAGCCTAGACCTTTTAGTTCATTTTGCAGCTCTTCGTAGTTTTCGATGATGCCGTTGTGAACTACAGCAATGGTGCCAGTAGAATCTGTGTGAGGGTGAGCGTTCTGGTCGTTTGGAATGCCGTGGGTAGCCCAGCGGGTGTGCCCAATGCCAACAGTAGCCGAAGGTCTCTTACTGTCTAGTAGGGCTTCGAGGTTAGAGAGTTTTCCAGCGGCTTTGAGAACGCAAAGACGGCCGTTTTCAATGACGGCAACGCCCGCTGAGTCGTAACCTCTATACTCAAGGCATTTAAGCTCATTGAGCAATACTGGGGCTGCATGTAAGGGGCCGAGATAACCAACGATTCCGCACATTTTCTACTTCCTCTTCTGTTTACTCTTAGACTTCCATCAACTCAGCTTCTTTATCGTGGATACACTTATCAATTTCTTTGACGTAGCGATCAGTAATCTTCTGAAGATCAGCTTCTTTGCCCTTAATTTCGTCTTCTGAAATTTGAGCACCTTTCATTTTTTTCAAGTCTTGATCGCTGTCTCTGCGAATATTACGCACGGCTACTCTTGATTCTTCGCCGATCTTTTTCACCATTTTGCTCATTTCTTT
>Ga0172379_10009950_pt1 | contig 11622 bp, 12 predicted proteins | sample GrowelOW334metaG_FD_119756 | JGI IMG/M metagenome (GOLD analysis project Ga0172379, IMG submission 119756) | Groundwater microbial communities from an aquifer near a municipal landfill in Southern Ontario, Canada - Groundwater well OW334 metaG | ecosystem: Environmental > Aquatic > Deep... | reverse complement strand
TCCTTGATTGGCGACCCTCTCAAACATTTGAGTGACAAATGAGGACCGTTCGGGATCTAGAATGATGAGTTCATCTTTGTGACCATCGCCAGCTTTATTAAGATATCCTACGGGAGCTATGCTAGGTCTCCAACCCATCGCGCACTTGGTTCTTAATCCTCGTTGAACATTTAAGCCTTTATTATCATTTTCAAGTTTTGCTTGAGAGCAGAGAATCATGAGTAAGAACTTTTCGTTTGGGCTATTGGAGAAACTCTGTGAGTAGGTTTGGATTTTTATTAATTTTCCTTGATCCATAAGATCAACTACAGATCCCAAATCTCCAGCATTTCGGCTAAGTCGATCAGGAGCCCAAGTAAGAATACCGTTGAATTTCTTTTGACGTAGCTCTTGAAGGAGCTGAGTGAATATTGGCCGAGTACCAGACGTTTTGGCTGAGTGACTTTCTTTCTTAACCTCCTTAATTTTGAGATTATCTCGTTTAGCTAACGTTAACATTTCATCAATTTGGGAATCAATTGACATCGCCTGGCGTTCATCTGACTCAGAAGATTTCCTTGCATAGAGGCAATACTCTATTTTTGGCGGTATTATCGGTATATTTTGATTGTAGGTACCCATTTCAAGGTACAAGGTACCGCAACGGTTGTGGAAGTCTAGTCGGAGAATACTATAAGAATTTATTGCAAGATATGATCTTCAAATGTCCAACCTGGCTCTGAATAACACTCAACCCAAGTCTCATTGCCTTCTGCCCAATGCACATTTCCTGGCTCAATTGTATAAGTATCACCTTCATTTAATTCTTTGGATTGGTCACCAATATGCAATATTAATTTTCCCTTTATTATTTTATAAGTTTCCGTGGTTTTGCGGTGAACATGAGGTTTGCTTTTATCAATTATTGCAACAGCATTACTGTAGTCTGGATGATCTTTAGATGGATCAATTTCACACAATATTTCAGTAGAGTTTGATTCATCGTTTTTGATGATATTCCTACTTGGATATTTTATCTTGAGATCATCAATTATTCTTTGAATGTTCATAAAGTTTTTAGTATTCGATGTATTGGTTATTGCAGGGATGTCCGTAGCTAGCCCAAAACTCTTGCTTTCCTGGAATAGCTATCACTGAACCAATAGTTGCATCCTCTCTACAGATAGGAAATTTAGTGTTTTTTGTGTCGCTAAGTAGATTCTTTATATCTCCAAACTCCATGGAATCTTTTGATAACTCCCTGGCTCTTTCATATCTTGCTTCGGAACTCTTGGTGTGGAATTTTTCCAGTGATTGCATTTCAGGAGAAGTGTAGTGGTTAGTGTGAACATATGGTTTTCCAATTACTTTCTCTACTGCCATTTTGTCTCCTGCAATTTCAATATTTCTGGCTTCGTTACCCTGAGCTAGAACATGATTAAATCCTGAAGCTCTTTTGGTATTTCTGATTAAGTTTTCTGCTTCATTAAGAGTTTTGCATTCAAGCACGGCTCTTGCAAGATAGTTTTTAGGAACACCAAATTGATTTGTTTGATAAAGGTCATTTATGCATTGCACTAATCCATAGCTATTCATTGAGGCTGCAACTCCCGCTATCGCTGTTTTGTAATTAAGCCCAACAAAGGAAACATCACCAATCTTTGCTTTTAAAATGTATAAATTATCTTGAGCATCTATTGACCAGTCTTCGTTGTGACCAACAATCAAACCATTTTCCCCAAAGCCCACAACTATTGTGCAGTGATCAGGATTAACTGCTTCCTTTTTGTCATAAAGTTCTGCTTCGTCGTATGTTTCGCGGTTATTTATAAAGAAATAGTCAAACGCACTAACTCCAGCAGCTTTAGCAATGGCTTCTGTTTCATTTATCAGATTTGGAAATATTCCCTTAGTAAAACTGAAATATTCTTTTGACTTTTCAAGATACGAATCGTAACTAGGTATTTCAATTTTTCTTTTCTCGACATCTTCTCGAATTTCTTTTTTGAAGCTTTCACCAATTGCAAAACCAACTTCTTTATAAGAGCCTTTTATGTCTAAAACCTGATATTTTTTCATAGTTCCGTATTTTCTATTAAGAACTTATCCGTCAGTAATGCTTGATTTATAGATTTATTGTCTATTTCATTAACTGAAAAATCTACCTTACCTTGAATTTCTTTTTCAATCTTGTTACAGGCATTTACTAAATCTTCAAAATCTGACCTGCTTGCGTAATTTGTGTACCTTTTCCTTATTTCACCTATTCTTTCTTCAAGTGTGCCTATTCCAAGAGGTAAAGCCCTTAGGTCTCCATAGTATAAAATTTTCAATGACATACTACCTGACTGACTAGTGTGTACTGAATTTACAAATCTTTTGTTGTAAACATCTTCAACTATTTTTGGCTCTATTCCTAATTCCGTCAAAATCATTTTTGTGGCTTCGTTATCATCCGAACCATACCTTGCAATCATTTCAGCTTGAACCCTTTTCCAGTATTCGATATTCTTCTGTTCGTCTTCTAAAAATTCAGGGTGATTAATAAAATCAAATTTAACAACGTTTCCAATATCGTGAACCAAAGCCATCTTTTTTGTCAAATTCCAGTTAACAATTTCAGCACCCTTCCAGTGCTTTTCAATCAAGGAGACAACACCAAACACTCTTTCCATATGTTCCTGAAGATTAGGCGACACTCCAAATTTTTTGTAAATTTCACTTATTTTCATATTTAAATTTTAATTTATAGACCAGTCCCAACCAATTTATGTTTTTTAATTGAATAGGCATATAGAAACAATGTTGGTATTAAGATTAAACCTGCCAAGGCAATACTAACCCTTAAGGATATTGCTGTAGCAATTAAACCCAAAATTGGGCCTCCAGCAATTTGTCCCACAGCATTAGCTTGGCTACACATTGAAAAAACTGTAGCCCTGACTTTAGATTCTACGTTTTGATTCATCCAAGCATCGTAAAAGGGATTCCTTACTTCCCTAAACATTGACGCTAACCAATATGCAATTATCGCCATTACAAAATTTCCTGAGAGAGCAAAAACAATAACAGCTAACACCAACATTCCGTTTGTTAACAACAAAGTGGTTACTGTTGATTTGTGATTATTTGTATCCGTTCTTTTTTCTGCAAATCTAATTGCTAATATTGCCAAAACATTAGCTACCATTGCCAAAATTCCAAACCAAATTACAGGTTTCAAATTCCAAATGGTTGGAAATACAAAGTTGTTCAGCATGAACGGAGTCCACAACCGATCAAATCCTTCTGAAAACATTCCAAAAATTAAACCAGTAGCAACAATTGTTAGTAATACAGGACTTACTTTAATTAGTTTTAATCCTGATACCAATGTATCTTTCATTGCTCCAAAAGTTTCTCGTCTTTTAATTGGGATGGGGTGAAAATTTTCTTCTGGCATGAAAAAGAAAAGGTAAAGCGATTGAAAACTGTAAAGAATTCCACCCAAAATAATTGGTAATCGAATATTTATATTGGCCAGGAACATACTAATTCCAATTCCTATCAAGGATCCGATCAAGGCCATTTGTGAACCTTTAGAATATGCTTTGCCTGCTTTTTCTTCACCAATTTCATCAGCAATCCAAGCCTCTCTGGCACCACTTACAAAAGTAAATCCAATTCCCCATATGATTTGTGCGATTAAAATTGCGCCAAAGAATGGAAATAATCCTTCAACGGTAAAACCTAAACCAATTAAAAGTAACCCAATCATTACTGATAATTTCCTGCTATAAACATCGGCTACAATTCCAGTTGGGACTTCAAACAGAAATGACACAGTTTCAAGCATTGTTCCAACCAAAACCATTTGTAGGGGGTTCAGTCCAACAACAGTTGCTTGATAGACAAGATTAACTGTAACAATTACTGAAAATAGAAGCGCAGAAGCAAACCGAATAGCCGAATATACTTTTATCGGATCGTGTTTATTTATTTTCATTTTTATTTCCAACCTCTACTTAACTCAAGCATTTTATTTGATCTATTATGCCAGTCTAAAGTTTCTTCGCTTTTATCTCCTTCGTTTATCATTACAGAAGTTGTCATGTAGTACGCAGAATAAGAAATTTTGATTAAAGTCGGTAAAATATTTATTTCATAGTCTGGCAAATGATGTGTTGAGTTATAAACATCTAAGACTTCTTTATAAATTAAATCTTTATCTTTCCAAGTGTCTTCTTGTAAACAAAACCAAGCCAAATAAGTTGCTAGCTCAATGACTTTTTCGTCAAACGCCATGCAACCAAAATCTAAAATACAATAATCTCCAGCATTATTTTTAATAACATGCTTTCTTTGCATATCTCCATGAATTACAGATTTACTAAAGTCGGTCATATCAATTTTTATATATTCACTATAAATGTTTTCGATTAATGATTTTTGTTCAGGAGTAAGCTTGTCTTTTTTAAATTCGTATTCTTTTGCAAAGTTTTTAATTCCCCACGAATCATATTCACTTACGACAGGAAAATTTAGAGTGTTAAGTTTTGAGATATAGGAAGTAACACTCCTAATATCTTCCAGAGTCGGAGTTGTATTTTGAAAATTAGAACCTTCAAAAAATCTGGTAATTATGTAATATGTTTTAACTTCACCACTTTCTATAAAACCAAGGCCTTCATTAAAATCTGTCAGTATCTCAGTTGTTGGAACATTAATGTCTTTACATTCTCTCAAAATCTTTACATAACTATTTATGTTTTCTAGTTTTCTTTCAACTAAAAATATTTTTAATACAAATTTTCCAGTTGAAGTATTTAGAACAAAATTTGCATCTTCGTAGCCCTCGTTTATTGGAGAATAACCATTTATTTTACCAAGAGAGGTAAATTTAGACTGAACATCTTTCAGGAACTCATCAAATGACATATTTAAGTTGGTTCTCTTAAGCAATAACTCTATTTTATTTTGATTGTTCATTTTGCCTGTATTTGTTTTCTTCTGACAATGAGTAATGTGCTTTCAATTATGTTTATTAGAAGGTTGGTAACGGGATATAGCCAAGTAAGTATTGAATAGTTTTGGAGTGCGACTATTCCTAGTAAGTTACGAACAGCACCCATTTCCCAAGTAAAAAGCGTTTCTGAGTGTGGATCTTTCCACGATTTTCTTATTGTTGGTAAATTGGCGAGTGTATTAATTGTGACAATTAATAGGGTTGAGATGATGGGTTGTTTAGCAAAAATCCAAATTGCAGTTGCAATGAGAGTAATGATAAAAATTACAATATCAAATTTTGTTATATCTCTTTTGCCGTTTCGCAAACCCAAAATAAAAATCCCAGAACAAAGAATTGCTGTGGCCAGAGTTGTATAAGTTCCTGCACCACCGTGGCCAAGAACCTGCAAGGCGAAGATGATGAAAGTAATAAAAGCCCAGGTAAACCAGCTAAAGATGTGTGGTCTGGTCTTACCCTTTATAGTGTCTGCAACATAGGGAGCATATCCAACGAAGGTAATAATAACAGCAATAATTCCGATAATTTCTTTCATTTTTCAATTTTAATGGCTGCATAAAAAGGAATTTTATTTTCTTTAATCTGGTCAAGAACTTCTTGTGCTTTTTCTAATGGATAAACTGTTGTTTCAGACTTAATATCATTCTTCTCTGCGAACTCCAAAAGTTCTTTCATCTCATTTCGACTTCCAAGATAGCTTCCAGTTACCTTTCTCTGTGCATAATCAGCTAAAAGAACCGCAGGAAAAGAAATGTTTTCATCGGGTAATCCATTGAAGCAAAGGTTGCCTTCGGGCTTAAGTAACTCAATAATCTTTGGCCAATCGTAAGAATGATAAGAAGTTACATGAATGAAATCAAAAGTTTTTTTGTTATTTTCTAATTCCTTTACATCTAGTGGATTTAGAAAGTCTTTCGCCCCGATTTTCCTGAGGTTCTCATGCTTATTGTCTGAATGTGTCAATGCGGTAACTTCAAATCCCATTTTGTTCAATATCTGAACAGCAAATTGTCCTAAATTCCCAACTCCAAGTACGCCAACTTTTGAACCCTTTTTAATATTTGAGTTTTTGATGGCTGAATATGCAGTTAATCCATAACCCATTAAACCTACATACTCTGGTTTTTGAAGTTTTTCTGGGATTTTGTAAACAAACCTAGAGTCTACAATTATGTTTTCTGCAAGACCACCAAATTCATTTGCTTCAATCACACGTTGCTTTCCACAAAACTGTTCTTTACCCGCTTTACAATAAGAACATTCTCCACAGGAATAAACCTGGTAATTGGCTCCAACATAATCACCAGTCTCAACATCTCTGACATTTTTGCCTACTTGAGAAACTACACCAAACATTTCTGAACTTGGAACCATGGGATATTTGGAATCACCCCAAAAATTTTCAATAAAAAATACATCAGCTCTTAATAGTGAGCAATATTTTAGATGAATTAAAACTTCATTTTCTCCAAGTTCCTTTTGATAATGAAGCTCGTGGATTTTCTCGTTCGGTTTGTCTACACCCCATGCTTTTATATCCATAAATTTATCCTTTCGCAATTCCTGCGTAATGTGTAACTACACCAGCGGAAATTGTTAAAATTGCCCCGATAACTTGTGAGGCTGTCATCGTTTCTCCTAGGAAAGCCAAAGCCAACACTGCTACAAATACAGAAACCATCATCGACATCATTGTCATGTATGAAGCTGAAGCAACCTTTAAGGTTCTGTTTAGATAGATCCACAATAAAGCTGTAAAGACACCACTTCCCAAGGCATATATAAAGTATGTCAAATCAAAAAGGTTCACAGTAAACATTTTTTGAACAGGCCCTGGGTATAAAGGGGTAAGTAATAGAAAAATTAATAACACTGGTATTCCAGCCACAGGTCTCAAAAAGGTAATTACGTCTGAATTAACATTATGATTTTTGAGTGTATTTTTAATCATAATGTTTCCGACTGACCAACAAAAACAGGCCCCAATTATTAACATATCTCCTATTTGGGGAACTAAGGTTTGACCTTTAGTAGATATGAGAAAATTACCAAACAACATTATCATTACTGCGATGAACTTTACCCAGGTCATCTTTTCCTTCAAAAATATCCAAGCCAAAATCGTAGTTGTGACTAATGCAAATTTGACTAAAAAACCAGCGTTTACAGCAGATGTTAAAGCGTTTCCGAAATTAGAAAAGAAACCACCTAATCCAAAATGTATTGCGTTAGCTATAAGTAGACTTATTAAAACCTGTTTAGATAAGTCTTTAAAATTATTGATGTGTTTTGGTAAAACATAAATAGAAAGAACAACTAATGCGACTATCGCTGATTGGAACACCATTGTCACAGGCTTTGCACCTTGCATAAAACCCAACTTAGCAACAAATATCTGCAACGCCCAAAATAAGGAAAACAAAAATACGTTCCAAAAAGGAGAGTTATTTAGGTTTTTCATATTTCTTTAAGCTGTTTAATCAATTCATCAACCACTTCAACTTCTTTAGTTTTCAAATTTTCAAGCATTTTCTTTCCTGACTTTTCGCCAGGATAAAATATTTCATCCACTCCTTCTTGTTTCTTTGAATTTTTAAGTTCCTGAATCATTTTTTCAACATCATTTTTTAGTTCCTTTACTGACCTGAATAATTCAGGGTTTAATAGAACAAAGAATGAACCCCATTGTGCACCTGGCACGGTATTTCCACCCTTTGAACCAACCAATGGGCCAGCCAAAATTTCAACAATCATCGCCAACCCCGAACCCTTTCTACCTTCAAACGGGAGCTGACTACCTTCCGAGGCCTTTTTTGGGTCTGTTGTTGGATTTCCCTCTTTGTCCAGTGAAGTTCCTTCTGGAAGCATTTTATTCAAAGCCACATGAACCATAACGTCACCAAACGTCATTCGAGAACTTGCCATATCCAAAATTATTGGTAAGTCTGTTTTGTTTGTAGGAATTCCAACTGTAAACGGATTTGTTCCCCATAAACTTTCCTTACTTCCTTGTGGGGTTAATCCTGCAGGACTATTATTAAAACCCAATAAAATCAAATCTTCTTTTGCAACTTTTCTGGCAAAGTATCCAATCATTCCAGAAACAGGGCCAACATTTTTGGTTCCAACGAAACAAACCATATTTTTCTTGGCTTTTGGAATGGCTTTATTCATTGCCCAATCAAGAACAACTAAAGCAGTCTTAAATTTGCCATCGACATGAAGCGAGATTGGAGTTTCCTTTACAATTCCAGGGTCATCAGAAATTGTTTTTATCTTTCCTTGCTCTACTTGAGCTTTTAATCTTGGAATTCTTACTATTCCATGGCTTTTCTTTCCACAAAGCTCAGCTGAAACTAAATGCTCAGTGATTGTCTTAGAATCTTCATTAGAAAAACCAATCTTTTCAAGAGTCTTCATTGACAAGTTTTTTAGTTCATCAATTTTAATTTTCATAATTACAATTCTAAAGAAGTTTTAATATCTCAGGCATTTCCTTTGTTCCTTCGTTTGTTCCGAAATGACCACCGTCTTTAATCAAAATAAATTTCGCATTTAATCTTTTGCTCGTGTCTTCAGCGGAAATCTGAGTATAGTACGGGTCGTTATCGGAATGAATTACAGTAATCTTTTTGACATGCTCCTTGATTTTTGAATGGTTTATCTTCGTTTTCCAAAACAGCTTGTGTCCTTCGCATAAATCATCGTAATCCCAAGCAGATACTAAAATCATTTGTTTATATTGAAATTTTTCAGCCAATCTCATGGCCAATAAATTGCCAAGGCTGTGACCAATAATGATTGTATCTTTATCAATTACCTTTAGAGACTCTATATATTTGAGTATCTTACTCATGTCAGGAACGTCTTTACGCATTTCTGGAATATCAGGGAAGTATGTGGTGTAGCCCTTTTTCTCAAGCTCTTTTTTAAGCCAGGGATACCAATTATCTGTGACTTTAGAATACCAACTTTGAAGAAATAATACTTTTGATTTTATATTCATATTAGTTTGATGTTTTAGTGTTTCTTTTGTTCAACACAACATGGTCCATAATCATGGTCATGTCGCGTTCTATCATAAAAACAATTACTTCCGCTACTTTGTTTGTATCCATCCAATCAGAGTTATCTTTTGGTTTACCTGCCTTTTGAAATAAGGATGTATTCATTCCACCTGGATAAAAACCACTAACCTTAATATTAGTGTTGGCTAAATCTTCTTTAAGTGAATCTGTGAATCCTGTAACGCCAAACTTAGACGCGACATACACAGCCTGATTATTTCTTCCCTTTAATCCCGACGTAGAGGAGATATTAATTATGTGTGCTTCGTTTGATTTTAATAAACTTGGTAAGAAGGCTTTTGTAGAAAAAATTACTCCTTTTAGATTTGTATCAATGGCATCAGATATTTCTTTTCCAGAATTGTCGGCTATAGAACCCTCTATCCAGACTCCAGCAGCATTAATTAAAACATCAACATCGCCAATGTCGTTAGCTACTTTTTGGATTTCTTCTAGCTTGCTAACATCTGCAGAATATCCTTTGGCGTTTGCACCCAATGACTTAACTGCAGTTTCTAGTTTGTTTTTATCTCGGCCGATAATGCAAACATTAGAGCCTTTGCTTATGAACAATTTAGCCAAAGAGAAACCAAGACCATCTGAGCCACCTGTAATAACGACAGTTTTGTTTTTTAGCTCCATGTCCCTATTTTACTCAAAATACTGAGTAAATGGAACTGTTGTTATTTATTATAGGGAAATGTTAGAAAAAGTCTTTTGGAGAAGTTCTGAGCGCTTTTGCTATTTTGTTGATCACCTCAAGAGACGGGGACCTTCTCCCTTGCTCTATGTGACCCATGTGTGTTCTACTCAAATTCAATCTGTCGGCTAATTCCTCCTGGGTTATACCAAGTTCCTGCCGCCTTTTTTGAATTCTGTGTCCAAATTTGACTTGATTCTTAGTAATTTTTCCCATGACCTAATTATTGATAGCCAGGAGCTAGTACACCACTAGCTTAAAGCGAGCATATAGCCTTGAAATATGCTTAAATGTAAGTTAGTATTACAACATCATTGAAAGGAGGTGAAAACATGAAGAAATTACTATTAATTATCGGAGGAGGATTCCTGTTGATAATCTTTCTAGGTGTAGTTGGTAAGAATAGTCCAAAGCAACAACCAGCTAGCCAAGTGAAGGTCGAAAAACAAGAAGAAGCAAAAATAGCCTTTGTTTTCGATATACCAAGCCTTATGGGCAAGAATATAGATGAAATCAAGAAAGATCTTGATTCCTATAAAAAGAAGACTTTGGAACCAACTTCAGATCAAATAAAGATGGGCGTTAAGGAGTGGGAGGTTGAGTTTGAGAAGGACGGAAAGAGCTTATTAGTGACGTACGACATCGCGACTAAAAGGGTCAAGGACTTCTTTATTAGTTCTGATGATCCTTCTGGGAAAACTAAGGACAAAAATCACTTATTAGAACTTGGAAATCTAAAAGAGAATGATTCAAGATACAAAGTTGAATTTGTTAAAAATCTTAAGGATCCTTCTTTCTACACAGGAGTGAAGGTGAGTCCTGTGCTGAATTAAGAAATAAATTACACAGGAAGATCGCAAGATCTTTCTGTGATGGGTCAGAACTTCATGCCGAGCATTCCGGCAGTAATGGGTCGCGACAGGTCTCTATACTCTCCAGAGAAATCAAATCCCCAATGATCTCTTGGTGATTTTGGAGGCTCAGTTGATTTGTAGGTCGGCCTATCTGACTCCAGAATTTTCAAAATAATGATAGTAAATGCATCGACCAGATCATCATGTTTTTCTATACCAAAGTTAACGATTTGGCTGATAAGACTTTCTGCGCCATGTTGAGGAAATAAAACTTTTCCTTGTCGAATGTAAGGGGTGGCCATTTCTAACCTTGTTTGCTTATTCATTCCGGAGATTGGTACTGCTTCAGCCATTACTTTTTCGAGAGTAAGCTGTTGAACTAAAGAAACCTGATAATTTACGTTTTCTACATAAGCCGTGGGTACTCTTTTGAAATCTTGATTTAATAAACCACACACTCGTTTTATTTCTACGATTGTATCGGTGAAATTTATCCGTTTGTTTACAATGTATGGCAAGATATAAATTTTTAAATCATCACCGTAGCCAGTTACGACAAAGGGAATGAGGGCAGTAAAGTCGGCTGTACTTTTTTCTGAGATGGCAAGATCAACACCTATCCCAAGTAGCCAATAATTTCGTAAGTCTGGTAACTCATCGTAGTACTTTGGCCAATTTCGCTGAACTATCCGTTTATCATCGGATATAAATTTCAAAAGGTATTCCCGATACCATGCCGATTCGTCGGCTACTTGCCGTCGTTTGGCCTCTACATGCATCATGGTGGGATACTTACCTGGCCAAGCAATATTGTCGTTTTTATCTAAAAGCGGATACTCACAATAGATTCCGTCCGTTTTCCCGGAGTTAATTTCTTCTTTAAGTCGCATCATGAGCGAATCTTCGTGTAACAGATTCCCCACAATAACTATTTTTGTACCCGTATCTCCGATAGGTGATATTTCTCCTTTAAACCAATTCCACAACTTATCCCTTCCTTCCATGGTCTTGACTGAT
>Ga0172379_10009949_pt1 | contig 11625 bp, 13 predicted proteins | sample GrowelOW334metaG_FD_119756 | JGI IMG/M metagenome (GOLD analysis project Ga0172379, IMG submission 119756) | Groundwater microbial communities from an aquifer near a municipal landfill in Southern Ontario, Canada - Groundwater well OW334 metaG | ecosystem: Environmental > Aquatic > Deep... | reverse complement strand
CATCGTCCGCATCGCTTTCCTTGACGAAGGCCTTGTTCATCGGTGTCTGGTCAAATCGTCGGCTTTCTCGAAGTCGACATTGTATGATGTAGGCTCTCATGGCGACACCCCATCTCCCCCTGCCGCCTCGTCTCGCTCTTATCGCCGGCGCCCATGCCAGCCTGCCCTTGCTGATGGCCGTCATCCCCTTCGGCGTGGTCTGCGGCGCCAGCGCTGCCAGCATCGGCTTGAGCTTCGGCCAGGCCTTTGCCTTGTCCTGGCTGGTGTTCGCCGGCTCTTCCCAGGTCGTCGCGATGCAGCTCATGGCCAGCGGCGCGCCGGCCTGGGTCATCGTGCTGACCGGCTGGGTGGTCAACCTGCGCTTCATGATGTACAGCGCCACGCTGGCGCCGTATTTCCGTGAACGCTCGCGCACCGGCCGCTGGATCGGCGCTTACCTGCTCACCGATCAGGCCTTCGCCGTCACCCTGGCGCGCATTGCCGAGGGCCGCGAATTGCGCGAGACGGCCTGGTTCTACCTCGGCCTGGCGCTGTCGACCTGGCTATTCTGGCAGCTCGCCAGCATTGCCGGGATACTGCTGGGCAGCTTCATACCGGCCCGTTGGTCGATGGATTTCGTCGTCGCCCTGACCTTCATCGCGCTGCTGGTCCCCCTTCTCAACGACCGTTTGATGCGCGCCGCCGCCCTGGTCGGCGGCGTCGTCGCGCTGGCGCCGCAATTGCCGTTCAAACTCAACCTGATGACCGCCGCGTTCGCCGGCGCGGCCATCGCCCTGCTCCTGGAAAAGATATGGAAACGACCTTCGTCTGGCTGATCATCCTGGCGTTAGCCGCCGCCACCTTCGCCACCCGCCTGTCCTTCATCGGCCTGCTGGCCCATGTCCAGCTGCCGCGGCTGTTTCAGCGCGCCTTGTCGTACGTGCCGCCGGCCATCCTGGCGGCGATCATCACCCCACAGGTGTTTCCGGTGGTGCACGATCTTCCGACCCTGGATAGTCCGCGCCTGCTCGCCGCGCTGGTCGCCTTCGCCGTCGCTTTCCGCACCCGCAGCACCCTGGCCACGGTGTGCATCGGCATGCTGGCGCTGTGGGGCTTGCAAGCGCTGGCGGGGCTGAGAAGTGTCGGATGAGGGTTGCCAAGCATCGGCGGCACGCATAATATTCGCCCATGGATACCGCAGACTCCCCCGAACAGCTAAAAGCCCGGCTGCAAGAGTTGGCTGTCGAGCACCGCGACCTCGACGATGCCATCGCCCAGCTCATTGCCACGCCGCCCATGGATGAACTGCTGCTGCGCCGCCTGAAGAAGCGAAAGCTAAACCTCAAAGACCGCATCACCATGATCGAACGCATGCTGGATCCGGACGCTCTCGCCTGACCGCTGCCTGATTTACCTCCGATGGCCGACCCCAAGACCTATGGCTTAGACACGCTGAGCCTGCACGCCGGCCAGGTGCCGGATTCCCAGTACGGCGCCCGCGCCGCGCCGATCTACCTGACCACCTCCTTCGTCTTCAAGGACAGCGACCAGGCCGCCGCCCTGTTCAACATGGAACGCGCCGGCCACGTCTATTCGCGCATCTCCAATCCCACCAACGCGGTGCTGGAAGAGCGCATCGCCGCCCTCGAAGGCGGCGTCGGCGCCATCGCCACGGCCTCGGGCCAGGCCGCCCTGCACCTCGCCATCGCCACGCTGATGGGCGCCGGCAGCCACATCGTGGCGTCGCGCGCGCTCTACGGCGGCTCGCACAACCTGCTGGAATACACCCTGCCGCGCTTCGGCATCGAGACCAGCTTCGTCAACCCGCGCGACCTCGACGGCATCCGCGCGGCGATCCGCCCCAACACCCGGTTGATCTTCGGCGAGACCCTGGGCAACCCCGGACTCGACGTGCTCGACGTGCCGCGCGTCGCCGACATCGCCCATACCCACGGCCTGCCCCTGCTGGTCGATGCCACGTTCACCACGCCCTGCCTGATGCAGCCGCTGGAACTGGGGGCCGATCTGCTGTTCCATTCCGCCACGAAGTTCCTCGGCGGCCACGGCGTCGCTATCGGCGGCCTGCTGGTCGATGGCGGCACTTTCGATTGGGAGAAATCCGGTAAATTCCCGACGCTGACCGAGCCCTATGCCGGCTTCCACGGCATGGATTTCACCGAGGAATCGACCGTCGCCGCCTTCCTGCTGCGCGCCCGCCGCGAAGGCCTGCGCGACTTCGGCGCCTGCATGTCGCCGCTCACGGCCTTCCAGTTGCTCCAGGGCATCGAGACCCTGCCGTTGCGCATGGCGCGCCACATCGAGAATACCCGCAAGATCGTCGCCCACCTCGCCGCCCACGCAGCGGTGGAATCGATCTCCTACCCGGAGCTGCCCGACCATCCCGACCATGAACTGGCCCAGCGGCTACTGCCCAAGGGCTGCGGCGCGGTATTCAGCTTCGTGCTGAAAGGTGGCCGCCCCGCGGGAAAACGCTTCATCGAAAACCTGCGCGTCTTCTCGCACCTGGCCAACGTCGGCGACGCCAAATCGCTGGTGATCCACCCGGCCAGCACCACCCACTTCCGCATGAGCGGGGAAGCGCTTGCCGCCGCCGGCATCCACGAGGGCACGGTGCGCCTGTCGATCGGACTGGAAGACGCCGACGACCTGATCGAAGACCTGAACCGCGGCCTGCACGCGGCAGCCAAAGTCTAGACATATGGAACTACGCGTCAACGGGTATTCCAGCTATGCCTATACCGGTGGGAAGTCGCTCAAACCTGCCCTCGACGCCAATTTGCCGGCGGTCATCTTCATTCATGGCGCCGAACTCGACCATTCCTGCTGGGGGCTGCAAAGCCGCTGGTTCGCCCACCACGGCTTTGCCACCCTGGCGGTCGACCTGCCCGGTCATGGCCGTAGCGCGGGCGCGCCGCTCGTCAGCATCGAGGCGATGGCGGGCTGGGTCATTGCCTTGCTCGACGCCGCCGGCATCGCCCGGGCGGCGCTGGTGGGCCACAGCATGGGCTCGCTGACGGCGCTCGAGGCCGCAGCCGGCTTTCCCGAGCGCGTCAGCCGCATCGCCCTGCTCGGCAACGCGACCCCCATGCCGGTATCCAAATCCCTGCTGGATGCCGCCCGCGACGACACCAGCCGCGCCGAAGCCATGATCAATGTCTGGTCGCACAGCCCGCATGGCCACATCGGCGGCAACACCGCGCCGGGAATGTGGATGTATGGCGCCAGCCGCCGCCTGATGGCGCGCGCCGAACGCGGCCTGCTGCTCAACGACCTGTCGGCCTGCAACAACTATGCGCAAGGCCTGGAACGAGCCGCCCAGGTTCGTTGCCCGGCCTTGTTGCTGAGCGGCAGCCATGACCAGATGACTTCGCTGAAAGCCGCGCGCAACCTTGCCAAGGCGCTGCCCGATGCCCGCCTGCAAGTGTTGGCAGGCGCCGGCCACGCCATGATGGCCGAGCAACCCGATGCCGTCCTCGATGCTTTGCGCGCGTTCATGGTGGAGACGCAGACAGCTTGAGCCCCGCAGGTGACGCGACCCCGCCGATGCAACTAGTACGCATCTCCAAACTGATGTCCGAACAGGGCCTGTGTTCGCGTCGCGAGGCCGACAGCTATATCGAGCGTGGCTGGGTGTTCGTCGACGGCGAACGCGTTACCGAGTTGGGCAGCCGCGCCTATCCCAACCAGAAGATCAGCCTCGACAAGGCGGCGCAGACCAGCCAGAAATCGCGCGTCACCCTGCTCCTCAACAAGCCCATCGGCTATGTCTCCGGGCAGGCCGAGCACAACTACCAACCCGCCGTGACCCTGATCAAAGCCGAATCCCGTTACAGCCAGGATCGCTCGCCGCTGCGCTTCACTCCTGCCCAGTTGAAAGGCATGGCGCCCGCCGGACGCCTCGACATCGACTCGACCGGGCTGCTCGTGCTGACCCAGGACGGCCGCATCGCCAAACAATTGATCGGCGAGGACTCGGAAATCGACAAGGAATACCTGGTCCGCGTCGAAGGCAAACTTGCGGAGAGCGATCTGGCCCGCCTGAATTTCGGCCTGAGCCTGGATGGCAAGGCCCTCAAACCGGCCCAGGTCAGCTGGCAGAACGCCGATCAATTGCGCTTCGTGCTGCGCGAAGGCAAGAAGCGCCAGATCCGCCGCATGTGCGAACTGGTCGGACTGAAAGTCACCGGCCTGAAGCGCATCCGCATCGGCAACGTCATGCTGGGCGACTTGCCCATCGGCAAGTGGCGTTACCTGCGCGCCGACGAACGCTTTTGACCAGTCACGCTAAGCACCGTAAATATCGCCAGCGCCTGCAACAGCGCCACGCCGCCCATCACGTTTGAAATCTGTGCGGCGTCCATGAGCGGGCCGAACACCAGCGGCGCAAAGACGAAACCCACGTCGCCGCCGGCATAGACGAAACCGTAGATGCGCCCAAACCCTTGCGAGCCCGTCGCCGCCAGCGACGCCTTGCGGATCATCAGGTCGCGTGAAGGCGCGGCGATGCCGACGCAAAAACCCATCCCCGCCATCAAGGCCAGGATGCTCCATGCCGACGGGATGGCGGAGGCCAGCAAAGCGGCGACCAGCGCCGCCATGCTCAGGCTGACTACGATCACGCGCATCTCGGACTCCCCACGACCGGCAAGAAATCCGCCGAGGACAATGCCGCAGGCGCTGCCGACCATATAGACGGTCAGGGCGGAGGTCGCGACGGCCAGGGAGATTGCATAGAGCCGGTTCAGAATCGTCGGGGAGAAGTTTTGCAGGACGCCGAGAGCCATGGTCGTCAACATGAAGAAGAAAAAGCACAGCCACACCACGCGGACCTTCAAGAAAGCCAGGCCGGCGGGTTTATCGGCTGGCTGTCCAACCCGCGTCGGCAACACGTCCACTTCAATCGAGCGACGCTGCCAGTAAAGGATCGCCAGCACAGCAAAGCCCCAGCCGCCCGCGGCGTATCCGGCGGCATGCCAGCCGGCCGCGCCGGCAATCCCGGCCATGGTCAGCGGCGCCGCGGCCCAGCCGAGATTTCCGCTCAAGCCGTGAGCCGAGAAAGCGTGCCCGAGTCGGGCCGGAGCAACGCGGCGGTTGAGGATGGTGAAGTCGACCGGATGAAACACGCTGTTGCCCAGACCCGCCAGGCCCGCCGCCCCGAGCAGCAGGGGGTAACTCTGCGCCATGCCCAGCGTGATTCCGGATAGTCCAAGCAAGCCCATGCCCCAGAACAGCACTCGTAACGGGCCGAGGCGGTCCACCAGGAAGCCCGACAAGGCCTGGCCGATGCTCGAAACCAGGAAGAACACGCTCATCAGAAAACCGGCCTGAGTGAAGCTCAGCGAGAATTCCGGCATCAGCCAGGGAAACAACGGCGGCAGCATCAAATGGAAGAAATGCGAGGTGCCGTGAGCCAGGCCGACCAAGGAGATGGTCGAATAGTCGTTACGGGCATCGGCGGCGATAGCAGTCATGGCGAAGGCATTTCCATTCTGGATTGAACACTATACCCTCTGGGGCACACGTACCCTCTGGGGCACGCGTACCGTCTCGACGGTGTTCCGCGGCGTCGTTGTTGCTATCATCCAAACTTCCAATCTTCGGAACTTGCGATCATGAACCTGCGCCTCGTCTATATCCTGAGTACCATCGCCCTCAGCTGTCATACCGGTTACGCATCGGCGGCGGCGATGACGGACCGGGATATCGACGCAGGCCTCCAACGCATCGAGCATATCGTGGTGATCTATGCCGAGAATCGCAGCTTCGACAACCTGTATGGGCTGTTCCCGGGCGCCAACGGCATCAGCCGGGCGAAACCGGCGGAATATACCCAGACCGATCTCGACGGCCGGCCCCTCCCCGGTCTGCCCAAGGTGTGGAACGACAAGGCGGGACTGCTCAAAGGCGAACTGCCCAATCGTCCCTTCCGCCTCGACGAGCCGCCCTTCAACCTGGGGTTGGAAGCCAAGACGCCAGATCTAACGCACCGCTACTACCAGAACATCGAGCAAATCAACGGCGGCAGGCTGGATCGTTACGCCGCCATGTCCGATGCCGGCGGGCTGACCATGGGCTATTACGACGGCGCCAAAATGCCGATGTGGAAGTACGCCAGGGAGTATGTCCTGGCCGACAACTTCTTCATGGCGGCCTTCGGCGGCTCCTTTCTTAATCATTTCTGGCTGATCTGCGCCTGCACACCTCATTTTCCCGATGCGCCGGACAAGCTCAAAGCACAGCTGGATCAGGACGGCAAGCTGAAACGCCGCCCCGACTCGCCGGCCAGCGCGCTGGAGGGTCCGCCCAAGACCTATGACAACGAACTGACGCCCGACGGCTATGCGGTGAACACCATGCAGCCGTCCTATCAACCCAGCCGCGTCCCGCCCGCCCCCGGCGGCGATCCACGCTACGCCGATGGACACGGCCATCCGCTGCCGCCGCAGACCTTCACCACCATCGGCGATAGGCTCTCGGCCAAGGGCATCAGCTGGGCGTGGTACGCCGGCGCCTGGCAGGCAGGGCTGGCCGACGGCATGCAGCCTTCCGACGCGCGTCGCAAAGTGATCTACAGCCGCAAGATGCCGAGCCTCGAAACGCACCACCAACCGTTCAACTACTTCACCCGCTTCGCGCCAGGCACGCCGGATCGGGAAAGGCATCTCAAGGACGGCAGCGAATTCCTGAAGGCGATCGAGTCCGGCAGGCTGCCCCAGGTCTCCTTCTACAAGCCGGAAAGCAGCCTGAACGAACACCCCGGATATGCCGACGTGCTGTCGGGCGAGGCGCATATCGCCCAGTTGGTGGCCAAGCTGCAAGCCAGCCCGGCGTGGGCCAGGACTGCCATCATCGTCACCTACGACGAAAACGGCGGTCTATGGGATCATGTGCCGCCGCCCAAGGGCGAAGGCTGGAGCGACCGCTGGGGGCCGGGAACCCGGATACCGGCCATCATCATTTCGCCTTTCGCCAAGCGCGGCCACATCGACTCGACGCCCTACGACACGACCTCGATTCTGAAGTTCATCACCCGCCGCTTCGCCCTGGAACCCTTGCCCGGCGTGCGTAAGAACGCGGGAGACCTGATCAACGCGTTCGATTTCGCCGGACACTGAGCGCCATCCCATCATCCGGCCGAGGCAGCGCTCGCAGTTGACACGGCGTCGACGCCTGGCCGGCCGTTGCTGCAAATCGAACGCCGCCGCTTCGATTCTTCCTCAGCACTTCTTCCGAACAACCATGAATAATCGCCGGAACGGGAAGAGTGTCTTGCCATCCGGTTGCGGCGGATACGCCGATTCGACGCGCCAGGCATAATCCTCCTCAAACGCCGAACGCTCAGTGATATCGAGTGGATCAAGAAACTGCTTCAACCAGGTTCCCTTGGTCCATTCCTTGACCGGATTTTTCCCCTCCAGCACTTGCAGGTATTCGGTTTCCCAAATATCGATGCTCGAGGCGCTCGGCGCCAGCAGTTCATAGTAGAAGACCGGATCACCGACCGGCGCCGACCGCAGCAGATGTTCCAGCTTTGAACGCCAGGGGCCACCCCGTATCGCTTCGGCAATGAGTGTGTGCGAGGGGGCGCCGAAGTTTCTTGGCATTTGCACGGCAAGCACGCCGCCAGGCGCCAGTAACCCCATCAATCTTGGAAACAGGATCGAATGATCGGGAAGCCAGTGCAATGCCGCATTGGAAAAAATCAGATCGGCTGGTTGCGCGGGAATCCATGCGGCGACGCTCTGTTGTTGCCAGGTGATGCGGCTCTGCTGCCTCGCCGCCTGGCCCAGCATTTCTTGCGAATCGTCGACACCGATGATCGTGGCGAGTTCCCAGCGCAAGGCAAGCAATTGCGTCCCGCTGCCGGTGCCGCAACCGAGGTCGTAGATGACCTGTGGATCCTCGGCATCGATGTGAGCCAGCAGGTCTTGAGCGGGACGAAATCTCGGCTGGGCGAACTTCAGATACTGATCCGGATTCCACGCCATCGATGGCTCCTGTAACGACATGCACCTTGTTGATTCACGAAACTCCCGTCATAGCCCGGCCAGCGGCACTCGATAGCCTACAAGCTGTCGAGAAATTCGACCATGGCGCGGATCACGGCTTCCGGCTGATCCTTGTGTGCCGAATGGCGACAGTCGGCCAGCTTCAGCAGGGTTACGTCCGGCGAATTGATCGCCTGTGCGGCAATCGCATCGATCTGCGCCAGGCTGCCGTATTCGTCGTCCTCGCCCTGAATGGCGAGTATCGGGCAGCGTATCGACGGCAAGCAAGATTCAATATTCCAGGCACGAAAATCCGCATGCAACCAGATGTCGTTCCAGCCCCAGAAGGTCTTCGCCGCATCGCGGTGATAGCGTGACAGCTTCTGCAACAGCTCGGTGTCGAGGGCGGCGGTCCTGGCCGCCGCGATGCTGGCGATCGAGATGTCCTCGACGAAGCAATGCGGCGCCATGACGACCAGGCCCGCCAGCCGAGCCAAGGAATCGCCGCTGCCGGCGTGGATCAGGGCGATCGAAGCGCCGTCGCTGTGGCCGACCAGCACCGGCTGGCGGATGTCGAGGGCGGCCAGCAGTTCCGGCAGCACCGCTTGCGCCTCACGGTGCATGTAGTCGGTACCGAACGGCGCGGCGAGAACGTCCGACTGGCCGTAACCATAGCGCGAATACACCAGGCTGCGGCAACCGGTCGCCTGCGCTACGCGCGCCGGAAAATCGCGCCACATCGCCACGCTGCCGAGTCCCTCGTGCAGGAACACCAGGGTCGGACGATTCAGCTGATGCGCCGGGTGCAGCACGCATTCGAGCCGGTGGCCGCCGGCGTTGACGAAGAGGATCTCGGCTGCCATCACACGCCCAGGTATTTCTGCACGAACTCGCCGGTCAGTTTGCCGGAGGCATCGTCGAACACCACAGCGCCCTTGATCATCACCACGCAACGATCGGCCAGATCCATCACGGCGGCATAATTCTTGTCCACGATCAGCGTGGCGATGCCGGAACCGCGGATGTCGCCGATGATCCGCCAGATATCCCGGGCGATCAACGGCGCCAGGCCCTCGGTGGCTTCGTCGAGAATCAGCAGGTCCGGGTTGGTCAGCAAGGCCCGGCCGATGGTCAGCATCTGCTGTTCGCCACCTGATAGTTGCCCGCCACCGTGATCGAGCCGTTCCGCCAGGCGCGGGAAGGTCTCCAGAACCCGCGGGTAGGTCCACTCGCGACGGCCATCGACACCTGGGCGCGCGGCCATGAGGAGATTCTCCTTGACCGTCAGGTTGGGAAAAATGCCGCGCCCTTCCGGGACATAAGCCACGCCCAGGCGAGCGATGTGGTGCGGGGCGGCCCGGGTGACATCCTCGCCGCGCAGGCATACCCGGCCCTGGCGTATCTCGACGTGCCCCAGCATCGAGCGGATCAGGGTGGTCTTGCCCATGCCGTTGCGGCCCATCAGTCCGACCGCCTCGCCGCGGCCGATGCGGAAATCGACGCCATGCAGGATATGGCTGGCGCCGTAATAAGTATGGATGCCGCTGGCTTCGAGCAATGGCTCAGCCATTCGGGCCTCCATGCGCGTCGCCCAGATAGGCTTGCTGGACCTTGCTGCTGGCGCGGATTTCCGCCGGCGACCCGGATTCGATCACCTCGCCGTTCACCATCACCGTCAGGCGATGGGCGACGGCGAACACCGCATCCATGTCGTGCTCGATCAGCATGATGGCGTGCACGGCGCTGAGCCGCTGGATCAATTCGATGATGCGTTGCGATTCCTGCGGCCCCATCCCGGCCAGCGGTTCGTCCAGCAGCAGGACCCGTGGCTGGGTCGCCAGGCACATGGCGATCTCGAGCTGGCGCTGCTCGCCGTGGGACAGCGCCGCCGCCGTCATGGCGCTGCGCTCGGCGAGGCCGGCCGCCTGCAATGAGCGTTCGGCGACGGCATTCACATCCTGGTAGCGGTCGGCGCCGCGGAATATCCGCCAGGCGCGCGGCAGCCTCGACTGGGCGGCGAGGCGGCAATTCTCGAAGGCGGTGAACGGCAGGAAGATGTTGGTCTTCTGGTAGCTGCGGCCGATGCCGAGACGGGCGATGCGGTCGGACTTCATGCCGGCAAGATCGTGCCGATCGTCCGCCTCGTCCAGGTAATGGATCGCCCCAGCCGTGGCCGGAAGATCGCCCGAAAGCAGGTTGGTCAGGGTCGACTTCCCGGCGCCATTCGGACCGATCACCGCATGCACCTGCCCGACATGCAATTCCAACGTGACCTCGCTGACGGCGGTCAAGCCGCCGAAGCGCTTGGTCAGGCTTTCGGCACGAAGAATGGCCTCACTCATGGGCCGGATCCTCCTTCGGCTTACGGGAATACAAACCGGCGGCACCCATCAAGCCGCGCGGCAGCAGCAAGGCAACGACGATGATAAACACGCCCATGGCCAGTTGCCAGTGCTTGGCGACGTCGCCGAACCAGGCCTGGTTGGAGAGCACTTCCTGTAGCAGGATGAAGGCGAATGCGCCGAGCACCGCGCCGTGCAGGCTGCCCATACCGCCGAGGATGACCATCATCAATACTCCGCCGGAAGTATGCCAGCCGAGGATTTCGGGATTGACGAAGCCGAACTGCGCGGCGGCGAGATAGCCGGCCAAACCGGCCAGGGTGCCGGACAGCATGTAGCTGGCCAGCTTGTAGCGGAAGGTCGGGAAACCCAGCGCCCGCAGGCGGTGCTCGTTGGTCTTGATGCCGATCAGGGCACGGCCGAAATTGGAGTCCAGCACGCGTTTCAGGAACAGGTACACGGCCGCCATCAGGCCCAGTACGAACCAGAAGAAGATGCTGCGGTCTTCCAGGTTAAGCAAGGTAGTCTCGCCGATCTTGACCAGCGGCTTGGCATAGATGTAGATGCCGTCGGAACCGCCGCCGATGGGCGTGTCGTGAAACACGAAGAACAGCATCTGGGCGAAGGCCAGCGTCACCATGATGAAATAGACGCCGCTGGTGCGCAGGACCAGCAAGCCGGTGAGCAGCGCGAACGCGGCGCAGGCAGCCAGCGCCAGCGGCAGCGTGGTCCACAGGTTGGCGGGTTCGTATTGCGGCGCCACCCGCGCCAGGACATAGCCGGCCAATCCGTAAAAGGCGGCATGACCGAGGCTGACCAGGCCGGTGTAGCCCACCAGCAGGTCGAGGCTCATGGCGAAGATCGCCATGATCATCACCTTGGTCAGTAACTGGATGTAGAAAGTTTCGCCCACCAGCGGGAACATCGCCAGCAACGACAGCAGCGACAGCAGAATGACCGGTTGAAATAGAGCCCGCTGGGTCCTCATTCTAGATTCGCTTGAACAGTCCTTCGGGACGCCACAGCAGGACCAGCGCCATCAACAGGTAGGTGGATACCCCGGCATACTCCGGCAACAGGACTTTGCCGAATGTGTCGGTCAGGCCGATCAGCACCGATGCCAGCAGCGCGCCCCACACCGAGCCGATGCCGCCGATGACCACGACGACGAAACAGATGATCAATACTTGGGCACCCATGTTCGGGTAGACCGATGACACCGGCGCCGCAATCATGCCGGCGAAGGCGGCCAGCGCCACGCCCAGAGCGAATATCAGCGTGTATAAGAGCTTGAT
>Ga0172379_10009948_pt1 | contig 11626 bp, 16 predicted proteins | sample GrowelOW334metaG_FD_119756 | JGI IMG/M metagenome (GOLD analysis project Ga0172379, IMG submission 119756) | Groundwater microbial communities from an aquifer near a municipal landfill in Southern Ontario, Canada - Groundwater well OW334 metaG | ecosystem: Environmental > Aquatic > Deep... | reverse complement strand
TTTTGATGTTGTATATTTTTCCAAGAAATCTATTAAATGCTGAATTATTGTTTACTGAACTTATTTTTGCTGTTTTTCCTGCAAGGTTACTTGTCGCGCCTGAGTAAAGTAGCCAATCTTCAGTGTACATTGAAGGGCCTGGATTTCCGTAGCATCCGTTAATGTTAAGCAAGTATTTATATGATCCTGGGCGTTGCACTGCGGATATTTCTTGTCCTTCTTTGTAAATTGTAATTTCTCCCGAAGCATAAGCGTCCTCTAATTGTTTTTGAGTTATTATTAGTACTCCGTTTGAATCCGTAATTTTGAAGGGGAGTTTTACTGTGCCCGGATCAATGGCGTATGAAATGGTGAGTTTGTTTTCCGCGATTAGTTTTATTTGTTGCATTTTTGTAAGTGTGTCAATTTGTTTTTGCATGGCACTTTTATTTTGTTCTCCTCCTTGCCCGAGTAAACTTGTGATTGCAATTGTTACAATAGCCACAACTAAAATCGCTGCGCCGATTATTAGTAAGTATTCAATTGCCCCCTGTCCTCGCAAGAGGGCTTGCCCCCAGTTGGGCGAGTGTGCTCTTTTCTGCATAGGTATAGAATTAATTTTATTGTTTATTTATCTTTGCATTTAGCTACAAAGAGTATTTTTTCTTTGCTTTGCATTCAGTGCAAGTTACAATCAAAAAAGGAGGGTTTTCTTCTCTAATTACTTTTAATGAAAAGCATTTCTTGCAGAACTTTGTTTTGAGTTCTTTAGGGACGCTAATATTTAATTTTTCCCCAATTCGTTTAGCAAGACTAACATATCTTTTTGCATATTTGTCTTTGTCTGGGAGTTGGCTTGCTTGCATTTCTTCAGCAAGTTCAATTAATCGATAAATTCTTTCAAGAGCAAGTTTTTGCCTGCCCTGTAAGGGTTTTCCTTTTAGTTTTTTTTCAAAAACCTTTTTTTCCTTTGGAGCGGGTTCCTTCGTTTTTGTTTGGTTTTTTGTTTCCATAAGTATTTAGTGTTTGTATTTGTTTAAATCACTTGCTTTTCTATTACTGGGAATGCTGATGTTATTGCTTTTTCTCTTGTTTTTGTATTAAGGGCAATAAGTGTGTTCGAATACCTTTTAGTGTTGGTTTTTTTAGAACGGATTTTACCGCAAGGTGTCTGGCTCGTTCGTCATGGAAATGTTGAGCCCTTACTTGGATTAAATCTTTCATAAGCTCGGAATCATGAGTTATTCCGTTTCGAAAGTTGGCATCTTGGATTGTACTGTAAACTAAAGTTCTTTTTTTCAGTACTGGCTTAAAACTTCTTTTAAGAATTTTTTTTGCAAGTGCGCTTCTAATTCCCATATACTTATTTGTGTTTTGGGAATATTTAAGTTTATTTAAAGAGTAAAATTAGTTTTTTTAATAAGTGCGCCCGCGGGGATTTGAACCCCGACAAAAAGCTTGGAAGGCTTTTATGCTACCATTACATCACAGACGCAGAACTTTGGTTTATTGTTCTGTTTTAAAGCAATCAAACTTTGTTTTGGTGCTCTGATTTAATTCCTCTTTGCTTTCTTTTTTAAATCTTGGCTTTGCCCTTATAAATTGTATAAATTCAGTCTTTTGACACATTTATTTTTAAGGACATCAATCTTAACTTTTTCGTGGTTGCGATGAAGGGTAAACTAATTGTTATTGAAGGAACAGATGGTTCTGGTAAAGCTACTCAGAGTAAGTTATTGATTGAGTCTTTGCAAAAAAAAGGGGTTCAAACAGCGTACATTGATTTTCCCCAATATGGTCAGAAGAGTGCGGGGTTAGTTGAAAATTATTTGAATGGATTGTATGGTTCTGCTAGTGAAGTAAAACCCGAAGTTGCTTCAATGTTTTATGCATTAGATCGGTATGATGCTTCATTTAAGATGCGCCCTTGGATTGAAGAAGGAAAAGTAATTATTAGTAACCGGTATGTTTCGGCTAATATGGGTCATCAAACAGGAAAAATAAAAGATCCCAAAAAAAGAGATGAATTTATTGGTTGGTTAAAAAATTTAGAATACAAAACCTTGGGTATTCCCGAACCGGATTTAACTATTTTGCTTTTCATGCCTTGCGAGATTGCGCAAAAATTAGTTGATAATAAAGGTGTACGAGCTTATACTGAAAAGAAGAGAGATATTCACGAGGCGGATCTTGCTCACTTAAAAGATGCAGAGAATGCTTACTTAGAATTAGTTAGTAAAGAGGGATGGAAATTAATTAATTGTTCAGAAAATGGTGCGCCTCTTCCAATTGATGTGATTCAAGAAAAAATATTAAAAGTTGTTTTAGAATATTTAGAAAAATGATTTGTGTTGTAAAATAAATTAGGTGATTCTTTATGGTTGGAACTTTTATTGCGTATGATGGCGGTCCTGGTTCAGGAAAAGGAACTATGATTAGGAAAACTTTTGAGTATGTTTATGGTAAAAGCAAAAAGTATGATAATATTTTGATTACTGATGAACCCACTAATGGTCCTTTTGGAAAAAAAGTTAGGGAATTATTTAAACAACAAAAATCTCCTTCTGATTTGAAGGATGAAATATTGGATGCGTTCATTGCTGATCGAAAGTGGCATATTGAAAATATTATTCAACCTGCTTTGGACAAAAATTTTGTAGTAATTGCGGACAGATACAAGTATGGGAGTATTGCTTACCAAACAGTTCAAGGTTCTTCTCTTGAAAAATGTGTTTCTCTAAACAAATCTCTTCTTGCTCCCAATTTGGCATTGATTTTGGATGTTGAGCCGGCTGAAGCGATTAGAAGAATTTCTTCAGATAAAACTGAGGAAGAAAAAAGAAAGCAATCTGATAATTTTAGACAAATGGAATTTGTTTCTTCTTTAAGGAATTATTTTTTGCAAGTGCCTTCTCTTCTACCAAATGAAAATATTCATATTATTGATGCAAACAAACCAGTGCTAGATGTGTTTAGTCAAATAAAACCTTTGCTTGACAAGGTGCTCTTCTAGCCCACCCAAAATGTTTTTAAATAAGAAAAGCTTAGTTCTAACTATGAATTATGATAAGATAATTGGCTCTGCATATTCGTGGATTTCTTTAAGCAGAGTAGTTTGGTTTCTAGTATTTTTTTGGATTTCTCTTCCCTTGCTTTTGTTCTTGCCGCCAGCAATTGAACAATACCAGTTATTTGGTTCTAGTTCTATTTGGTTAGTAACTGCGCTTTACGATATTTTGTATTTGGCAGTGATTTTGGGGGTAATTACCTTAACTCAGCATTGTTTGGAAGAGAGAAGGCTTACTGTGGCGAAGTGCTCAGTGACAAAAGCGGTTAGTATTGTGGGATTAGTTTTCGTTGAAGCATTTTATGCTTTGGTTTGGAATCTTTCTTATCAATTCCGAATAATCCAAGTTTTGCTTTTGATTGCGACTGGTTTATTGTATTATTATTATACTTTACTGCAAACTCCTTTTGTTCAAGCGCTTTTCGCTTTGTGCGCTACTGCATATTTTATTGTTGTAGTATATAATGTAATACGTCTTTTTTTCTCAACCTCCTTTTTTTGTAACAAAGACTTAGGTATTGTTGAATCTGTGAAAGAATCCTGGGCAGTGACTCATGATAAGTTCTATGAAGCATCCACTGCAATAATATTGTCTCTGATTCTTGTTTTTGTTTTGTTCTCTTTCTCAGTAATTGTGCTTGGAACAATAACGAGTCTCGTTTTGAGTATCTTTTTAATTAATCCTTTGGCTTTGTCAGTGGGTTTCAGGGCTGCAGCCATTTTTGCTTTGGCTCCTGCAATTATTGCTTATCATTATGCTATGGCAGAAGTGTATATTCAATTAAATTTCCACAAAGAATCCTCTAACTCCATTAAGAGAATACTTGCGCACAAGGTACTTTCACCAGTAAGAAAGTTTGCTGCAAAGAAAGCAGCTCCTGCAAGAAAGTCTTCTGCCCCTGTAAGAAAATTAGCAAAGAAGAAAAGAAAATAATTAGTCTGTTTAGTAATTTTTTATGCTAGGTTATGCAATTGCTTGAGGAGATAGTAAAGTATTATTTTTGTAATACTTTTTTCATTGTTTTTGTAGGGAATAGTTGTGCGATTATTTTTTGTCTCCATTTAGTAAATTTTTCAACACACTCTTCACAAATATCTATTTCGTGTGTCTCGTCAATTTTTAGGTGATTAAATTCAGGGCTATAATTTTTTATGACCCCCTCACACAATTTACAGTTCATGTTTTTTCCCATTTTTCTTTTGAATGCGACCGCCGGGAATTGAACCCGGGCCCCGTCCTTGGCAAGGACGAATCATAGCCACTAGACAACGATCGCGGTTTGTTACAAAAGCCTTTTTTGGTATTGTTTAAAAATGCAACTATTCGGTTCGATTAAACGTAGTGTTTGTTTACCAAGAACAATCCAAAGAGCAACACTGCTACCCCACTAACTAAAGCCACCAGCAGTATGATTGGGTTCTCAGCGATAGTGTCCATCATATTTTTCTGGGAGGTAGTTTGAATTATTTGTTTTACCACAGTTTCTTTCACTGGTTCTTTTGGGATGATTATGATTGTTTGTTCGGTTTGTGTGAATGTTTGCTGGTAGGTTTGTGCGTTAGTTGTTATCGTCATGTTGAATGCATCATTTGAATTTGAATCAAATTCACGGTCCACTGTTTTTATGCTCAGCGGGGGCAAGCTTTCAGTGCTTAAATCAACTATTTGGTTATGCATTATGTTAATGTCTGCGTTTTGATTTTGAGTAGAGTAATTGATTAAGGTTATTTGCAAATTCATTTTTCCGTCAGTTGCAATGGGGGAAACATCTTTTACTTCCACTCCCGAATTATCCTCTCCTTTTCCTGCAAGTATTGTAATTTTCTTTTTGTATGGTGCGCTTAAAGTGTAGAAAGTAATTTCGGTTTCAATTTTTTGGTTGCTTGCTAAGTTAATGTTTGGGAAAAACTTAAATTTAATGTTTTTTGTTTCTTTTGGTTGGAGTAGGATTGATTGTTTTGTTTGTCCCACAATTAAGCATTCTTCTTTTCCGCTTAAACATGCCACTATTCCAAAATTGTTTGAATTAACTCCTCCCACTTTTACGGGCACAAGTATTGCGCTGTTTGTTTTGTTTGTGATTTTTATTATGATTTCGTTCCACTCGTTTGTTTTTATTTCAGTTGCGGTTGTCGAAATGTCTACGGTATCAAAATAATTTTTGCTTAAAACTTTTATTTGGGGTAGTGTGCTTTGTGTGTCAAAGGTAACATTTGCAGTTGAGGGGTAGTACGCTTTTGCTAATGATTGAGTAACATCAGCAAATGAACCCATTCGAATATGTGTTGCATCAACAAACCCTGCTTCTCTGAATGTTGGGTCTGATGGAATCCATCCTGCACTGCTATGGTATTCTTCAATCCATGCGTGGTTTCCCCATTCGCTCCCATCATAAGTTATTCCAATTGCCATTCTTGTAGGAATTCCTTTTGCGCGCAGTATTGCCGCGGCGAGGTTTGCAAATTCATCACAAACTCCTTTTTTGTTTAAGAGGGTGTCAATTGCAGATTTTTGTTGCAAATAATAGTACTGGAAATCTGATCCTTGTGCATATTCCACGTAATCATTTACCCACAAAATAGTGGTGTTTAATGAATCAAGAAAACTATTTGTCAGTAATTTATTTTTCTCAAGTGTTTTTATTTCAGTGGAATCACTTTCTACTTTTTCAGTGCTGTTGAGAAATTGTTTAATTTCATCGCTTGTTGTGTTTGTTAGAGAATAGTCTTGGATTTTTGTTGCGAGTGCAGTGGTATTTATGTCTGCGCTTAAAACATAGGTGAAATCTCCGTTCTCTTTTATTATGAAGGATACATATTTGTTACTGAATTCATCAAGAATATATTTTGGAGTAACTATTTTATCATTAATGTAAAGTTCTTCGCGTACATTACTCAATTTTTGGTACTCGCTTTCTTGGAAAGTTAGTGTTTGAAATTTTACTTCTTCTCCAGTTTTTAATCCTGAAATAGTTCCGTGTCCTGAGAGTAATACGTTTGTGCTTAATTGTCCAACAACTGTGGGGTACATTGCTTCTTCTGCAAGAACAGTTCCCAAAGTAAGTGCTAGGAGTAATACGAAAAGCAAGTGTTTCATTATTAGAATAAGTTACGATTATTTAAATAACTTGCTTGTTTTTGGTAAAATGAAAGAAATAGACAATTTGTTTTTTATTATTTAGTTAAATATAAGTGGGCCCGGTCCGCATCAGAAGCCAATTTCATTAGGCGAAGGACTTACACATACACTATCTGCGATAGTGTGTAGTGGGTTATTGGTATGCATTAAAATAGAAATGGGCCCGGTCGGATTCGAACCGACGACTCTCACCTTGTAAGGGTGATGTCATAGCCGCTAGACCACGAGCCCATTAATTCAATATTTGTTACTCTGCTTTGCAGTGTATTAAAGAAAGAAGTCGGGCAGTGTTTTTAAAAACCTTGACTTTGGGTCTTTTTTTACAAGAACCTTGTCCATTCGTAATGCTTGTTATGATTTTTTCCACTAACTGGATTATTCAGTCTTTAGTATTTGAATAGAAAATGGATAGTTCCAAAGAGTTCCTTCGTTTGCTTTAACTGCTGCAATTATGCAAAACGCAAGGTTAACTATGCTTATGAGCATTAAAGGAATCATCAAAGCGAAACTCAAAAAGTATAGTGCAAAGAAAATTGGGTTAACCATTATTAGTAGCATTGAACCAAATATTCCTACAAATACAATAAATAGAATTATTATGGATAAGATGGTGCAAGTTAATTGCCAGTTTAGTGCTTTTCTTGCGTGATTTTTAAGGTTAGTGTCTTTTGTAGCAAGTAAAACAATTAAGGGTCCTAAAAACCCAACAAATATTCCTAATAAGTGAGTCAATACTGCCATTGTATTATCTTGTTTAGTTTCAGTTTTAGTTCCTTTTTTTGCAACCATACAGTAGATACAGCTTTTGTAGTATTTAAGTTTATTCAAATTTTGGCGGTTTTTGTCTCTGTAAAGAAGGTTTATATATTAGTTTTTGGCTTATTTACGATAAGGTGATGTTTTTGCAAAAAACTATTTTGTTTAGACTTGGAACAAAGGATTTCCAATGGACTCAAGTCTTAGGGATTTTCCTTGGAATAATTACTGTTCTAATGTTAATCAAGTCGGCCGCAGTAATGTTCGATTCTTGGCAAGCAATAAGTGGATTTGATGCTTGTATTGAGTCAGCAGGGTATGATTCAAAAAATTTAAGTGATAATCTTGGGCTTGATTATTTAATCTTCCAGTCCAAAGCTAATGAATGTAAATCTTCTTTCTATGAAGTGACGGGCGCGCAGGTTCCTGGTGGAAAGTTTTCACTAACTTCAAGACAAGCAGCAACAGCATTCGTTGGACCAGTAGCAAGTTTTTTCTTCTGGGCAATATTATTCATAGCATCTCTCTCATTGATATTCAATAAGACTGTTGTTATTCCAATTGAAGAAGTTGAAACAGTTGCTAGACCGTTTCATAAAAGAAAATAAATAATTAAGTTTTAGGTAGTGGGGGAAATTTCCTTCACTTTTATTTTATTTTTTAGTGGACGTTAGTGTGCACTTTATGTTAAAGTATTAGTTCTTTGTTAAAAAAAGATTCTTAGTGAAAGGCATTTGCCTTTCACCAAAAATTAAATTAGATTTCTTACAATGTGTATGCTTTTACTTTTTGTGGAGTTACTTGTCCTTTCTTTACTCCGACAATTGTTGCAATTCCTTTTGTTTCTGCTGCTTCAACCAGTCTGTTTGTGATTATTCCATCAAACATTACTGTTGATATTTTTTTCTTTGATTTTTGGATTGCGTCAAGCATGTCTTTTACTTCAACATCCTTGCCGATTTTCTTTCCTTTTTCGTCAAGTAGTCTTGCTTTTGATTTTCCTTTCATTTTATCAAATTCTTTCTTCATTGACAAAACGTTTTCAGGAACAGGTTCTTCTCTTCTCACTTGCGCATCAAACGGTCTTGGAGAGAATCGATCGTTACCGAACTGTGGTCTTCCGCCAAATCCTCTATCGTTACCAAATTGTCTGTCTCCTCTTGGTGCAAATCCTCTGTCGTTTCCGAATTGTCTTGGTTGGAATGGTCTGTCATTCCTGTTACCGAATTGTGGTCTTCGGTCGAAGTTTCCTCTGTCTTGGAATGGTCTTGGTGCAAATCCACGATCATTTCCAAATTGTCTGTCTCTTGGTTGGAAGTTTCCTCTGTCTTGGAATGGTCTTGGTGCAAATCCTTGTCTGTTATCAAATTGTGGTCTTGCTTCGTTTCCTTCAGAGTGGTTTTCTTTTCCAGTGAATGCTTCTGCAAATGGAACTTTTCGTTTCAAAGCTTGTAATATTTCTTTTTGTACAAGTTCTTCAACTTCTTTTCCATCAGGAGCTCTTGCAACAAAATCAACTTTTGTTAGTGATGCAAGCTTTTTAACATTTAATTCTCCGCCTCTATCTCCGTCAATTAATACAACTACTTCTTTTTCTTTGCATAATTGGATTAATGGAGTGTCTATGTTTCCACCGTTCATTGCAACAGCGTTATTGATTCCGTAGCTTAGTAGTTTTAGTACATCTGCTCTTCCTTCAACAACAACTATTTCTTGTGAAGTTTCAACTTCAGGTCCTGCTTGTAGTCCTCTAAAGTTAACAATTTTTTCTGTTCTAATATCTGATTTGATTGAATCAGCTAGTTCAGTACTTTCCATTCCACCTTCAGTTTGTTGTAAGTGCTTTAGTAGTTCTTTTGCTCGGTCAGTAATTGTTTCTCTTTTTTCTTTTCTAGTATCTTGGATTTTTAGGACCTTTACTTTTGCTTCGAATGGTCCTACTTTTTCAACAGTTTCAACTGTTGCTGCTAAAATACTAGTTTTTACTTGGTCAAGAGAACTTGGGATTGTTATTTCTCCAAATGTTGTTCCTTTTCCTTTTTTTACACTTATTTCAATTCTTCCGATTTTTCCGGATTGTTGTAATTCTTTTAGGTCCATGTCTTCTCCTAAAAGTCCTTCGCATTGTCCGAATACTGCTCCAACAATGTCAGGTTTTTCAACGATTCCTTGTACTTCGTAATTTGCGAGCACTTCGTATTTCACTGCGCTCAAATATGTCTTAGCCATTATTTCACTTCTCCTGTAATTCTGGTAAGTAATCTGTCTTTTTTGACAGTTCTTTTTTTCATTATTGTCCCCTTAGGGGATATTAATTTGCAAATCTTTTCTTAACAAATTGACTTGCTTCCTTTATCGGTTTTTAGAAGTAGCTTGTGTTTCTAGTAGAGTTATTATACTCTCTTTTGGCAAATTAAATTTTATTTTTTTTTCTTTGCTTTTTAGTCCGAAAACAATTTCGATGTCCGTTTTAAAGAATTTTTTCAATTCTTTTACGATTTCTTTGTTCGCTTTTCCTTTGTCTGGCACTTGTGTGATTTTTATAATTAAAGAATCTTTTTCTTTATCATATTCAACAGCAAATTCCTTTTTGCCAGGAAGTACTTTCGCGTTCAGTATTGTTTCCATGAAACACAAACTTTCCCTATAACTTACGCTAATTTTTAGCGTGTAATAAAATCGTGCGCGTTCGCACTTTAACCCTTCTAAAGGCGTTATTAACAAAAAAGATATCCATTGAAGGGAATATAAACTTATTCCCTCTATAAGAAAGTCATTAGTGGTGAAGTATATGTCAAGATTCGCACATGAAAGTCAAAAGTCAAAAGGGGACGGAAGTTCTCTTCCTTTGGGTAAGAAAATCAAAAAGTGGTTTTTCAACCTAAAAGTGTCCTTAACTCAAGATAAGGCCCACGAGCACGGCATGGTTAGTAAGTTCGGTAAAAGGAAATAGTTCATTTAATATACAAATCTGCACAAGTGTTTGGTATGGAACAAAAGAATCCTTTTAACGAAGCAAGAAAAGCCAGAAGAAAGCTTGCTAACGAACGTAACTTAGCTAAAACAAAAACTCGTGCAAATATTGGATCAAATAGAAGAAACGCTGATAAAGATAAATTAGTTGATCTTTCTTCAAAAGATATGATTTCTCCTAAAGGTTTGTACATTTAGTATTTCTTTGCGGCAAACTCCTCTCGAAACCTTTAAGTATAATAAAATTCTTTTTCTTTTAGTTGAAAATTATGGCGCATTATAACAAAGGTGCTAATGCAGAGCGTGAATTAATTCATACTCTTTCTGATATGGGTTTTGCAGTGCTTAGAGTTGCGGGTAGTGGGGTTTCTCCTCTTCCTTCTCCGGATGTTGTTGCACTAAAGAATGGAAAAATCTTGGCTTTTGAATGCAAGGCTTGGAAGGGGGCGCACCTAGCAATTCCTATCATTACTTTTAATGATGAAGTAAATTGGGCGAAAACAGCGGGGGCAGAATTTTTTATTGGTTGGAAGATTCCAAGAGAAGGTTGGCTTTTTGTAAGGGCAGATCACTTTCATAATGCTGGAAAAAATTTTATGATTTCTCTTGAAGAAGCAAGAAAACAATCAATTTCTCTTGAAACTCTTACTGGGCAAGTTGTTCCCCTAGCTTCTGTTGAGTAGTCACCCAAAGCTTTAAACGCCTTTTTTTGGGAGTATTATTTATGAGAATTACAAACGATGATATGGTTCACGAGCTTAAGTTAAGGCTTGAAAAAGAAAAAACCTTAAGTGCAAAAATGAAACTAAAGCATGCAATTGAATTGATTAAAGAAATTTAACTAGTTTTTGCCAAGTTATTTGGTTAAGTTACAATAATTCATGTCTTTGATATTTTTCAAGTATTTCTCTTGAGGCTCTTGGGATGTCTCCTCTTCCCCCGCTTGTAAGGTAATGTTTTTTCTTTGCAATTTCTTCTAGGATTTCGTCTTCGTCTTTTCCTTCTAACTGAGAAATTGGCATTTCGTATCCTTTTGCGATTTTTTCAATTCCAAGGTGTGCAACTAGTTTTACTGCTGCTCCCTCAACATCTTTTAATTGATTAGGGTTTTTTGATTCAACTAAAAATAATTCGTATTCATCTTCTCCAAATGGAATAATTCCTGGTGAATCAAGTAAGTACATTCCGTCAGTTATTTTTAATCTCTGTAGTCCGCGTGTTAGTCCAGCTTTTCGACTAGTTGCAACTCTTCCTCTTCCTTTTCCTGCGAGTGCGTTAATTAGTGTACTCTTTCCAACATTTGGGTAACCCATTACCCCTACAGTAAATTCTTCTTTTCCTTTTGATTCATTTGCTATTTCTTTTCTAATCAAGTTTATTCCATCGTGTTCGAGTGCTGAAATAAAAACTGTTTTTACTCTCGAATCGTTGCACATTTCTTTTTTCTTTTTCTCAGCTTCTTCTTTTGGGATAAGATCCGCTTTGTTTATTACAATTAATAATTTTTTTCGCATTTTTCTTACGCTTTTTTCAAGGTCTTTGTTTCTAGTGTATTCGGGGTGTCTTGCATCAACCACTTCTATTACCAAATCAGATTCTGATATTAAGTTTCCAACGTGTTTCATGAATCCGCTTTTCATATGTGTTCACAATCCTTAATTTCTTAGTTCTTCAGATATTCTTCTTCGATGTTCTTTAATATCATAATCCAG
>Ga0172379_10009947_pt1 | contig 11626 bp, 8 predicted proteins | sample GrowelOW334metaG_FD_119756 | JGI IMG/M metagenome (GOLD analysis project Ga0172379, IMG submission 119756) | Groundwater microbial communities from an aquifer near a municipal landfill in Southern Ontario, Canada - Groundwater well OW334 metaG | ecosystem: Environmental > Aquatic > Deep... | reverse complement strand
TGGTAAAAGTCCCATGGGTGCCGTCACTTGTAAAATACGCCATGGCCCGCGCCGCCTGGGGCTCAACCGCCATAGAGGGCTGCACGCTGTCCCTGGAGGCGGTTAAAGGCCTGATAGAGGGGAAAAAGGCGCTGGGCTATCCCAACAAAGACGTCCGCATGGCGCAGAACTATCTTGCGGCTCTGGAGTTGTTGCAAAAACGCGAACAAGCCGCGCATATTACCGAAAAAGACGTTTTGTACCTGCATAAGTTGATGGGCGAGGGGGCATGTGACGATGGTCCCATAGGCGCTTATAGACAGTTAAATGTGCGGGCAGGCCTCCATGTGGGCGCTCCGTGGAAGCAGGTTCCTGCCCTTACGCGTGAGATGCTGCACTGGCTTAATGCCGAAGCTAACGAATTGCCCGCCGTTTTCTCTTCCTCCATTCTTCATTTGCGCTTTGTAGAAATTCACCCTTTCCGGGACGGCAACGGCCGCCTTGCCAGGGCGCTGGCCACTTGGCAACTCTACAGGGCCGGTTTCGATACGCTGCACGTTTTTGCTCTTGATGAGGTTCTGCTGGAAAACCGGAATTTATACATTAAGGCGCTTCAGCGCGTACAGGTGGAGGGAGAGGACTTGGGGACCTGGTTGGAATTTATGTCCGAGGCTCTGCTTGAAACCCTGGAACGTGTGCAGGGGCGCATAACGGCCCTTGGCCTGAAGGAGCAAAACCTGCCGGTATCACTGACCCTGCGCCAGGAAAAGTTACTCCGCACCCTGCGCGAGCGCGGCCCGATGGGGATACGCGACATCGGCCGTGCCTTAAGAGTTACCGTCCCCGGCGCACATTATGCACTGAAACCGCTGCTTAAAGCCGGGGTGATTTTCACGGAAGGAACGCACAAGAACACGAAGTATTTACTGAAATAGGATGATTAAGTGAACCGCCGGATGCGGACCCGCATGTCCGGTGGTGTGGGAGGGGCACGGCAGTCTTATTGAGTACCGCCCCTATCCCGATCCAGGGAGTATCGCCTATCTCCGTCCGGGAGGCAACAGGGTCCATATTGGGCCTTGACAAATGGGGAAACACCTGATACAATAGTAAGGAAAGTAAAGATACTAATAATGCGAAGATAAGTAAGTAACGTAATGTGGTCAATTAAGCATTTAAGGACCCTCCACATGGAAGATAACCTGTCAGGAAAAGCTTTCGGAACTCATGATGTCGCGCGTATATGCAATGTAACGCCTCCAACCGTTATTAATTGGGTTGAGGAAGGGAAAATGCCTTTCTTTACCACCGGGGGCGGGCACCGCCGTGTGTGGGCCAAAGACCTGGTGGCTTTCATGCGGGAACATAACATGCCCGTGCCTGCGGAACTCGCGTCGCTGACGAAATTGTTGTTTTTAATTGTGGATGACGAGGAACAAAACAGGAAAGTTATTACGCGGGTGCTCCGAAGCTCCTATCCCGATGCCGGCATAGAAGAGGCAGTTGACGGGTATGAAGCCGGCCATAAGATCCACACCCTCCTGCCGACCCTGGTCTTATTGGACATGCAATTACCCGGAGTCAATGGAATAAAGATATGCGAAACAATGCGCGGCGACCCGGGTTTGCGGAATATTAAAATTCTTGCCATAACCGGCTACGACATTGAGGAGTCAAGGACCCGGATATTGGAAGCCGGGGCGGATGATTTTCTCGGCAAGCCGTTCACTATCCAGGCGCTAACCGAAAAAGTTGTGAATTTACTCGCTTTGAAGGCGTAAGGACCCTATATGACCGATATTGAAAATGATAAGAACCAGCTCCCGCCTGAAAGCGCGCCGAAGCCGGCCGCCGTCAAACCGAAAATCATGGTAGTGGACGACGAACTCGGTTTCAGGGATCTTGTAAGCCGGGTATTCCAGGACGACTATGAGGTGGTGACGGCCGCCAATGGTGAGGAAGCGGTTCAAAAAGCCGGCGCCAGGGACATCGACGTAGTTGTTTCCGATATGACTATGCCGAAACTTGGGGGTCTCGACATGCTCAAGGCGCTGAAAGAGATAGACCCGAAGATAGAAGTGATCCTGGCAACCGGCTACGCAACCCTTGAGAGCGCAGTTGAAAGCATGAAACGGGGCGCTTATGATTATATCACCAAACCGTTCGATATCGAAGAACTTGCCCGGCTGGTTGCGCGGGCTTTGGACAAGCGCCGTTTAAACCAGCAGGTGGACGAACTCAAGGAGATCAACCGCTTCAAGTCGGAATTCCTGGCCAATATGAGCCATGAACTCAGAACACCCATGAACGCGATATTGGGCTATACCTCCCTCCACCTGGACCGGCTTTACGGTGAGGTAACACCAAAACAGGAAAACGCACTGCAAAGAGTGGAGGTGGCGGGGAAGAACCTGCTGCACCTCATTAACAGCATCCTCGACCTTTCCAAGATCACCGCCGGCCGCATGCCGGTTTATCCGGAAGAGTTCCTGCTCAAGGATGTTACAGACGAGGTTATAAGCATGATGGACTGCCTGGCCAAAGCCAAACAGCTTAAGCTGGAGGTTTGCGTCCCGGAAGGTCTGAGCGTGTGGAGCGATAAGACAAAACTCAAGCAGATCTTGATCAATCTTGTGAACAATGCGATTAAATTCACCACGTCAGGAGGCATCTCCATAGAGGCGGACCGGAGCCCGGAACAGCAGCGCATTAATATCCGGGTGCGTGATACCGGCATAGGGATAAAAACCGAAGACCTGGCCTCTTTGTTCCAGGAATTCAAACAATTGGACGCTTCATCCACGCGGGCATACGGCGGAACAGGCCTGGGGCTGGTCATCAGCCGGAAATTTGCCCAGCTTATGGGTGGGGATATCGGAGTTGAAAGCGCAGTGGGATCCGGTTCCACTTTTACCATCACGCTGCCGCTGGAAAGCGACCGGCAGGCGCAATGCGCGGAAAACATTTTTCAGCCGGCGGCCGCTGTTCCCCGTGGAAAAGTATTCCTGGCCATAGACGACGACCCCGAAGTATTGACGCTTCTCAGGGACAGCCTTCAGGGCAGCGGCTATGAATTTGCCGGAGCGCTGAGCGCCGAGGAAGGAATAGCCATGGCCCGTGAGCTTAAGCCTTTCGCCATCACCCTGGACATTATGATGCCGCATAAAGACGGCTGGTCCGCCCTGCAGATAATGAAAAACGACCCTGAGCTGCGCACTATCCCTGTGATCATCCTCTCTATTATGGACAACAAGACCCTGGGCTACGCGCTTGGGGTGACCGACTATATACTTAAGCCGTTCGAGCGCGGCGAGCTTTTAAAAAAGCTCCGGGCGCTGGACCGGGGCGCGCCTGCGGGGGACGCGCCTAAAAAGCAGTCTCACACGGTGTTGGTTGTGGATGATGAAAAAACGATAGCGGATTATCTTAAAGAGACGCTCACGGCCGAGGGGTATGTTGTGGAGGCCGTCAATAACGGTTCCGCCGCGCTGGCAAGCATGAACGCCGTTGCGCCGGATATTTTATTTCTCGACCTGATGCTGCCGGGGGTCAACGGTTTTGAAATAATAGAAGCGATGGAAAAAGATCCGAAATTCAAGGATACTTCTATTTTTATCTTAACAGCCAGGCACCTGACTCCCCAGGAAACGGACTATCTCCAAAACAGGACGCAGGCGGTTATCCAGAAAGGCTCCAAGAACCTGGCCGAGATACTGGGGATGGTTAAAAAACGGCTGAAAGTGCTGGAGGCGGCAGATGAACACTAAAATACTAGTTGCGGATGACGACTGCGATAATCGGGTGATAATCAGGCACGTCCTGGAGGCCGCCGGTTACCAGGTAGTGGAGGCTGTCAACGGCCTGGAGGCCATTGAGATGGCCCTGTCCCAGAAGCCCGCCCTTATTTTAATGGACCTTTCCATGCCCAAACTGAACGGATGGGAAGCCGCCAAACGGATAAAACAGACGCCGGAAATAGCCGGCATTCCTATATTCGCCTTCACCGCCCACGCGCTAACCGGGGATGATGTTAAAGCCAAAGCCTCCGGTTGCGACGATTATATCTCCAAGCCCTGCGTTCCCCGCGAAGTCCTGCAAAAAGTGAGAGACTGCCTTAAGAGGTCTGAAAAATGAAGAAAATACTGATAGTTGACGACGATACCTGCAATCGCGATATCCTCAAAACACGGCTGGAAGCGGCAGGCTACGGCGTGACCGAAGCGGGCAACGGTGAAGAGGGTGTAAAAACGGCGCAGGACCTGGTGCCGGACCTGATAATTATGGATGTAATGATGCCCAAGGTAGACGGCCGGCTGGCTTGCCGCATACTGAAGACAAATCCAAAGACAAAAGACATTCCCGTGGTAATGCTGACGGCCCGCAATCAGCAGATGGAGGAACTCCGGGGCTGGGAATCCGGCGCGGACGAGTATTTGGCCAAACCATGCGATCATCAGCGCCTGCTGGCGCTTATAGCGCAATTCCTGAACAAAGCGCCCAAGGGTTGATTTTATGGACAAGAACACGGAAACTCCCTTTACGCGCAAGATACCCGCGGACATAGTGCGCCTGGTATCCTATGAGACCGTAAGGCGCCACGGCCTTATCCCGCTTGAGCTGCGTGGTGGGAAACTCCGCGTCGCCATGATAAACCCCAATAATTTAATCGCCTTGGACGACATCCGCCTGCGGTCCGGCTATGAGCCTGAAGCGGTTAAAGTGTCCCAGGCCGAGCTGGACTCCCTTTTACGGATAAACTTTCATGACCCGTCGGAGCATCCCAATTGCCCGGCGCTGATGGTGGAGCAGGCGAAAGGCGGAAGCGACGCTTCCAAGCCGGAAGAATCCTTTGCCGTCCGGTCCGTGGAGAAGCTTTTTAATTTCGCCATTGTCATGCGCGCAAGCGACATCCACCTGGAACCGCAGCGCGGAGCTTTTTTTGTGCGTTTCCGCGTGGACGGCGTGCTGAAGACCATTCACGAGTTCCCCTGTTCGGTCCAGTCCGCCATCACTTCCCGCATAAAGATAATGGCGAACATGGACATTTCCGAAAAGCGGCTGCCCCAAGACGGCCAGATAAATATAGAACGTGAGGGGAAGAACATCGATCTGAGGGTGTCCATGCTGCCCGCCAAATACGGAGAAAAAGTGGTGATCCGCATACTGGATAAGTCAGGAGCGGCTTCAGGCCTTGAAACTTTGGGTCTGGAACCGGACATGCAGAGTATGTTTGAAGCGCTGATCGAAAGCCCGCATGGCATACTCCTGGTCACCGGCCCCACCGGAAGCGGAAAGACCACCACGCTTTACTCGGTTCTAAGCAAGATCAGATCGCCGTTCAAAAACATCATAACTCTTGAAGATCCCATTGAATATGAGCTTCTTTGCGGCAGCGCCAATGAAATGGGGATAACTCAGGTGCAGGTGCACCCGAAGATAGGCCTCACTTTCGCCGCGGGGTTAAGGTCCGCGCTCAGGCAGGATCCGGATGTGATAATGGTGGGAGAAATACGGGATAAGGAAACCGCCGAGACGGCAATGACCGCCGCGATGACCGGCCATCTTGTTCTGTCCACTCTGCATACTAACGACGCGCCCAGCGCCCTGGGCAGGCTCCTTGACATGGGCATTGAATCCTACCTGATGGCGGCCACCGTGATAGGCATTCTGGCCCAGCGCCTTCTGCGCGTTCTGTGCCCCGACTGCAAGGAAAAATACCAGCCGCCGCTCAGGGCGCTTAAAAATATGTTCCCCGGCCGGCAGAACCTGGAAAGCGCCGTTTTCTGCAGGGCTAAAGGCTGCCCGCGCTGCCAGGGAACGGGTTATCTGGGCAGGCACGGCATTTTTGAACTTTTAGTGATGTCCGACGAATTAAAGCAGCTTATTCACGAAGGACAGAATCTTGAGGGGATCCGCAAAATTCTGGCGGCCCAAGGCTTAAGGTCTTTGCGGGAAAGCGGAATGGAACTGGTCTTTAAGGGGCTGACTACCGTGGAAGAAGTGGCAAGGGTAGTGGTGGATTAGCCCGGCCGGATCGATGGTACGAACGGAATCTATGAAAGAACAAGTGAAGATACTGGTGGTGGACGACGAGCCTGGAATACGCGACCTGCTCTCATACGAGCTTGGTTCCTGCGGCTATAAAGTGGTTACGGCGGTCGATGGAGTGGAAGCCCTTGAAAAGTTCAGAAGGGAGAAGTTTAACATTGTAATCAGCGACATTAAAATGCCCCGTATGGGCGGCCTTGAACTGCTTGATGCCGTTAAAAAAATAAATCCCGGGGTTGAAGTAATTTTATCTACCGGGTACGGCACAATTGAAACGGCGGTAAGCGCCATGAAAAAAGGCGCATATGATTTCGTGCAGAAACCGTTCAATCTTGATGAAATTTTCGCCATAATTAGAGAAAGCCCTGGAAAAAAGCGAGTTAAGCGCTCTCCTTGGCGTTTACGAGGCGGGAAAGAACATTTTCACGTCTATAAAACTGGACGAACTCCTTCCCGTTATGGCCGGGCTTTCCACACAGATACTCAAAGCTGATGATACGGCCATTATGCTGCCGGACCCGGAGGGCAGGCTCGTCGTGGCCGCGACCGCCGGGTTTGACGGCGACAAGCGGGGGGAAACCCGCCTGGCATTGTGTGAAATAGCCGCGGGTAAAACTCCCCAGGACAAGGGGCCGGTTATCATTGACGGGCCGCTTGCCAAGGACCCGCGGTTCGCGGGCATGGCCGGTCTTCGCGATATCCGTTCGGCCATCGTGTTCCCGCTGGTGCTGCAAGGGCGCCTGCTCGGGGTTTTAAGCGCCAACCGCACCGCCCGGGAAGAGCCGTATACCACCTCCGACCTGCGGTATGCCTCTGTTTTCTGTGCCCAGATCACCCAGGCCATACATAACGCCACGCTTTACCGGGAACTGGATGACAAAATGCGGCAGCTCCGGCAATTGCAGTCCCAGCTTATCCAGTCGGAAAAACTGGCGGCCATCGGCAAACTGGCGGCCGGGGTAGCCCATGAGATAAACAATCCGCTTGCCGGGATAATGGGTTTCACGGAACTGCTGCTTAAGGGCGGCGGGCTCTCCGCAGGCCAGCGCGAAGACTTGCAGTCCATCCTGGAGCAGGGGCAGCGCTGCACCAGGATAGTGCAGAACCTCCTGCAATTCAGCCGTGTAAAAAAAGGAAACTCCGAAACCGTCGATCTGGGCCTCCTGCTGGAAGCGGCTTTGCAATTGCTGAAGTATGACCTGGTCCATTCGAATGTTGAGGTCCAGAAACACTTTCCAGCCGATCTTCCCGCCGTGCGGGGGGATGCGGCGCAGCTGGAGCAGGTATATCTTAATCTCATCAGCAACGCGCGGCAGGCGTTGGAAGGCAAAAAGGACGGGTTGATAAAGATCAGCGCTTCCCTTGAAGCGGGCCAGGTCATTCTGCGGTTCGAGGATAACGGCCATGGCATCTCTCCGGAGAATCTGGGCAGGGTATTCGATCCGTTTTTTACCACCAAGCCGGTGGGCCAGGGGACGGGGCTTGGACTTTCCATCTCTTATGGAATTATTCAGCAGCACAACGGGACGCTCCGGGTGGAGAGCCAGGCCGGGGCGGGAACGACATTCATTATTTCCCTTCCCGTTACCGCGAAGGAACCGGATAAGCCGGCAGGAGGCAGTATGAAGACAGTATTCGGACTTGCGATAGGATTCGTTCTGCTGATCTGCCGGCCGCCGGCAGCTATGGCGGCCGACAACAGCGCGCTTGGCTTCTTTGAGGAAGAAGCCGTTGTGATCTCGTCCGCCAAACGGGCGCAGAAGGTCACGGAGGCCGCGGCCAACACCGGTATCATCACCGCAAGGAACATCGAGCTCTACGGCTACCGCACCCTGGGGGAAGCCCTCCAGAGCCTGCCGGGCTTCTACGCCACCAACGACCGCAATTACAGCTACCTCTGGGTGCGCGGTTTCGGACGCCCGGGGGATTATAATTCCAGGATCCTCCTGCTCCTGAACGGGCACAGGATGAACGATAATATCTACGGCGAGGCTTTTACCGGCCAGGAGTTTTCCGTGGACATGAAATCGGTCTCCCGGATAGAGGTGGTTAAGGGGCCCGGCGCGGCGCTTTACGGCGACAACGCCTTTTTTGCCGTGGTTAACGTTATAACAAAGTCGGCGCAGGAGGAAATTGGGGGCCGGGCGGACGCGGCGGGAGGGAGCTACGGCACGCACGAGGAATTCGCCGATGTCGCGCAGCGTTTTAAAAACGGGCTTGACCTGTACGCTTCCGGTTCCTATCGGAACACGGAGGGACAGCGCCTGTCTTATCCGGAATTCTCCGCCGTCAACGGCGGAGTGGCCGACAAGAAAGCCGACCGGGAAAAGAGCGGCACGTTCTACCTGAATCTGGCCGGGGGCGGCTGGACCTTCCAGGGAAATGCGAACAGCCGGCTAAAGGCCATACCCACCGCCTCTTACGGCAACACTTTCAACGATTCCCGCACAAAAACCATAGACTCCCGGAGTTTCCTTGAACTGCGCAAAGACGCGAAACTAGGCGAAAGCCTGGGACTGACGGGACGGGTTTACTATGACTGGTATGATTACCGCGGCGACTACTTTTTCGACAATTCCGCGCCGCCGCCTGCGCAATTCCATAACAAGGATTCCGCCAAAAGCACCTGGTATGGGGAAGAGGTCCGTCTTCAATACGACCAGGGCGGGGAAAATATCCTTATTGTCGGGCAGGAATACGAAAAGAACGTCTTGGGAAACCAGAGCTCCGGCATTGTGGACCCGGCCCAGGATATTGTCGACGTAAATTATGCGCCATACCGGTGGGCCGTCTTCGCCCAGCAGGAACTAAAACTGCGGAGGTCCCTGCGGCTGACCCTTGGCGTCCGGTATGACCGCTATGAGACGTTCGGCCACACCATCAACCCGCGCTTCGCCGCCGTCTATAATCCCTGGGAAGGCAATGTCCTGAAATTTATGGCGGGGTCGGCTTTCCGCGCCCCCACGCCCTTTGAAAGGCTGTATGAATGGCCGGGAGATAGCAAGGCGAACCTCTCCCTGAAGCCGGAAACGATCGCGACTTATGAAGTCTATTGGGAGCAGCAACTGCCCGGACGCCGGGGCCAGGTGGCAGTTGGCTATTTCGACAACCGCATCAAAAATCTTATCAGCCAGACCACGGACCCGGCCGACGGCCTGACTCAATTCGTCAACAACGAAAGTGTCAGCTCGCGGGGTGTGGAGGTGACTTCCCGGCTGCGCTTGGGTGACCGGATTTCCGGGCATGCCGGCTATATCCTGCAGAACACCCGCGAGGTAGGAGGAAACCGTCTGTCTAATTCGCCCGAACACAGCGGCACGGCCGGGCTCACCGGAGAATTACCCGGCATGGGAGCATCGGCCGGGCTGGAACTTTTTGTGGTGGGCCCGCGCGAAACTTTCCAGGCCACCCGCCTTCCGGCCGCGGCGCTCCTGTCCCTTAAACTCTCGGCCCTGCTCTGGAAAAGCGGCCCGCGCTGCCATTTGGCTGTATACAACCTTACAAACACCGCCTACAAGATGTCGGGAGCAGCGGAACACGCACAGGCGGCGATATTGCAGGATCGCAGGAATTATAATCTCGGGCTGGATTACCGCTTTTAAAACGGCATGAAAACAGGAAAAAGATATTTCGAAGCACAAGCCCCGGCGCCCCGGACGCGGCGGCGGTTTTTCGCGCGCGCGGCGAAATTAAATTCCCTTGCCGCGATACTCGGCCTCGCGGCGTTCCTTCTGGGAGTCGCCTGTATCAGCGCGAGCCTGGCCGAAGAAGTTATCGCGGTGCTAAGTTCCGCTTCCGGCGCTTACGCCGAGTCTCTTGCGGGGTTTGAAAAGGAATGGGGGCGGTCCGTGCAAGCGGTCAATATGACAAGCGAAAGAGTGCCGCTCTCCCGCAGCAACAATATAATCATAGCTTTCGGCGCTAAAGCGGCTATGCGGCAGTATCCGGACAGGTCGACGCTCATCTACTGGGCGCCGGGCCTTGGTGTAGATCAGCTGGATCGGGAGGGGCCAGCCATTAAGATCTGGCTGGGAGCGCGCCCCGATATCCTGGTTGCGCGATTAAAAGAAATACAACCGCAACTTAAAAACCTTGGGATATTCTATGTTTCGGCTTACTACACGCGCTACATCGAAAATATGCGCCGGGCAGCCCGCCCTTTTGGAATCACGATCCACGCGGACAAGCTGGATGGTACAGATAATCTCCCTGACCGGCTCAGGGCTATGGAGACAAAACTGGAAGCGGTGTTGATGCTCAATGACCCGCTGTTCGTCAACGTCCAGACTTTCATGATACTTAAGAATTACTCCTGGGCTAATGGGGTTCCCCTGTACGCGCCCACCGCCGGACTCGTGGAACAGGGCGCCACGGCGTCCATAGGGCCCACCTTTACGGAATTGGGACGCGCGGCGGCCCAGACAGCGCGGAAAGCTTTAACGGGGGACCCCGCCGGGGAAGAAATATATCCCGAAGTGAACGAAATCTCGGTAAACCTTACGGCGGCGTCAAAAACAGGCGTCGTTTTCAGCGAAGGTTTTCTTAAGAAGGTCCGGAGGGTATTCCCGTGATGAATTGTGAAGATAGCGGTAAAAAAATAACGGATACGACTTTATGAAAACTTTATTGTGCCTGACGGCGGCCGCAGGCTTGTTGATCCAGCAGACTCCAAACGCCCGTGCGGCGGAAGACGGCGACTTTAGATTTTTTGAAGAAGAAGCCAAAGTGATGATAGCCACCTGGCATGAGCAGACTCCGGAGCAGGCGCCTTCAATTGTTTCCGTTATCACGCGACATGATGTCGAGGCCTATGGGGCCAGGGATCTGGCGGATATTCTGCGCTCTGTGCCCGGTTTTGAATTCGGCATTGACGTCTACAGCGAGGCAGGTCCGGCGTTCCGCGGGATCTGGGTAGAAGAAGGGAAGCTGCTTTTGATGATCAACGGACTGCCACAGAATGAGCTGGGTTTCGGCAATTACAGTTTTTTCGGGTCGATACCGGCTTCAATTATTGAAAAGGTTGAGATCATTCGCGGGCCAGGCAGCGCGGTCTACGGAGGCTTTGCCGAGGCGGCCGTGATAAATGTGATAACCCGTCAGCCGGAAAACTTGAACGGCATGAGCGTCTCCGGAGACTTGGGCGCAGTTTCACGCTCCGGAAACGTCAGTTTTGGCAGCCAGACCGAGGCCCTGCGCGCAGCGGCGCATATAGGGCAGGGAACGACGGTTCTGTCTAGGCGCGATTATACGGATTTTTTCGGGAACCGGCTTAAACTCGATAAAGATTCGGCCTACCGCAACTGGCAGCATCTTATTACCGAAGTGTCCGCGAGAGATTTGACGGTCCGCTATCAGCGCACTTCTTTTACCTTCGGTTCACAGGACACTTTTGCCACGATCCAGCCGCCGGTGAATGGCAGGAACCTGGAGCAGACTAATAATTACAACGATGTGACGCATCTTGACTATAAGGCAAGGCTCTCCGACAGCCTAACCCTTCAGCCCCTCTTCGAATACACCCGCAATAACACCTGGAATTTTAATTTCCCCGCCGCCATTGATGCCTACCTTGAAGGTTCGGGCGCCTCGTTATGGCGCT